>Ga0209976_10000204_pt1 | contig 43666 bp, 75 predicted proteins | sample SumtaG_FD_182806 | JGI IMG/M metagenome (GOLD analysis project Ga0209976, IMG submission 182806) | Deep subsurface microbial communities from Indian Ocean to uncover new lineages of life (NeLLi) - Sumatra_00157 metaG (SPAdes) (version 2) | ecosystem: Environmental > Aquatic > Marine > Oceanic >... | reverse complement strand
TGGAGCTGATGAATGGTTTTTTTTAAGGAATGATACAGATAATTCACTAAGAATTCAAGAGGCTGGCGTAGCAAATAGAATGGTTTTTTTAGAAGGCGGCAATGTAGGCATAGGCACAACCACTCCAAGTTTTAAATTAGAAATAGATGGCGTTATGGCTTCAGCAAATGATGCAATTGATAATTTAGGGGGAAATGTGAATTATTTTGATAGTGCTTATATTGATCACGGAATATTTAATACTGATGTTGGGATAGGGACTGATGATCCTCTAGTTAAGTTACACGTATTAACAGGGATTTCAACAGGTATAACGAACAATTCTAATGCTATAATGGTACTTGATTCAAAGGCGGGTAATATTATTCAATTTTTAAGTGATGCGAATGAATCATCGTCATCCGTGGGAATTGGATGGGGAGATTCAAATACCGCTATGCAAGGACGTTTAGTATACAAACATAGTACTAATACCATGTCTTTATTTGCTAATAATTCCGAAAAAATAACAATATTATCAAGCGGCAATGTAGGCATAGGCACAACCACTCCAGGCGAAGCCTTAGAAGTAAACGGCAACGTAGAAGGGGACACTGCTTTTTTTGATGTTTTTACAAATCATTCCGATATGGTATTAAGTGAAAGTAGTTTTGATGTAACTGTAAATGGCGACAGTTTGAAAGCAAACACTATAACTGCAACTGGGGGCACTTCTACAGAATGGAACACAGCATATGATGATAAAATTAATTCGGCTTCATTTGTACCAGAAACGGGAGTAATAACATTAACCCAACAAGACGCCGGAACGGTAACCGTTGATGCCAGTAATTTAAATCTAAATACAACCTCCCAAAGCATTTGGAGCAATACGACTAATACTTATGCTAATCAAGAAGATGGTGGACTAAGAAATATAGTTTTAGGACAAAATGCCGGTAATCTAATAAGTACTGGAGATGATAATATTTTTATGGGGGTAAATTCAGGGGCAGCAAATACAACTGAACTTAATAATGTATTTATAGGGGCGGCATCTGGACAATTAACAACAGGAACTGAAAATGTATTTATAGGATCATCGGCTGGACGATATACTAAAACAACTTGTAATAATAATGTTGCAGTTGGCTTTCAGGCGGGGACAGGGGGTAATGGAAACCAACCAACTACAGGCGACAATAACACATCAATAGGCTATAAGGCAGGAGAATTAATGGAAGGTTCAGCAAGCGGAAATGTTTTCTTAGGATATTTAGCAGGATCACAACTTACAACAGCCTCAAATAAACTCTACATAGAAAACTCAAACAGTGCCACCCCTCTAATATACGGAGATTTCGCAGCGGATAGCGTAAGAATTCACGGTACTTTATCAACTGAAAACCCTAAATTTTACGGTGGGTGTTCAGATTCTGCAAGCGTAGTAGCTTTAACTCAAAACGTAGAGGCACAAATAACAAATGCAGGAGCTGATTTAATAACAAGTTTTAGAGCTGAACATGGAATGGTTTATCAAAATGATAGCGTTCAAGTGCCTTTGGCTGGGTGGTACACTTTAAATTTTGGATGTAGTTATAGTGCTGGCAATAATGCTGTAATACACACATTTTTTTATGTTGATAATGTTCATATAGACAATAGAGGCCATTCAGATAGAGGAATGACAACTGCAAAAGCTGGTGCTGTTCCGGGTTTTATGGATTATTATTTTTCAGGTGGTGAGTGGGTAAAATTAGGAATTGAAAATACAGGCGACGGCACAGATGCCACAATTATAGATATAAACTGGTCAATTAAATACGATGAATAAATGAAAAAGATAATAATTTTAATCGCATTATTCGCACTAGCAGCTAGTGTAAATGCACAGGTAGACGGTACAATTACAAGTGAAGATGTACAAACAAAATATAATCCTAAAGGTCCGGCTGGTATTGTTCGATTAGAAATAGATACTTATAAGGATAGTGTAAAAGTTTATTATTGGATTTATAAATATATTGGTAATATTAGGCTTTGGAAATTAAGAAAGCATGATTGTTTTATTCCATGGGCTGCAAGTCATAAATATTCATATACATATCAATTATTCAATGCATGGATAAGAGAAACTTATAATATAGAGTAATGAAAAAACTAATATACATACTTAGCTTTTTGTTCTTTGGCTGTTCTACGCTAAACGAGATACCTTATAATGAAAACTTTGAGCAGCAAGTACTTTTATATGGATCTTGGCGAAGGGCAAACAGAAGCTTTAATAAGATGCAAAAACATAACTATGTGCAAGGTCGGTATGTGCTAAGAAATGAATACTTTATAGTGATACCAATTGAGGACGGCGACTTATTAAACAATACTCAGTTAATACACTGGTATTCATACGATTTATTCACTAAAGAATACAACCGGAAATTATGACAAAACTAGAACGCGAACTAATAGAGGAAAAGTTCAGTGGTATGAATGCCAGAATTGAGGCTAATTTTGATGTAGTACATGATTCGTTAAAGCAAATTGTAACGCAGCAAAAGATTGCAAATAACAGAACTACTAAATTAGAAAGGCAAACAGAGGTAGTTAGATTTTTTACAAAATACCCTAAACTATTCGTTATATTTTTAGTAGCTTTGTTCGGATCTATTTATCATAATGATATTTGGAACATAATTTTAAAAATAATATCATGAATTTCATCCTTAAATTAATCAAAAAAGAAATTAAAAAAGCAGTCCCAAAGGAAGCTAAAAGTATTGCATTTGCTTTAAAAGATGACAAGCTAGGACGTATTTATTTCACTTATACATTAAACGGAGAAGTAAAAAAAGCATTTATACAATATAAAGTAGAATTAGAAAAAGTAAATTAATAACTTAAATTAAAATAATGAAAAAATCAAAAAAGTACGGTATTGAGAATTTAAAAAAGTTTTCATTAATTCTTATCAGGTTAGGAATGAAGCTTGAAAAGATTAAATGGGGATGGAAGGGTATTTTGTTTTCTTTGGTCCCATTTATAGCACGCAATTATAAGACAATGTTAGAGCTTTGGAAAAATAAAGATCAAATAATATTAGAATTTAAGGACATTGACGAAGGTGAAAAGCTAGAGTTAAGGGTTCATATAGCTGCAAAATTAAAGCTTCAGGATGATAAGATTGAAAATATAATTGAATTATGTCTTGAAGCACTTGAGATATTCAGCAATAAAATTAAAAACATAATTAATCTTATTAGAAATGGGAAGCGATAGAAAAAATAAATTTTGGGAAGATGACAAAGGAAATCAAAGTTCTACACGAATTATAAGCTTTTTATTTGCATTATTCTTTTTTTGGTTTACGTGGAATCATTTAAGCACTCCTGGCAATTCAATTGATGTTAATTTTTTATCTTTAGAAGCTGAATTATTGATAGCAATTTTTGCACCTAAATATATTAAGGACTTTTTATTTTTAAAATTTAAACAAAAAGATGAATGAACTATATTAATGAACAAAGCGCATTCGCTTTTGATATTTCAGAAACAATAAGATATGCTGTAATGTGTGGTTTTAAGGTTACATTTAGCCAAGCTGAAAGACCTGATGAATTACAATGGATTTATTTTTATGGTAAAAAGGTTGTAGAAAAAAATGGGACAATAGTTTTAGAAGATTACAAACAACGTTCTAAAACAAAAACTAATGTTCATAAAAAGCGCAAAGCTATTGATTTAAATTTTATTAAAGATGATATTTATATTAATTCTTTACCCAAAGAGGAAGTAAAAAAAATATTACAACCAATTGCAGATTATTTTAAATCGTTAAGTCCTAAGAATGTTTGGGGGGGTGAATTTAAGAGTATTTGGGATCCTGACCATTTTCAAAGGAAATAATTAAAATAAAATCTTAACTTAGTGATAGTTGCTCTTTGAGCGCGAACACATACGCATAAGGTCGGAAAGCTATAGGCATATATATGAATAACCCTTTTAGCTATCGCTAATTTTAAATAACCAGTAAGCAAGGTTCTGTAAATCTTGCAAAATTATATAAATACATACATATATGTTTGCTTTAAGAAGAATTACATCAGAAGGAAATGAAAACAATACCTGTATAGGTAAATCGTACAATTATGTGCTAAAAATTGAGAACAAAGATGAGTATGAAAAAACACTTAAATGTTGGCTTTTAGGCTTAAAAAGGGATGACAATGACATTTACGGATTTATTATTTCAAATGGTGGTCAAGACATTACACCGCTTTACAAAAATTCAATTTATTTTGTAATGATGAGCAATGGCCAAACCTTTGCTAATGTAACACAAAGATAATTTAGGAGCGTTAAAATCTATTCTGCTAGTTGACGTATTGCATAGATGCATTAATCCAAGTAAGCTGAAACAGGATCTTGCTAATTCCTAACCATGCAGAGACAGCGCGAAGTCGGTTAGGTTTGCTTTATGTATAATTAATCTAAATTAAACTACTTTGTAAATAGTATTGTTTTATTGACTATATTTGCTATTGAAAGTTCATTGAAGTATTTTGTAGTTCGTTTGGACGTCGGATCGTACCCGACTAGCTCCACGATTAAGAATAAGGGAGAAAAAGCAACATTGTTTTTTACGGAAACCTTTAAAAGACCTACATTACTATTAGTATACTCTAATAGTTTCTGTAGCTAGGCGAAAGTAAAATGAAGAGTTTAGATACCGTGTGACAAGGATGGCTCATTGGGTCTATTTATGGAACATGTGTTATTGCTATCCGAATAACATAGCCCTTATTCTTAAACTTATTAGTAAAAAATTACTTTTATAAAATGAGGTGTAAAATGTCCTGAGTAATAAATGCACATTAAAGACATACAAAACTACTCACATGGGGCTAACTTGGTTTTGACAACGAATAAGTATGATTTACGGAGAACTTTTAAATAAATAAACGGAAACGTTCAAAAATTAGCTGCGTAAGTAGCGACCCAAAGGAGTGAAGTTTAGTAGCTCCTTTGTTTTTATTATGAATGAAACTCAAACTCAAAAATATAACAATATTTCTAGTAACAAAACCATCCAAGTACACAAAGATTCTATTTTCGGCCTGGTTCAAGATACTGAGATTTGCGAAACCACTAGAAAAATACTACATCAAAACCAAAAATTAGATAGTCAGATTATAATAGAGTATCACTACCTAGCAGATTCACTGCATTATTTACTCGAATTTAAGACAACAGGCGTTAATAGGCTATCAAATAAGCTCGTTTTACCCAAATTAAATGCGAATATACAACCGCCCCAAATAAAGTCCGTTAAACAGGCTATTTTAAAACCTGAGTTAAAAGCTGTTCCAAAGAAAAAACGACGATTAAGAAACCTTTTTAATCGGAAATAATAATTTATATTGTTTCTAAGTTAGTTATTACATATATTTGAATATGTTTAACTAAAAAAACGTTATGAATTATAAATTAGATGCAATGGCTGGTGATAACTTTACCGATGTAGCTGAAAAAGCCAAAGAAATTGCTACTGAAAAAAAAGTAACTGTAGAATTTGATTTTAATACTATTACATGTTTAGTTGATAGTAAAACAAAACTTGAATGGTTGCTTCGTGATTATCATAATGCGCACAGAATGGAGTGGAAAACTATAGGTACTGATTGTGTTGCTAAATATGATGCCAGAACAAAAGCGGAATTACATAAGAGAAATGTAGCTGCTGAAATAGATGAAAAAGAGCGTGCATTATTTGCCGAAAAAGTTAAAGGCATTAACATTGAGTTGACAGACGAAAAGGGATGGAATGAAACAGTTGAGAAAAATTCAGATCCATATGGAAAAGCGGCCGTTGATTATGCAGAAGGATGGGCAAAATTAATGCAAGTTGAAATAACGAATGGTAAAACATTAATTGAATGTGCTGAAAAAACTTCTCATGAACTTGGATTTTTAGGAATTACAGGATTTATGTATGGTTGTGTTGTTGGTATATTGTCACAGTGTTGGAAACATGGTGAAGAATTAAGAAAGTGGCACAATAAGGATTATGGGCACGAAGGAGATGGAGTTGTAAATCCTGCTATTCTAACCGTATTAAAATAATTTAATAATATTTATTGTAAATTTGTTTTTACATTGAAAAGTTGTATATTTGTAGTGCAAAACGGTTGTGGAGGCATCCACGTAAAAGATTTACCATACGCTTACTTTCCTTTTGCATTACATTTATTTAAGCGTGTGAACATAAATAAGAGCGTATGGATTTCAACTCACATCCAAGATTTTGCACCTCAATAAAAAATGAGAATAATGTTCTTATGAGTATTAACAGTATTCATATAGTCCCTTATTGTTGTTTGGCAACTTTTCAGCATTTGGGCGCACACAATTTATATAAATGTGAATACGTTTTGTAAATCTAACATTGCGGAATAGTTAGAACCTTAAACAAGGTGTGTAAAACAAAGTTAATTCTCTGATCTAAATTTATTAGATAATCTTTATAGATGTGTAAAGAAGAAAAGTTGCTGTCTTAAAAATTCCCTCCACTATTTATAATCAAATTAAATAACACAATTTTACAAAATAAATACTAATATATTTGCATTGTATGTATATTTGTGCGTAATTAGCATAGAAATTAGTTATTAATTAAAATTTAAAACAATGGAATTACAAAAAGAATTAAAAGAATCAGTTGATAAATTACAGGTGTTTATTTTATGTCCTGGTTTATCAGGAAAAGAAGTAACGATCTCTTTTGACAAAAAAGAAGGTGTATTAGAAGTTATGGGAATGTCTCAGAATAAAAATATATCTGAAATAATAGAATTAGATATTTCTGGCACGATTAACATTTCTCCGAAATACAGGTCAGATGATATTAAGTTAACGATTGAAAATGGAATTGCAATAGTTGAATTTGGTTTATCGAAAGATGTTAAATTAATAAAAGCTGAATAATGGTAAAATTTGGAATATCTGAAAACTACGTCCCTAATTGGGGCGTAGTTCAAGCAATAAGAGAAATCTACCAGAATTTTATTGATTATGGAGAATTTTCAGTAGTTATTGATAAAATAACAGAAAAACATTCATCTGTAATAATAAGTAATGATTTTAATCCTGATAGTTGGGAATTTCTTAAAATAGGTTTTACAAAAAAGAAAGAAGGCTCAATAGGCCAACACGGAGAGGGATTAAAATTAGCTGGGCTTATTTTTAAACGTAATAATAAAATGTTTAGAATAAGTACACCAATTGGGCGGGCTGATGCTGCTTATTATGAAGATGATAAATTAGGCACATGTTATGGGTTGGATATTAGTGAAATGACTAGCGATAAATTTGAAGTTTATTTTGAAGCCGATACAGAAGATATTGAAATATTTAAAGAAGGATATATTCAAGATAAAGACATATTACACACTTCATATCATGGGAATATAGTCGATAAAAAAGCAGGGAATATTTATGTAGGCGGCTTATATGTATGTCGTTTGGAAGGATTAAAATATGCATTAGATTTTAAACCAGACTATGTTAACTTAGGTAGAGATAGGGATGTACCCTCTACGTGGGATATGGAATATTATACGAATCAAATTATAAATTCGTGTAGTGATAAATTGGAATTTAAAGCCTCTGATATAAACAACCGTGAATTTAATACAGGTAGGATCCCTCATAAATTATCTGAAAAATTTAAACCTGTTTATTCTGATGAAGGCGAAATACAAATGAAATCAGGGAAAACAATTATAACTGATGATAACGTTATTAAGAAGATTTCAAAAAATCCAATAGTCGCAAAAAGAGTTGAGAAGTTAAAATATGTAGCAACGTTTAATACACGAAAAGTTCCGCGTACTATATTAGTAGAATTAAAAAATAGTCTTAATTTAGATCAAGAGGAAAAAGTCCGTTTTGATTCAATTATAAAATTATCAAAAGGATGGAAACTAAAAAAACAAACATGGAACCAAAAGACTTAATAAACTATTCAGGAGTTTCTAAACACTTAACAGGTAATAGGAGTTCTATTCGTTCTAATTATATTCCTAAGAAATATAAGCACTACGTTGAAGAATTAGAGCAATATATTAAAAGATGGATTGATAATTTAGACAAATTATAAACTAACAAATAATAGTAAATAAATTTGCGCCATGAAAGACTTATCTCCATTGCAAATAAGAAAAAGAATTAATAAAGTAAGAAAAAATTTCAATACATCAACATTGGGTAGTTACCGAATTGAAAATATGGAAAATGTTTTAATAAAAAAACAAATTCAATACCATAAAGAAATGGAAGCTGTTGGATGTAAGGTTATAATTGACGATAAATTTTAACTATGATAATTCTTGCGGACTACATCGCCTCGCCTCGAAAGTTGCGGGGCTTTGGTGGTGAATAGTGTTAACTAAAAATATGTTATGGAAAAGAAAGTAAAATGTAGAAAGGATTACAAATGCGATCACTGCGTCGCAATTATAAATTTATCTCAAATGAGGCTTAAAAACAAATTAACAAATATTTTACAAAACGAATTGCCTTCAGATGAAGAGATAAAACAAAATGCCATAGAAATGGATGAAAAAGATTTTATGCAATTTATGTTTGATTATGTTTGGGTAAAATTTAACAAGTTGTAATATGAAAACTAACAATATAAAATAAATCAACATGATAAGAAATAAGATCAACCAAACGTTAAAAGAGCGAAGCAAAACACAAACTTGGTTGCATGAACAAACCGGAATACGCAAAGCTTCGCTATCTGATTTTTTAAGCGGTAAAACCGGAATAGAATTTAAAAGCTTAGAACTTATATTATCTACTTTGGATATACCTTTAGTAACCATTTCAGATAAGGTAACTATTAGAACTATCTTAAGAAAGTTGTTTGATAATAGAAATACAAACAAGCGAGAATGTAAAAGCATTATTAATATGTATGAAACATTTGCTTTAGGCGAATATTTTATAATTGAGATTAAAAACGATTACCAAGATGTATTTAAAGAAGAGTATTAATATTTAAACTAAAGATATTATGACACATAAAATATTAATTTGGAGTAAAGACAAAGAAACAGGTAAAAAAATTTGAATCGAAACGCGCATTAAAGTTACACAAGAACAGGTTGAGGAATGGGCAAAAAACGAGTATTTAAATAACTACACATCTGACGAAAGTAGAGAATATTGGGCAGATATAGACGAAACAACGCATTAGTATTTAACATTTAAACTATAATCATGATTGACCCTTTACTAACTAAAGCAGACAACAAAATAACTTCTAAGCCAGAAATAGAAAATATTGAGCGTGAAAAACAAGAATATAAACTTATAGGTCAATATTTAAGGACTAGAGGATTGAGAATGTATTCCTACAATAGCTTAAGAAATCTATTAATTGAAGTAAAAATCGATAGTGTTAATACAATTAATTTAACACCCGACGAAGATGGAAATTTAAAAGCCCATGATTTTGCGTTTGAAAAAATAACTGTTGATAGTAGGAATATACATTTTGAGGCATTAAATATGAAAAATGCTAAAAAACGATTATTAAAATTTAAGCAAAGCAAAATAAAAGAATTATGTAATTTAAGAGAACCTGGAGAAGGTATAAATCACTGGTAGCATTAAAACTATATAAGATGAAAAACTATTTATCAAGTTGCTGTGGTGCATTAATTATATTTAGAGATAGATGTTCACTTTGTGGTGAAAAATGTATTGCACTACCAACTTGCGAAAAGATAAACGAGCTAATAAGTAAAAATATTAGTTCAATGAAATACAGCGTAAAGGACTATTTTTTCGGGACTATTTCAATTGATATTAAAGACCAGTTTTTATTTGAATCAGATGTTGAGTTATCGATTGAAAAGAGTTTGGTTCATGATATTGATTTTAAAAATGTTACATTCATATTTGGTGATTGGGAGGAAAATTTAATTACAAGCTTCACTGATGAATTAAAGAATGATATTATTGAACAATTAAACTATTTAAGATAAACTAAAACTATAAAATTATGAAACTTACAGAAGTAAAAAAACAACTAAACTTATTAAATGAATATTTTGTTAATAAGCTAATTAAAGGCCAATTTAAAGTGGTCGAGATTAAAGAGCACACAATGAGTATTAGTATTGACGGATCATTTGTTTTTAATTTTTGGGTAGCCAATAAAGCTTATTCATTAGAGCTTTATTCTATGTCTTTTATAGAAGCAGCAAATTCAATAAATCTTTCTTTGAATGAAAAAGAAAAAAATCAAATTTGGAGTAAGCTAAATTACTATATAAAAAAATACAAAGTTGATGTTGTTTTAAAACAAAAACAAGAACAATTCGAACAGTTAAAAAAGGAATTGAATTACTAATCAATATTCAATCTAAGCAATATATTAACTAACTTTAGTAAAAAAAGATTATGAATAAAAAGGAATTTTTAAATAAATTGTTTACAGACAATAAGCTTACAAAGGAAGATATTTTCACTTCTAAAAATTACATAATAATCACAAGGTCTGGCATTGAAAAGATACAGTACAAAAATCAGATAATTGTAGATTTTGAAGTAATTAAGGTAGAGCCTGAATTTTCTGTAGTGAAAGCAATAAGTTCAAAGAACAAACAGGAAATACAAACCTTCGGAAGTGCTAAATGGTCGGCATATACAGACGTTAAAAAGAAACCAAAAGCGGGTGAAGAATACGTTACTAGACAGTTATTACACGGCAATACTAATTCATGGTATGTAACGGAGTTAGCAGAAAAAAGAGCTTTATCCAGAATTGTATTGAAAATAATGGGGCTGTACGAACTGGGAGTTTTTGGTGAAGATGAGGGGGTGCATTTAGATGAAAAGGAACAAAAATTATCTGATTTATGATAGATGATATATTTCAAATAAAAGAAATAGATTACAGCCACATTGATTTATTAATACATATGTGTAATTTATGTAAATTTCCAGATAGAGAACACGAACACATGTTGTCTAAAATAAACGAGATAGAGGTCGATTCTATTAATTCATTTGAAGATTTTATATCACTTTATTATATTTTAAAAGATTCATTACCAGAACCAATACAGGCAGGTAGTAATTATTCAATGAAAGATATACACAACTTATTAAATAAACATTGCTAATCATGAAAACAGAAACTCGATACTTACTATGCATACTTTTATTTTTACTTGTATTAAGTGGATTATTAATTTGGGCTGCCTCATGACAACTGAAAAAGATAAAGATCATCCTAATTTAAGAAAACTAATTTAAAATATGGAAAATAATTTAAAATCTATTGCATTAAAAATAGCCCATAAAAAGTTTAAATCTAATCCTGATATTGAATTTTCAGTACATTTAAAACAAAGCTGGGATATAGTAAATAAAATTGAAATCATTAAAAGAAAATATAAAATATTAGCATTAGTAAAATTTAATGATGGAGTTGCGCTGGTATTAGATAAAAAACCAGAATTAATCTATAAGCTAATAGGTGGAATTATTTTCGGAACAGATGGTTTATTTTACGATTGTTATGAATATGGTAGTTGTGATAAAAATTGGAAAGCATTTGGAGGAAGAAAATTTGATATTAAATTAGAAAATGGTGAAATTATCAATTGTTATGGTCAATGGTGGCATGGAGGATTTAATAAAGTTGAAAAACTAATAGGTAGAAAAATTGGACATGCAACAGCTAAAACAATTAATGGATTAAAAGAGTGTTATGTTTTTTCAGGTTATGAGGTTGACTTTTTGTTATTTAATGAATTCATTAAAACTTATAGTGGAATCGTATATCCTTATAGAGAATATGAAAAAATAATAAAATTCGATGATATGCGACGCAAATTATCGAATGAAATTTATAAGCTAGAACAAGCAAAAAAATCATTAATCAAAGAAGTGAAGGAAAAATCATTAATTATAAAAAATGAACTAATTTAAATTATATATTATGAAAACACTACTAATACTATTCACAATTTCCTGCTTAATTTACCTTTTATTTATGGCATGGAAAAGTAAAATGATAATAACTAAAACTTAGATTATGGAAGCAACTGGATTAAGAATTGGAAACAAAGTTGATTTATATGGCAGTATAGCAACTGTACAGAGATTTGATTTTAATGATAGACCACCTAACGGGCTTGCTATTAATAAAGGCAAACCAATATTATTAACAGAAAGTTGGCTTTTAAAATTTGGTTTTGAGAAAAAGAGTGATAACGTGTTTATTTTAAATGCTGCATCATTTACCTTTGAATGGATATGTAATGATGGAATGTATCTTGAAAGTATGGGAGTTGAAATTAATTATGTTCACCAATTACAGAATCTATTTTTTTTATTAACAGGGAGTGAACTTACTGAATAGCCATGAAAACACTAATAGCACTACTATTAATTTCAAACATAGTACTAAGCCAAAATCTACACCTTGAATATAAACTATATCAAGAGAGCACGAAACAGGCTTATATAGGAATGGTATTAACTACTACGATGTATTTTGCTAAGTATTTGGGTAAAACCAGGCAGCAATCTAATATCATATTATGCGCTGGAATTACTTTGAACATTGCAAATATTACTTATTTTGGAATAAAGAAAAGGAAGATCCGGAATAGAATAAAATTAAAAAAATGAAGTGGAAAGATAAACGAAGCAAGCCAAAAAGCGGTAGGTATATTGTAGATTCGGGGGAATGGAGTGGAATTTGCGAAGCGTGGTATTATTATGGTAAATGGTACGACAAAAACATGCGTAATATTGATAAAGTTGATATAACCAATTTTGTTACTAAGTTTATTCCTTTTCCGGATTAAAGCTATTTATATGAAACGTTGCTGCGAAAAATCAGGTATAAACTGGAATGATAAAATATGTCCTTTATGTAATCAGATTATGGTATTTCATAAAGTTAAAAATAAACGCAAAAGATATATCCCAGGAACCGGACGTGTATTTCTTAGATCACTCGATGAAAAGTATATATGCCAGTGTGGTTATTCTCAGCTTAAAGAAACTTATCGGGATCTGCAGATTAGAAACGGATTTTTAGATAAAAAGCTGGGTATAATTTAATTTCATTCTTAATAGATTAATTAGTAATTTTAGAATATGTTTAGTTACTACGGAAGTAAATCAAAAATAGTTAATTATTATCCACCACCGAAGCATAAAAAGATTATAGAACCTTTTGCCGGGAGTGCAAGGTATAGTTTAAAATATTTTGACAGAGATATTCTTTTAATTGATAAATATGGAGCAGTAATAAAATGTTGGAAGTGGCTGCAATCTTGTAGTAAAAATGATATTTTAAATTTGCCTGATTTATATAAATTAGGTAAAGGTTTTGATTTGAAAACGCTAAATTTATCTGAAGGTGAATTATTATTTCTAGGATTTAATGCCGCTGTTTCATCAACAACTCCGAGATTTAAAATATCAATTTTTGCCGCAGAACAAGGCGGTATGCAAACATATTTTAAAAGAGTTGCTGATAATATTTGGAAAATAAAACACTGGGATATACAATTGGGAAATTATGAAAATATACCAAACGAAGAAGCGACTTGGTTTATTGACCCGCCTTATCAATTCGGAGGACATGCTTATGTTGAAAATAAAATAAATTACACAGAACTAAAAGAATGGTGTAAGGGCAGAAATGGTCAAACAATTGTTTGTGAAAATACAAAAGCTGATTGGCTACCTTTTAAACCCATGACAGAATTAGAGGGTTCAATGTTTAGAACAACAGAAGCTATTTGGAGCAACCATATTACTAATTACGATGACATACAATCAACTATTAACTTTTACGATTAACCAAACTTACATAAAATGGAACTAAATAAACTAGAAAAATATTACAACGAATTTAAAAAGGCTTTCGATATAAGTGATTATGATTCTGAGCAGACACATCAAGATATCGATGAATTAAATGTGATGTTTGTAGAATTCTGTGAAGATAATCTTGATGTGTGGAAAGTAAGAGAATATGCAATTTGGTTAAATGCTATAAATAAAATTAAGTTTACAAAATGGTATCTTTAATCTACAAAATCCCACTACTAATAATAGTTTTAATAATCGGAACTTTGTGGGTATTAATCGAGTATTTAATAAATAGATTATGAAAACAAAACTATCTAAAAACGAAAGAAGGGTAAGAGAATATTACATATCTGACAGTAATCTAAAAACTGTTTCGAATTCAATTAAGCCTTAATATTATGAAAGTAAAAATTAGAGTAGAAAAAGAAGTAAACTTTATTAGTTTAAAAGTAAAATGTGGTGTAAGGTATTGGGAAGATGGAACAGTAAACGGTGTCGAAGATACTAAAGGTGATTTAATCCCATTACGAGAAGGTGATTATTGGTGTCCGATAATTGATATTGAAACAGGAATTATAAAAGACTGGCCAATAGGAATAACTGCTGATGTGCATTATAAATGTTGTGATGATGGAGATTATTGGTTAGTTTCAGATGGTGGTTTTGAATTAAAAAGGCCAGGTTATTACGTTCCAGTAATTCTTGATTTAACAGGAGAAAGTTTTGGAGACTATGTGATTTTAACCATTGGTAAAAATGGTCAAATAGTTAACTGGCCAAAAGAACACAATATTGATGAATTTTTAGAAGATGAAATGGATTAATTAGCATAAGTCAATTATTATGCGTATATTGCGGACTGTTACGCAAAACATTAATAAGATGGTTCATTACAATTACATTTTAACTTTAAATAGAGCCTTAACGGGATTAACACCGGTTGTTTTGCGACATCTTGCCGGTGTTTTTTCTTTTAGGGCTTTTTTATTGGAGGTAATATGAATTATAAAGAGCAAATTAACGATCCTAAGTGGCAAAAGAAAAGATTATTTATATTTGAAAGGGATAATTTTACATGCAGAACTTGCAATAATAAAGAAAAACAATTACATGTACACCATTTATATTATCTTCCAAAGTTATTAATTTGGGAATATGAAGATGAAAGTTTAGTAACTGTTTGTAAAGATTGCCATGAGATTTTAACAAAAGAATTAGGTAAACTATCCGGATTAATTGCGTTTCAAATATTACAAAGTAAATATGATTTTATTAATAATTGTAATATATTTATGTGATATGGCTAAAAGATTTACAGATACAAATAAATATAAAAAACCATTTATAAGGGGCTTACAAGGGGCTTACAAGCTCCTTTGGGACTATCTTTATCATGATTGTGATCATGCAGGTATATGGATTGTTGATTTTGAAATAGCACAAATATATATCGGAAGTGATATGCCAATAAATAAAGAAGATGCTTTAAGATATTTTAATAAAGATAAATCACGAATTGTGCTATTTGATAATAATAAAAAATGGTTTATACCATCTTTTGTTAATTTTCAATATGGAATACTTAATGAAGAAAATAGAGCGCATAAATCAGTAATATTAATATTAAAGAAAAATAAGGGGCTTATAAGCTCCTTGAAAGGGTATAAGGATAAAGATAAGGATAAAGATAAGGATAAAGAACAAATGATTGATTTTATAATTTTTTGGGATTTATATAATCATAAAGTGGGAGATAAAGGAGGGTGTGAAAAAAAATGGAATAACCTTAAAGAGCTAGAAAGACAAATAATAATTAATAATTTACCTAATTGGATTAAGCAATTTCCTGATAAACAATTTCAACCATATCCATCTACTTATTTAAATCAAAAGAGATGGAATGATGAAATTGAAAGTAAATCAGATAAAAACAATACTCTAAGGATGCCATGAAATACCAGTCTTCAATAACTAAATTGATATATAATATTGACTTTAATAATAAAATGTCAATATGTCCTGAGTGTTCTATTAATCGGAAAAAGAAAACTGCAAAGGATTTACAATATTATTCTGATACAAATACCGGATATTGTTTTCATTGCTCAACTACATTTTTTGAATATAAACCTTATGAGAATAAACAGTATGTTAAGATAGAATGGAAAAATAAAACTGGTTTAAGTGATAAGTTAGTAAAGTTCTTTGAAGGTAGATCTCTTATGCAAGAAACATTAATAGAAATGAAGGTTTATTCTGATAAGGAATTTATACCACAATTTAAAAAGGATATTGAGGTTATTTGTTTTCCTTATTTTTTAGATAGCGAATTAAAGAACATAAAATTTAGAGGTGCAAAGAAATCATGGAAACTTGTTTCTGGAGCTGAATTAATATTTTATAATATAGATTGTTTGAAAGAATGTAATGAGGTTATAATTACTGAGGGTGAAATAGATTGTTTGAGTTTTATTCAGAATGGATTTAAGAATTGTCTGAGCGTTCCAAATGGAGCAAATAATAATATGGAATACTTAGATAATTATATTCATTTGTTTGATGATATTAATAAAATTTATTTGGCATGTGATAATGATACAAAAGGAATTGAACTAAGAGATGAATTTATAAGAAGATTTGGAGCAGAAAAATGCAATATAGTATCATTCAAAGAGTGTAAAGATGCAAACGAATATTTAACTAAATATGGAGGTGTAGAATTTAAAGACTTAATAAAAAATAGTAGAGAAGCACCGGTAAAAGGAACTATTTTTGCAAAGAGTTTTCAAGCTGATTTATTAGACTATTTTAAAAATGGTACAAGCGAAGGTTTTAAAATTAAAAGTAATATGGATGAATTTATAACCTGGGAATGTGGAAGGCTTGTAATTGTTACCGGCGAACCCGGTTCCGGTAAATCTGATATAGTGGATTATATTGTAGTTAAGCTTAATTTATTACACGGTTTAAAAGCTGCTTATTTTACACCTGAAAATTATCCTTTAAAATATCATTATTCAAAACTATTTGAAAAGTATATTGGTAAACAATTTAGTATTAAAAATTCTAATGATGTTGAATATGATTGTGCTTATGAATATATAAACGATAATATTTTTTGGATATTGGATGAAGAGGATATGACAATTGAAAAAATATTATCTAATGCTAAATATTTTGTAAAAACTAAAGGCATTAAGATACTTGTTATTGATCCTTATAATGTAATAGAACATAAATATTCAACTGGAGAAAATGAGGCTAAATATGTTTCGAGATTTTTGGAAATGTTACGCAGTTTTGCTAAATTTAATAATGTATTAGTTTTTTTAGTTGCTCATCCAAGAACTAATTATGATGGAAAAATACCTACATTATACAGTATTTCAGGCGGTGCAAATTTTTACAACAAAGCTGATTATGGTATTATTGTAGATAGGAGAAAAAACGATGAAAATATTATGACTAATGATGTTGATATTTATATTAAGAAAGTAAAGTTTAAAAATTTAGGTTCTCAGGGAATAGCAGAATTTAGATATAATTACAATAATGGAAGATTAGAAGATAAAAATAATGATGTTGATCATTGGGATAATTCTAATTGGCTTATAAATGATATTAAAACAATTGAAAATAAAGATTTTGAATTACCATATGAACCATTACCATTTTAACCATGATTAAACAAATAATAAAAGACATATGCCAGGATAAGCGGGACAAAAAGATAGATCCTGTTTTGGCGACTGAATCTGAGATAATTTTAAAAGTAAAAGAGTACTTAACTGAGTACTTAATAAACGAATTAAAAAGCGGGACTACTATGAAAGAGTTGTATTTTACGGATGAAAAGATTGATCCAGATTATACAGAAACATTAACCTAATCGAATTAACAGGCTAATGAAAAGGAAAGATTATAAAATACTATTTAATAAGTATAAATCTCTATATCCTGATTTAGCAGCATTTGGTGGGCCGGTTAAGCTTATTAGCGTTATTCCTAATTATGATTTAATAGGTTCTACAAAGTCAATGAGGGTATATTTCGGCCAATTTGTATTGGAATTAAAGCGGAAAAGAGAATTAGAAATATTAGAAGATGTAAGAAAAGATATTGAAAACGATATTTTATTAAATGAATACAGATTTAAGAATATAGATAGCATTAATAAGCATTCTGAATTTGTTGTATTGTCATTAGTGTTGTCAAAATTATATTCTAATTATATGCGAAATTATGCAGAGCCAGGTAGTTGAAAAGTTAATTTTAAAAGCCAAAACGTGAAAAAATACAGAATTCTCAATCTTTATGCCGGGATCGGCGGAAATCGCAAACTTTGGGATGAACCTTTAAAAGAAATGTTCGGTAATAATTATGAAATAGTTGCTATTGAATATAACCAGGAGATAGTAGATATTTACAAAGACTTTTTCCCTAATGATACTGTAATTGTTACCGATGCACATCAATATTTATTAGAACATTTCAAATCGTTTGACTTTATATGGAGTTCGCCGCCTTGTCAAACACATTCTAGAATAAATAAAAACTTTGGAATAGTAAGATATGCTGACATGAACTTATATCAAGAAATCATTTTATTAGATGTTTGGTTTAATGGTAAATATTGTGTAGAAAATGTTATTCCATATTATACTCCACTAATACTACCACAACAACATAACAGGCATTTATTTTGGTGTAATTTTAAAATAGAAACAACAAGCAAGAAAAACCCACCTAAACAAATGATGAATATACAACCTAAAAATTCAAAAAGAAAAAAGCTTAGCGGAGGGTATTATAAGGCCGGTAAAATAAAGAGCCAACCAGATTTAGGTTTTGATTTATCAAATATTAAAAACGAAACACTTAAAAAAAAGGTATTAAAGAATTGCGTAAATCCCGAAACCAGCCTAATGATACTACAAAGAGCTTTAGAAATTAAAACACAATCAGATATTAACGAACCAAAACTATTCTAATGAAAAAGCTACTAAAATACTTTAATAAGCACGCAGATAGAATATTTTGGATATTTATGTTAGGATTAATCTACGTCGGAGTAATTGACTTCATGCGCTGGATTGCTTATTTGAATTCATTCTAAACTAAAATTATTGTAAATTGCGCTATGGAAAAACAAATATTTTGCAAAGCTATTAATGAAAACGCTAAAAAATTAAAGGAAAATTCAGAATTAAAAAACAATCTTAATTTTCCTGGTTTTGATTTATTAATATTTAAACAAATTGGGAATGGGATTTATGAATTTGTAATTAAAGCTAAAAACGATAAAACGAGTTAAAATTATATTAGATGAAAGCAATAATAATCGCAGTAATCCTCTTTAACCTCTGCTTAATGGCATGGTTTACTTACAAGTAGTGGCTGTATAACAAACTAAAATAAAAAAACAATGAAAATACTACTAATAAAAACATCGGTAAAAGATGAGTTGCCAGATAAAAAGCAACTACAGGATAGTAACTATGAAATTTTAACAGATAAGGGATTTTTATATTACAACCTGGACCATAAAAGATTTGAACAATATAATGGAAATAGAATTGTAAAGCCTAATTATTGGTACAAAGAAATCTCAGAAGAAGATTATCTAAACAGTTTCATCGATTTATACGAAAAGCGAATAGCAGATATGCCAGAAAGATTTGATTTAATTGAACATTTTTTAAAAGACAATTAACCACTATTTAAACTAAAAAATAGAGATATGGAAAGAGAAATATGTCAACATTGTGATTATGGGTTTCAACCCGACAGCGATAATTATATAATACATGTAAATGTTAAAGGGGATGTAGAAATTACGTTAAGATGTGAAAATGAAGGATGTTCAGAAGATATTGAATTTAAGGTTATACCTAAAGATTCTTTTGTGCGTGTTGGAGAATAATTTTATTAAAACTAAAACTTAGAGTATGAAAACATATCAAGCAACAATAACTTGCAATAATTCAGCTTATATTGAAACAGTTTTAGTTATTGCTGAAGACAAAAATCAAGCTAATATGATTTTATGTTTATATGCTAATAGAAAAGTTGAATATAAAAGACCTTTGAAGGAAATAAAGATCCACATGGAAAGTCCTCACGTAATACCAAATGTAGGGTTTGGACAAGAAAAACCAAAACAGAATAGTGAAGCGTTGAAGGAAAATGATATTAGGGACTATATAATTGATGAAGTGTCCACAAGTGTAGGAAATGATTATTTTTTTGCAAGAAAAAAGAGATTAGTTTTTGAAGACTGGATGCCTGAAATAGAAAAAGCATTTATAAAATATTCAAGAGAATGCGTAAAGGCAAGAATAGAAGAAGTGTTGCCGAGTGAGAATGATATAAAAAATGCAAATGATAATAGTTATGAATTATTTATAGCTGGTGTAAATTGGACAATTAATCACATAAATAACAAACTAAAGTGAAGTGGCACTACTATAGAAATGAGTATTTCCAAATTGTACCGGCTTCAGAGGAAGACTTTGAGGTAATTAAAAAAATGACTATTGGGGAGGTTTACGAATCTAATATTAAGAAAACCAGGAACTATGAATTTCATAAAAAGTTCTTTAAATTAGTGCAAAAGGGATTTGAGAACACTAAAACTAAAATAAAAGATGTTGATTTTTATAGATATTATATAACAATGAAAGCAGGGTTTTTTGAAAGTGTGGAAACTGGCACCGGTAAAATGATATTGCCAAGGTCTATTAAATTTGATAAGATGGATAATATAGAATTTCAAGAGCTTTATAACGCTGTTTTCAATCAGATTATTATTGACATTGAATGTGATGAGGTACTATTTAGAAACGAATTATCTTCATTCTTATGAGCCTTAAAAGCAAAATAAAATTACTAGATAATGTTTTTTCGCAATTCATTAGATTCAGAGATACGGATGAAAATGGCTATGGTAAATGTGTCTCATGTGATGCTATCAAGCATTATTTTGATTTAGACGCTGGCCATTATATAAACAGGAAGTACATGAGTTTGAGATATTCAGAAATTAATGTAAACGCCCAGTGCTATCATTGTAACCGATTTGATGAAGGTAATAGCTCAGGATATGCTTTAGGAATTATAAAAAAATATGATGAACGCATGATTGGAGCCTTAGAAATAGCAAAACATCAAACTTATAAGCGCACAGAATTTGAGCTAAAAGTAATGATAGATCACTACCGAGAATTAAACAAGCAATTTAATAAGAACTTTAAAGTGAAATTGATATAAACTAAAAAATTCACTATATTTGCATAGAAAGCGGGCAAATTAGATTTGTAGTTTTTTCATAATATGGTTTTGATTGGTTAATAAATGCCCGCTTTTTAAAAAATGAGTAAAAAAGAAGATAAAATAAAACAAGGCATACAATTTTATATTGAAGGTGAGAATCTTCCTATTGTGAGAGATTTGATTAACCAAGTGTATTGTGAACATAAATGGAAAAGTCATGGTTATGGATATATGTGTAATAAATGCGGATATTATTCAGGATTAGACAGAAATCTAAATGAAAGAATTAATAAATTAATTAAGTGATATTTGAAAATGAAAACAAGTGATATAAAACTAATTTGCATCAAATGTAAACAAAGCGGTACATATACTGTTTACCCTGCAAATATTACGGGATTGATTGTAGAAGTTGATAATTTAAAAGATGCCCCAAAAGAGCTGGCCAAATTATTTGAAGTTATGATGGAATATGGATTTGACAAAGGTATTCATGAAATACACGAATTAGATATTAATGAATAATGATATTTGAAAACGAACATACAACCAGGGGAACGGAAAGGATAAATCCCCACTATTGCGAAAATGGTAAAGCTGCAAAAAGTGAGGCTTATAAAGACATGCGAGAATGTGGATTTAATATAGGATATACTCAGGTATTCAACATAGAAGCACAGTTAAAAGCAATTAACCAATACAAAAACATAATATATCTACACTAATGAAAACAACAGCATTCTATATAGTACCAAATATAGAAATATTATACGTAATAGGTCTAAATTCTGGAATAAAAATAAATCTTACTATGACAGAGTGTGGGATATTAACTAATTATATTACTTTTGAAACTTATTCTTTGAACTAATGGCACAATGCGATTTTTATTTTTATGAAGAATATTTATTTCTTCCATGTTTTTATTCAGGAGAGCCATTGTCGGATACAACTTTCACATATACGGTTAGTTGTTTTGATTACTCTGATTTAACAGTATTAGAACAAATAGAAAAAGCAGCAAACGACATAGCTAAACAAATATTTAGATAATGAATATAGGCAAATTAGTTGTAAAATATGGAATTAGAAAAAGCATTGCAATACAAGGGGCTATATCAATGTTAAGACCTTTATTGTCTAATGAAGATTGGAATAAAAATAAAGAAGAAATTTTTAATCTTAATCCAAAATGTATTGAGGTGTTGAGAATTTTTATTTTATGTGGAATAAGTTTAAAAACAAGTATAAACATATTTCCTCACTTAGAGAGTTATCTTTTTTATTCAAAACCTATAGATGTTGCCGAGGCCGCTAAATCAATGGCAGTAGTTTTAAATGTATTAAACAAATAATATAATGGCTGAAAAGACAAAACATAAGTTTGGAAAATATATCGCAAGTACCGGTAAGATAATAAACTTTATAAGAATAGGACCAAGTGGAGGAAAAGGAGGTTTTAAAAATGCAGTATTTTCTATTCCAAAGGAAGGCAATAAAGAATATCGTTTGTATTTAGATATATTTATAGAAGGGCTTGAAAAGAATTATAAATATAAAGAACGACAAATCAAACAAAATAAAATACTAAGAATAATAGCTAGCAGTGGTTTTACTATTGAAGATATAAAAAAGGCAACTGTCTCATATTGTAAAATATTAAAAAACGCAAGGATAACGGCTAGTACAGCATCGCAAAGATTAAGAAACGCTTTAATAAAAAAATAATGGCTAAAGACAAGACTACAAAGCTAACCGATAAACAAATGATATTCTGCAGAGAGTATATATTTGACTGGAATGCTACAAGGTCTTATAAAGAAGCATATCCTGATTGCAAAACTGATGATAGTGCAAGAGCAGCATCTTCACTACTATTAACAAATATTAACATTACCGATTATTTAAAAGAAATACAAAAGGACTTAGAAAAACAAGCCGGTATAAGTCGCCAAATGGTGTTAAATGAGCATATGAAGCTAGCCTTTAGTAGTATTGCCCATTTGCACAATACATGGATAGAACGCAAGGAATTTGATGAATTAACCGATGTACAGAAAAGTTGTATTTCTGAAATATCAACCCAAATAAAAACTACTAGAGATGTTAATGGTAATTTATCAGAAAATGAATATATAAAAGTAAAACTCTACGATAAGCAAAAATCTTTAGACTCTATTAGTAAAATGCTTGGATATAATGAAGCCGAAAAACATCAACATTCAGGTGAAATAAAAGGCTCTCCAATAGTCATCCAATATAAAGGCAAAGAAATAAATCTTTCAGAATGACATTTGACCCGGGATATGTTTTTTTTGAAATGGTTAGGATATATAAAGAAAACTATTCCGTTAATAATAAGGTTGTAATTTGTAATGAAGGCACTACCCGAAGTATGAAAACCTGGGATTTCTTCCATTTTCTGTATATATATTATGATCATAATCGAAATAAAAACTTAGACTGTTATTGTCTACGCGAAACATTAAGTGATTGTAGGGATTTTACATTTAAGGAATTTAGAGACTGTTTTACTGAAATGGGTGTTTGGGATGATAATAAATGTACCACTTCACCAAAACCTAATTATAAACTTTTTGGTAATAATATATACTTCAGGGGATTAGTTGATTCAAGCGAAGGTTACCCGTCGGATATATTATTTATAAATGAAGCTTTAGAAAATCAGAACAAAAGCAAAGTAGATGGTTTGCGAATGCGATGCCGTAAGCTTATTGTTTTTGATTGGAATCCAAAATATACTCAACATTGGTGTTTTGATATGGAAGGGCAGCCAAATACTTTCTTTACACATTCAACGTATAAAAATAACCAGCACTTACAAAAATCAATAGTAAAGGAAATAGAAGGCTATTGCCCGTGGGATTTTAGAGATTTACAATTACCTAAAAAAGAAGATAGACGGCCCAATATAGAAAACTTAAAAAACAACACGGCTGATGAATATAGATGGCTGGTATATGGCGAAGGAGTAAGAGCAGCCCCAATTGGATTAATTCATAAAAACGTTACGTATATCGAAAAGTTCCCTGATCTTGATTATTGGTATGGTATGGACTTTGGTTTTACAAACGATCCATCAACAATTGTTAAAACTACAATTGAAGGTAAAAAGATTTATTTTGAATTACATTGTTACGAACCAACTGAAACGCCCGATGTATTAGATGGATATATGAAAAAAAGAGGAATAGAAAAACACAAACAAATTACAGCGGATAGTTCTGATAAATATTCAAACGAACATGGTACTGTAGAAATGGTAAAGGATTTGCGCAATAAAGGGTGGAAAATATCAAAAGTTAGTAAAACTAAAAATAATTTTTATTGGTTAACAAAACTAAACGAATATCATATTTATATTATTATTAATGATTTATCACATTTTGCCAAAAAAGAGCAACAAAATTATACTTGGCGTGAAATAAACGGCATTTCAATAAACCAGCCTATTGATAAGTGGGACCATTTTTGGAACGCTGCAAAATATGCGTTAATGGCATCATTACAAGATTACTCATTTAACTATCAGCAATGAAAAAAATAGATGAATTAGAAAAACACGAATTGAAACAAATTGACAAAATGGTTAATAAAGAATTAGGCATAATGTTAAGAAGTATTGAGGAAAAAACAGGATACTATGTATCTGGAGAGTTTTCTTTGTTTGCAGATGAACCTAAAAAATGTATAGATATTGATTTAAAAATATGTTTACTGGAATCTCCTCACCTACCGGAAACGTTCAAGGTAAAATATTACAAAAAAGTAAACCCAGACAATGTAATAAACAAGCCCATACTTGCCCATAAGCATAATAGTTGGTATATGGTTTATAATGGATGTCATAGATTAGAAGTTGCTAAACAATTAGGTAAAAAAACCATTAAAGCTAATATAATAGTACCTATTGGCGACTAATATATATTGATTCTTAATAGTAAATAGCTTAAATTTGTGTTATGGGCCTAAGAGAAGCAATGCCATTTATAAACTTTAGTGAATTATATAAGGGCAGTAAGGAAACTAAAGAAGTAATAAGAATGTATGATGTCTATTGTAAAAACATAGACAAAGAAAATGAATGCTATAAAAAGACAGCACATAGAAATCAAAAATGGATAGGTGTATTTGGTTCTTATGTTTGTTTAGATTGTGGAGCTGATTATGTATAAATAAACTAAATAATTAATTATGCCAACTTATTGGGACAGCTTTATTAAAAAGTATCAAAAAGAAATATTAAGAGTAAATACCGGACAATTACTAATGGCTTTCTGGTATTATTGCAATTCGTACCCTGAAAAAGAAAATATGAAAAAGTGTGAAGATATTATGTGTAAATAGCTTTTGTTTTCGTACTGTAACAAGTAGCCGAAATGTTGATTATATAAATATTTCATAAAAGATGTACTAAAAGAATACTTAAAAATAATAAAATTAAGAAACAAATATAAACGTTAAAGATATGGAACAAATAGACCAAGTTAAAATGTATAATAAATTATCAAAAAAAGAACTTATACGATTGTTGATTATGTCTAATGAATATATAGAGCTTATTAAATACCCTGTTAAATGGAGTTATGTTGAAATGCATGATGATTGTAATAATGGTGTTATAAAATCTAAACAAACGATATGAAACAAAAATTTAGAAAGCTAACATTCGTAATGGTTACAAGCAAGGTGTCGGAATCAATGAGTCATTTCGATAATGGTTTTAAAGCAATTATTAATGCCTCTTATAGTCAACTTTATGGAGGTGATGATATTAAATCATATTCACTTTATAAAGTTGTTGATAATGAAATAGTAAATTCAATAGCTTGGTATTATGAAAACCAATTAACAGAATTACCAGAGCAGGATAGGTACAAAGCTGAAGAAATGATTGAATCATATAATTTAAAGTAAATTATGAAAAATAAAGAGATTAAGAAATGTGTTGATAAACTTACTCATGAAATTATTGAGCTAGATGATTCTTTAAGTTTGATTAGAGATGAATTAACTCGATTAAATGTAAATAATATGAGCGAATTTATAAAGGCCAAAAAAACAGTAGAAAAAATATTTAAAGAAAAAGTTTCTGAATGGATTAGGGATAAAATATTAAATTCAGATAAATTAACAACATCATACCTACAAGAACAACATCCAGAATTAACAGATAACCAATTAATAAGTTTATTAGATTTTTGCAAAACCAATACAATAACTCATATTGAGTGTTACGGTGATGGTGAAATAATGTTTAAAAAATGGTTTGATTATTACGTAAAAGGAATGGGTTTTCAATACATTTTAGCAAAATGTAGTACTCCTGTTCTAGGAATTTGTTTTCAAATAGAATTATGCGACCCGAAAGCAAATAAAGATGATTGTTGTAGAAAATTTTTTGTAGAAAATTTAAAATGTGGTGGACGTAATTTTAATTCTAAATATGAATGTAAAACAGCGGCATTAAAAAAGATCAACATCATAAGAAGTGAGCCTAAATTATGTGCTAATTGTCATAAAAGATTAAAAACAGTAACTAAATTTCATTGTGATAATTGTTGTGAAATTACAACAGATAAGGATTTATTACCAGAAGAAGCTAAGATGGCATTAATGAAAGCCAAATGTGAAGTTGAAAGATTATATAATTTAAAAGTAACAATAACTATAGAAGGTTGAAATAAAATAACCTTATTTGTATTCTTTCTAAATATTATTTTGAATCTTTATAAATAACGCTATCTTTGTATAAAAAACAATGAAAAAGATAGTATTTATTTTTCTCTGTTTAGCATTTAATGCACAATCACAAAAAGTCCTTCTTAAAGGTGAATACCAATATAGACATAAAGGGCAACCAGGAGACACTATATCTAACAACGATACTTTATGGAGTCATTCAGTATATCCAAACAAAAGTTATTTTACATCATGTAATATTAGGGTTGCTATAGATAGCGTTTCTGGCAATCCTTCAATGGATATAATTTTACAAGCTAAAATATATAAAAATAATTCGTATGTTAATATAAATTCTGTAACATGGTATGGAACTAGCTCTGATACTGTGATAGAATTTAATAAAACAGAATTTATAAATAAATATAGATATTTTAATATATTGGTTGATGCAAATACTACAATACAGAAATCAATAATTAATAATATATATTTTCTGTTTTGGGAAAGAGCTGAGTCTTTTGATGTTTGGATACAAGATCAGACAACGCCTCCGTTTCAATTTTATTTAATGCATGAAGCAAAAATTGATATAACATTAACTGAAAATACTCAAATAGATAGTTCTTTCGTTTTAGTTTCTTCTAGTCATGGCTTTACCGGAACCGGTGAGTATATTTCTATGATGCAAAATAATGCTTATAATCAGATTGAAGTAACAAGCTCTTCAAATGATACGGTTTACTTAGCTCAGGAAATAACAAGCGTTTATACAACAGATGCTTTCGTTATGCGTGGTACAATTGACATGAACGTTGACGGCTCAATAACAGATAGTATTTTTCAATTTAATTTACGGGATGCTACCCTCCCTATTGATATACAAACTATTAAGGTTACAATGCGACATGGAACATCAGGAGATGATTCTAAGTTTGGTGATTTGTCAGCATTAACAAACGGATTAAGAGTACGAAAAGAAAATTCAAACATACAAGGGCTAGGAAATTATAAACGAAATCAGGATTTTAAAGAATTTGGAGGCGTTATCAATTATGAAGATAAAGCTGGCGGCGGCGATCATTCAACAACAATTATATATGATTTAAAAGAAATATATGGTGTAGTAATAAGAATAGATCCGAGAATACCTGATATAATAAGAGCACCTGTACGCGATGATGTAAGTAATTTAGTTAGATTGCGAATTTCATTAATGGGACAGTATACATTAGGAGAATAATTATTATTTGCTATTTATAATAATTCTATATAACTTTGTCAACATTGATGCGAAAGCAGTTTTACCCTTTTATCTGCAATTTGCTATGAATGTTAGAAAAATATAAAAACGATTTTGTTGAGGTTGCCCAGGAAGTTGACAGGGTGCTTTACGAAATATCCAGGCGAAGCGAAAGCCTAGAAACGACATCTTTAGAAGAAGTTGAGACAAAAGAACAAAAGGCACTTAAAGCCAAACTATCTTACAATTCTACTTATTCAATATTCGACCTGGTAAAAGGTTATCTTACCAAATTTCAATCAAACAAAGTACTTCGTGAATTTGATATTAAAAGCACAAACGACAAAAATGCTTTTATACAACATTTAATTGATATTGACTATTTAAAGTCAGTAGATATTATTATAGAAAAAGCCTTTAACGCTCCGAATGATTTTATATTGATTGAAAAAGATACCGAAAAAGAAGGTAAACCAGTAATTATATTTATTCCTATCATTTCAGTACTTTATTATGATGATATTACCCTTGTTTACGAATTAGACATATCAACTGATGAAGAAAAAGTATATCGTTTAATCCAATGGACAAATTACCAAAGCAAATTAGGCTGGTGGGATTTCGTTATTAGAAAGAAACTAGAAGGAAAAGCGAAAATTTCACAAAAGGCAGAAGAAAAACCACAAATATACGGTTTTAATGAAAAGGTAATATTACAAGAAAAGCCATTCAGGCAGGTAGGAGACTTGGTTTTTAAAGATCAGATAAAAGATTCTTTACTTTTTACTACTATTGAAAAGTTCAAAATATATAAAAGGGATTCAGATATATTCGAAGAAAGTAAAGTATTACATGCTTTTCCTGAAAAGATAACACTTGCTTTTAAATGTTTGAAATGCGATGGAACCGGAACGATAAACGACGGGCCTAATGGAAGTTATAAATGTGATGCTTGTAATGGTACCGGTGAGTATTGGGTAAAAAACCCAGCGGAAGTATTAAAAGTACCGCAAACAATCCCTAGTGATATGAAGCCTTACATGCCTGAGATAGTCAAGTATGTTGAAAAGGACATTAAGACACTAGAGTTTCAGAGAGAAAATTTAAAACAACTAGAGCAGGAAATAGAATACCATGCAACCGGATTGAAAAATATAGCTATAAACTCCTTAAAAACAGCAACCGAAGTCAACGAAAATCAAATCCCTTTAAATACACGAATAAATAAAATCATAACCTATATAGAAAATGTTGAGGTTTGGGCTTTAACAGTTCTCGGGAAACTTTTCACGGATAAGTTCAAAGCAGTTATAGTTAAATATCAAAGGTTTCATACCGGTAGAATGGAAGAGGATATTTTAGCAGAGCTAAAAAGAGGCAAAGAAATAGGTTTACCATTAATATTATTGCGATCATTATATTTAGATTGGTTAAAGGCGTACTACCGTAACGAACCTCAAAAACTAGAAGAGCAATTAAAGTTAGCAGATGTTGAACCGTATCCCTTTTTCACACTCAAAGAACTCAAAGAACATGAAATATTTTTGGACCCTGAACAAAGGAAAATAAAATTAGAATTACAAAATTACGTATGGCAGTTGGATTTGTCAAAAGAACCAAGCGAAATAAAAGCAGAATTATTAATTAAAATAAAAGAAAATGAAAGTACTGATTGAAAGGAAGGAAAAAACTTCTTTTGTGAATAAAGAAGGACAAACAAAAGAAAAGCTCGAAACTGTAAGAAAAATAGTTACAACTGAGCAGTTAAGAAGTGTAAAAGCTTTGGATATAAATGTAAAACCTGAATTTAAGTGGGCCGTTATTCATGAATTTAAGGAAGGTGAAGAATTAACCAAAAATCTTGAAGAGATCGAAAGCAATAAAAAAGCCCAAAAAGAAAAGGAAAAATTAAAAGCTGAAACAATTGAACGCGAACGGTTAGAAAAGATTGAATCTGATAAAATAGCTTTAGAATTAAAAAATGCTAGAGCTGAATATTTAAATATATTTAACAAAGCACCTAATAAATTATTAAAAACGGAAACAATCTTAGAAAAATTAGAAGAAGAATATCAAAGAGTTAAAAAAATAAATGAAGATAAATAAACTTGAAGTTTAAAAAACTGTAAAAATGGAAGGAAAACACATTGATTTATTAGTATCTATAACCGGATTAGAAAAAGAGTTTGTAACTAATTCTATTAAAACAGAAGAAGGACCAACTGTTATTCTAAATCAGTTCAAAGAGAAAAATAAAGTATTTAAAAAAGAAGATTTTGAATTACGTGAAAAGAATTCTAAAGACGATCATAATTCAACTTATCTAACAGAATTGATTGAGATGGCTAAGAATCAAAAATTACCATCTTTGTTGTACAATGCTGCTGCAAATAATATCATTTCAGCTCAAAATAAGAAATTAGCAACTGAATTTGATATAGAAATGGATGACTTTTCAAATACAGAAAATGTATTTAAGTCAGTAAAAGATAAACTTTCAACCGTCGATAATGAACAGTTAAAATCTGATTTTGATGAATTGCAAGTAACTGTAAAAGGGTTTAAAGAAAAATTCGAAACACAGGAAACAACTCATAAGCAGGAAATGAAACAAAATAAAATTGATATCATTTCTAATGCTGGGCTGAGTAAGTTTTCTCAAAACATAGACTTTGAAACTGATGAAGAACTAACAAAAAGAATATCAGTAGCAGAAAGTATGTTTAATAGTTTATACGATATTGATATAGTTGAAGAAAAAACATTAATAAAAGACAAAAAAGGCAATGTATTGAAACACGATGAAACTAAAGAGCCTTTAACAATTGATGTAATTTATGATACGGAAATATCTCAATATGTACCTATGAAAAAAGAGAGAGCTACAACAGGAAGAGAAAAAGGCAAAGCAAAGAAAAATGACGGTAATGAAGTCACTAGAGAATCAATTGACAAACAAATTGAATCAGGTGATTTAAAAGGGCATTCGACAGAACACATTGTTCTTGAAAAAAAATTGAAAGATCAAACATGATCTGTAAAAAACAATACATTTTAATACAATAAAAAATGGCTTATACAGATAGTATATTTACCGCTGCACAAGTGCGGATGTCTGAATTATTCAGCGAACCTGAATTAAGGGCAGCACTTAGACCGGTAAATACAATACTTTTAAAAAATGCTCCTGCACTATTTATTAATTTGCAGGACATAGTTGATAGTGAGGGCGTTCAAACGGATGCTTTTTACTTCAAAAGAACAACCGCCGCCGTGACTAATGCGAGAACATCAGATCATGCCGGAGGTGTTGGTACTTCTGCTCATGATGCAATTTCTTTTACACCTTATGTAAGGAATTTTTCTCATAGCACGAAAGATTCAATGCATAATGTTTTAGGTGCTGATTTTTTGGCAAATGAAATATACAATGCATTTCAGGATATAATGATTGATATAGAAACTGATTCTTTAGCATTTCTGGAAACTAACAAGTCCGGTGTAAATGATTATGGTGGTCAGTTCGGTACATTCGATGCAGCCGATGATATACTCGATATACCTTATGTTTATAAGGATAAGTTTTTCAATATTACTAAACAAGTAATGAGGTCAAACGATTATCGTAAACCATTGGATATAATTTATTCAACTGATGGAAATATAATTTTCCAAGAACAGGCAGCACAAGGGCCAGGGAATGAGAAAAATCTAGTTTACCAAATGGCTGGTATTAATTTTGAAGGTGTTTCTGACTTATTTTCAATCGACAATGATGAATTGTTACAAATGTATGCTTGGGAACGTGGAGCAGCCGCAATGGTTAGTAGAATTCCAAAGCTAAATGCAATGGGAAAAGCTACACCTGTAGCTGATTATTTCAATTTACCTAACTTATTAGGATCGGGAATGACATTTGCTGTTCACGCTTATTGGGTAAAAGCCGACGGCGGGAATAAAACGCAGGATGTAGTTAGACGTTATCAACTTTCCGTTGATATTGCAAGAAGTGTAGCTCCTCTTTCTAATTCAGGTGAGAAAGTTATTCAGAAGTTTTCATTATTAACTGAAAATATTTAAGATTATGAGAAAGTTAATCGTTTTATTGATGGTTGTTTTGCTAGGCATGACAACTTTCGCACAAGAAAGAACAGTTAATTTGAATGGAGGGCGAGCTTGGAATTTGTCAACAAGAGGTGTTAGATTTGTTTATACCGGTACTGCTGATGATACCTTAAAAGCTACTAATCAGGATAGCATATTATTTGTTCTGCAAGTAGGTGACAAAAATAGGTTAAACAGACCTTTACATTTTCAATTAAATATTAGTTCAAAGGGACTAGTTGGGACTGATACTACATTTGTAGTTCATTCAGATTATAGGATTTCAACCACAAATACCACTTATTCAGAATTGGTTCCAAATATCACAAGTTCTGTTAATACTGTTGCTGGAATAAACACTACTGTAACAAGTTACGGTATAATTGCAGATTATACAACTACTGAAAGTGTTGGTACTTATAACATAACTGAAGCGGCTTATGATGGAGTTCTGGTAATGGATACAACGGCGACATGGCCTAATCCTGAAAGTACTTCTACTATTGATAGTGTACTTTATACCGGAACAACTACGAATGCTAGTCATTTATTAGCAGTCGGAGCGCAAACAATTACAACCTCGAGCGTTCAAAACCCGCAATTACATGCTAGATACATGACATTTCTACTTATAATCGAAGGTGATGATAGTGTAGGTGAGGGTATTGAAATTGAAGAGCTTGAAATAATTTTCGATTTATAACAAAAGGGGGCTTTTGTCCCCTTTAATTTTCTTTATATGAGCTTAACGCAAAAGTCAGATTTCAAAGGTGATATTAATATTACTCAACTAAGCAGCACTAATGCAGATTTTGTTGATTTAACAGCGCAAGTGGAAAAAAAGTATCTAAGGCTTTTACTTGGTGATGATTTGGATTTATTACTTATAGCTGATTTAGATTTGAGTACACCTCAATCGCCTCAAACTTCGCCTTATGTTGAATTAGTAGACGGCGAAGTTTGGGTAAATGGTTCTTTGGCATTCGTTTATGAGGGGCTTTTAAAGATGTTGCGTTATTTCATTTATGCTGAATGGAAAATTATAAGACTTTCTGAAGATGCTGAGATAGGCACCTTACAACAGAAAAAAGATAAATCAGATCAATTGGTAAGATATGAAGTTGAAAAGATTAGTAATGAAGCATTTAATAAAGGAGTTGATTTGTATTATGATGCATGTACTTACATTTCGTTTCATAATGAGGATTTTCCTACTTGGTTTTTTACCAGGATTCAAAAACGTAGTCATTTTGGCGTAAATTCAGTATCATGATAGGGAGTATAATTTCAGGTATAGTATCACAGTTGGAATACGATGTTAATCCAAATAATATTACACCTGCTTTTTATCAAGGTGCAAGGGATGAATTAAATAAAGCAATTACAGAAGAAAATAACGCATTTGTATTTTTGATAAGACCTGAAAAGTGGACATCTGAAATAAAAAACAGTAAAAATGTTGATACAAAGTATAATATTTTAATTGGATTCTTTAAAGATACCAGCTTTGCAGAAAATAGAATTACTGATATTGACACTGTTTTGAATTTATTAACTACTCTTTTCCAGGATTTTTTAAAAGAAACATACAACCAGGATTATGATATTGAGAATTTAACCGCTGAAGTTGTTTATAATGATGAAAGCTTTGATAATAATGTAAGTGGAATATTAACGACATTGACTTTTGTAGTTGAAAATGAATATAACGTATGCAATTAAAACATAATAATAAAAAATACACTATTCCAACTAAAGCTAGTGAATTATCTTATAAAGATTTTTTAAAAGTCAAAGATTGGGACGGGATTCATGAAGCTGAATTTATTGAGAAACTTTTAGGAGTTGATTATGCCACAGCTTTAGAGATTACAGACGGATATTTGAAAGAAGATTGTTTTGAATATTTCAGGAATATAGATTATTCAAAGCCTGAAAAGATTGAAATATTTGGTAAGAAATACAAGGTTAATGAAGATTTGTTTAAAGAAAGCACTACCGGACAGATAGCAATATTCAAATCTCTTCTTGCTAGAATGGATGAAAAAACGTATCATTCTATAATTTACAAATTATTACCTCAGATATTAGCTATTTATTTTTATCCAATGGTAAGAAATACAATTTTTAATTCAAAAAAGTATAGTCAAATAACTTATTTAATTGAAGATTGTAGTTATAAGGATGTGCTGGGTGTGGGTTTTTTTTTGTTGATGAAATTAACAGAATATCAAAGATTGAAAAACAAAAACTCAGTAATAAAGATGCAAGACAAGCAAAAGCAGGAATTAATGAACTAAGTGAATTAGGTATGTTGAATTCATTTGCTGATTTATGCAAAATATACGGAGCATACAAGCTTGATGATATTTTTGAAATGAAATACAGTTTATATTTCATGTTAATGAGAAAATACACAATTGAAATTAGAGTAAGTAAAAAATTAAGTGAATCTAGTTGATAACGAAATATTAAAATTCTTAGGTGAAGTAAAAGACGGCATTTCAAGTAAGGTAAGCCCAAAAGTTTCTGCTAGTTTAGAGATTGTAAGCGAACCCGGGCTGCATAAATTACTTGGTTGGCAGTGGATTTTTAAAGCTTACGAAACCGGAAGAGGGCCAACTGTAAATAGCGCCGCTGGTAGTCCAACCTTACAAGAAAGTTTGGCTAAATGGTTTAAGGGGAAGGGATTAGCAGAAAAAGAAGCAATTGGAAAGAGTTGGGATTTATCGAAAAGGATTCATAAAGAAGGAACTTTGTTATTTAAAAATCCAAAAACAGGGTTTTTAACTGACTTTTTTAATGAAAGTAAACTTAATAGTTTATCAAATAGAATAGGAATAAGTTGGAAATCAGAAATATTAAATAAATTAAACTAAATGGCAATAACAGTAAATACAACTCCTCCAGACTGGGCTAGTGTTTTCAATGAAATTGCAGTTGAATTTCAAAGGGAAGATTTTCAGGTTGTTGGAATAACTAGCGGTACGGATGTAGAGTTAGTAAGCCCGGGATCATCGATTTTAGATGTTGGCGATTCTATTTACTTGTTTGGCGATGATGGAGGTGGTAATACTGACAGTGGGTTTTTTACAATTTTAGAAAGAACAAGCAACACATTGTTTGTATTGGCATCAAGCTTTTCCCTAGTTGCCACATCAGGTTATTTAAATTCTGATGATGTACGTACTAATTATTACCTGGCTTTAATCGCAGAAGATGAGGTTTATTTAAAAATAGTACCCGATGCAACTGGATTACTTTCCGCTGATATTAGTGAAAATTTAGTTTACCTGTTATCAAAAGAAAATATTTCAGATTATGCAACCAAATATATTCAAGACACTAATATAGGCAAATCTTATGAATTGGAATATGTAGAGGTATGGGGTGAAACATCACAAACAGCGGTAAGCATTGGAACATTTAATGTTGTTTTTGCAGCATTAGATTATACTGATATGGTGCCTTACATTATCGAACCATCAGGAACGCCAAATACGTTTTTTGCTAAGTGGTTAACAGAATTTGAAGAGTTGGCATATTGGGAGGGCCAGGCCTTTGATGTTGCAATAATAAACGCCTTTGGTAGTGCAACACTTTTTGTAAAAGAAGAGAAACATTTTACAGACGGAACGACTTCAACAGATAGCTATGCACTAAGTAATTGGTCAGATGTGATGTTGAGAATTCAACTAAACGGCGGTTATGCCTCCAATATTGATTATATAAATCTTTATCTTTTTGATACAACCAGAGATAGATTAACAGAAAAACTAAGAATTAATATACATCAGGCTTGCGATGATTCTATGTCAATGGCATGGATTAATACATTAGGCGGCCTGGATTATTGGAATTTTACATTAAGACAGGATTATTCATTACCAGTTAACACAAAGAAAACAATATTTTTAAAAAATAGTGAATTTGATTTATCAAAATCGGCTAATAATAATATAAAATTATTTGCAGATGATATTGATGTAGTTTACCAAACAGGCTTGGAGGGATTATTATATTGTCTGCAAGCATATTTATACGAAACAAGTTCTTATATAAACGTAAGGATAGATGACGGCGAATCGTTTTTATTTCGTACTGATTCAAGCAAATTTAAAATTGAAGTTAAAGCATTAAAAAAACAGTTAAATTTAGGACATTTATAATGACTGAATTATTTATTAATAACAATTGGATTGAAGTTGAGGGCGTAAAATTAAAACGTCAAATTTCTAGTTTTGGCGAACTTGAATCTAAAACTAATATTACTAATAAATTCAAAATTAACTGGACCAAAGAAAATGCACAAATATTTCAATGGTTTTTAACTATACAAAGTAATTCTTTATTACCATATATAGAAACGCCTGTTAAATTAAGAAGAAATAAAAATATACTTATTGAAAATGGTAAGGCCGTTGTAGGGCCATCTGATTATGATAGTTTTGATTTAATTGTAAGGGATGGGAATATTGATTTTTTCACAGAGATAAAGGGTAAAAGTTTAACAGATCTGGATCTTTCTGATTTAGATTTCACCTGGGATTTAGATTATGCAAATGATAACCGAGCGGCAACTGATAAACCAGTATTTTTATTATTTTCTTTTGGATTAGGTAAACTTGATATTGCTCACATGTTACCATTTATTCCTTTGAATCTTTTGATTACAAAGATATTAACAGAAGCAGGATTTACAGGGTCAGGCGACTTGCTTTCTTTAACTGATTATACTGATATATGGATTTCTTTAGCAGATAGCATCCCTACTGATGCTCAGTTGGGTATTTTAGCAACAGCACAAGTAGCAATTGAAGAAACAAATCCAGGAATAGGGGCTTGGGGTATTAGATTTTCATCATTTTCCAGTGATATATATTTAAGTACCGGCTCTTCAATAGAATTGGAAACTAATACGGATCCTACAATTTACACCGTATTATACGATGGGGATTATACTTTTGAGGTAAATATAGCTTATGAAGTAGGCGCGATAACTGGGATTTCGCAATTAAGGGTTTATTACGGTGCAAAAAAACCAGATACTCCCACTGTGGTAAGTATTCCGCTTGTAGAGGGAAATAATTCAATAAACCAGACGTTTACTGATATTTCTTTAGTTGCCGGAGATGTTATTTATTTAGCAATTTTCACAGGAGCAGCCGACCCAGTTATAATATTGCAACATCCTGCCAATGTAAGTTATTTAAAAATATTAGAAGCACCCACTCCACAAGTAGGTGTTTACGGTACACCTTTTACAATTGCTAATAATTTACCAATAATGTCACAAAGCGACTTGATTGAAGATGTTTTAAAACTATTCAATGCCAGGTTAATAGTAACCGGTACTAATGTTAAGTTTATCACTTATGCAGAATTGGCAACAAAAATAAAAGAAGGAAACTTTACAGATTGGTCGGATAAGCACTTTACAAATGTAAAAGTGAAATACAAGTCAGATTATGCACAAAAAAACTATATAAAATACAATAATTCAGATATACAACAGGGATTTTTTCCAATAAGTGATCCGCAATTAAAAAAGGAAAAAACTATATTAAAACTCCCCTTTGAATTTGCCGAAAACCTTGATATGTTCAAGTCTACCGAAGATAGTGAAAGCAATATAAGCTATGACTTTACTCACACTGGTAAAACTACTATTAAAAAAAGATCGTTGGATTCTGGTAGTGAAACAATTTTTGCAGCCGGTAGTGAAGATACGCCAATTGAAATTACAACAAACATCCCTAATACTGAAGATATTAATTTACAGGAATACGTGGATACATATTACGGTTTTATGGAAAAAACCCTGAATATGTATCGTGAAATAAAAGCGGATGTATATTTGAATATTAATGATTTCAATAAGATAGATTTTGAGAAACCTATATGGATAAAATATTGGGGCTGGTTTTTATTAGAGCCTTTAGTTTATCGCGAAGGATTAACAACAGTTACGTTAATTCATATTAATAAGTCAAGTTTTGTACCTGATATTGCAGGTGAAGGCGATTATAATGGCTTAGATTACAACTTAAATAACGATTACTTTTAAATGGCAGACCAAACCATCATATTAGAAATAAAGACTAATCAGAAACAGATTGATGATACAAAATTGTCTATTCTTAATCTTAAGAAAGAAGTATCTGATTTTAAGACAGAATCTAAAAAACAAGGCACTGCTCAGGGTGAAGTAAATAAGAAATTAGTAGGTTATCAAACTGAGATCAAAAAAACTAATGATAAATTACGTGAATTAACAAAACAACAAAAATTATTAACTAATTGGCAAAATGCAAATAAAGGTAGTGTTGATAAATTAAGAGCTGCAAATGTACTTTTAACAAAACGATTAAACGCCCTAAACCAAACAACTGAAAAAGGTCGCAAAAGAGCTGAAGCATACAAAAAAGTAATTGATAGAAACACAACTTCTATTAATAAAATGACTGATGCAGCCACTAGACAAAGAGCAAATATAGGAAAATATAATACTGCATTAAAGGGAGTCGGGAGGTCATTAGCATCATTAGCAACTGGATTTATTGGAATTACTACCTTAATTTTAGCAGCTACTAGAGCGGTAAAAGAAGCAATTGAAGTAAATAGAGAGTTTGAAAAAACATTTGTTAGCATACTTGGTTTATTAAATGAATTTGATAAAAAGAAATACGGTGAAATATTAAAACAGGGCGCTATTGATGTAATGGCTAGATATGGGCTTGAAATTGCAGATGTTAATAATGCTTTATTTGATACTATTTCAAATGGTATTGCTGCCGGAAATGCAATTGAGTTTCTTGATAAAAGTGCAAGGTTGGCTATTGCCGGTAATTCAGATTTATCTTCAGTTGTAAAAGGTGCTACTAAAGTATATGCAGTTTATAAAGACGAAGTTGAAGATGTTGATGAAATATTAAATGCTTTTTTTGCCGCACAAGTAAAAGGAGCCACAACGGTAGAACGACTTGCTAATAATATTGGTAAAATAGCCTCTATTGCTAAATTTGCCGGAATACCTATTAACGAACTATTTGGAACATTTGCCGGATTAACAAAGTTCTTGGACGGAACAGAGGAATCGGCGACTGCATTAACGGCAACTATAACGGCGTTGCTAAAAGTAAAACCAGGGACGGAACAAGCAGAGGCATTTGAAAAGTTTGGAATAGAAGTAGGGGCGACCGCAATTCAGTCAAATGGTTTATTAAACACACTTGTAAAAGTTGCCATAGCAGCGGAAACTAATGCAGATGAATTATCACTATTAATTCCAAACATTAGAGCTTTAAAGGGAATTGCAGGATTAACGGCTACTACAATTGCAGAATTAGAGCAAAATATAGTTGATTTAAATAATGCTGAATTATCGGCGGGACTTGTAACAAAAGCATTCAATGAACAACTAACTATCAATACTAAAGAAATTCAACTTAGAGAGGGTGCATGGAAAAGGTATATTTTAGTAACAAATAAAAATGAGGGTGCAATAAAAAGTCTTTTCCGAACAATTAGAAGGGAAATTACAGAAACATTAACTGGCCAAACACTAGAAAAGCTTTTTAAACAATTCGCATTAGACACGGGATCAGGAATAAGAGGGATAAAAGATTTGACTTTGTCTGAATTAGAATCATTTGTTATAGAAGGGGAGGCGTTACAAAAGGAATTAAGCGAATTTGGAGCTAAAAGTAGTGCAGAAGGAACAAAAAGGATAATTGATAATTTTAAAGAACGAATTGATGAATTGCAAAAAGAACCTGCATTTATTAAAAAGATTGAAGAAGAAAAATTAGCAGAACTAAAATCATCTGCAGAAACAGAGGCAAAAATACAGAAAATAAAAGATGATTTAGCAGCCGCTGCATTTAAAGATAAATTAGATAAAGAAGCAAAAGTAAGTGATAAGTTTAATAAAAAAGTTGCAGAAGATTCAAGGAAAATAAGTTTTAAAATAGGTGAAGAAGATGCAGATTTCAAAGATGAAGAATTTGATAAAGATATTGAAAGAGCAATTAAATTATCAGGCGAATTATTAGAAATAGATAAAGATAGAACAGATGAGGAAATACAATTCGAAGAAGATAAAGCAGATGCAATTTCGGAATTAAGACAAAGAACAATAGATGAAGCAATTAACTTAGGTAATAATTTATTTAATTTTTCACAATCATTGTCTGGCAGACAGTCAACACTTTTAGAAAGGCAGTTTGAAAAAGATATTAAAGCAGCCGGCGACAATGAAAAGAAACGCGAAGATATAGAACGTAAATTTGCAATTGAAAAAGCTAAGATAACACGAAAGCAAGCCGTATTAGACAAAGCGCAAGCATTGTTAAATATTGGAATAAACACGGCTATGGCTGTTACAGCGGTAGCATCAACAGGAGGGGGTACAAGATACGCAGACTTTGGAATAAGCGCAGCTACATTATCAGCTTTAGTAGTGGCCTCTGGATTAGTTCAGGCAGGAATAGTACTAGCTAAACCATTACCGGAAATACCATCATTTTCAAAAGGAACTGTAATTAATAAAAAAGGTGAGGTATTAAAAGGGCCTTCGCATTCAGGTGGTGGAATTAAATTATATGGTGAAGGTGAAGGAGGTGAGCCTATTTTAACAAAATCAGTTATGTCAAACCCTATGGATGCTTCCGTAATTTCGGCAATAAACGTAAAACACGGCGGTATTCCTTTATATTCAGGCCATTCTAATTATTACCAGGATGGAGGAGTTACAACACAAGTTGAAGCACCTAAAATTGAAATAGTAAGAATACCTGTTTTAATATTAGAAGACGTACACGATTTAGAAGATACACAGCAGCAAATTAAAGTATTAGAAACATTATAAAAGAAAGGATAAATTATGGCATTAGTAAACAACGGGGTAAAAGTAAGTATTTCTGATAATCAAGTACCATCAGGATATACTTTACCAACTCCAACAGAATTTACAGATCAGGAATACATCAGCACGAAAGTATTAACAGTCGCTAAAGCAGATATTGACGAATCGAACGAGGTTACATCGTTCACAGCATTGGTAGCCGCAATTAATACGCAAGTAGCTGCATTAGTTACAGCCGATTATGATACGGCGGGGCTTACTGTAACTATATGGACTGATTGGACGTTATTGTCTCACGACTTCACAGTCGGAGCAGGATATTACACTACAGATGCGATTAATTATACAGTAACTGTATTAATTTACGTAAAAACAGCATAATGAATAAACAGCAGCATTAAATTTATAAATTAAAAAAACAAAAATTATGGCAGATCCGAATTGTGGAGATTTAGCGGCAGGAATACCGGTTGATTGTGATTTTTTACCAATTGGCGGCACAGAGCCAAATATTCTCCTTATTAAAAAAACAGAATGGGATTTAGCGGTTACAAACGCTACAATTACATTTGACGGGACTTCACCGAACCTAATTACAGCAACTGTATTAACGTCCGGTGATAAAGGTTATTTAATTGAAGGTTATGAAAATCAAACCAAACCAATTGTAACCGGAATTAAAAGAGCTTCTGGATACCGATACAAACAAACAATTGATTTCTTAGCAATAGGCGGAAAAGCAGCTATTGAAAAGATAGTTAAAGATATGGGTAACCAGCGTTTTGTAGTTATTTACAAAAACCTATTCAAAGATGAAGATGGTGAGGGTAAATATAAAGTATTTGGTGTCGAAGCCGGTTTAAAAAGACCAGAGGGCGGTGCTGAATTAGATAAATACAATGATGTTGACGGCGTATGGATGTTAAAATTAGAAAGTGAAGAGTTCGCATTAGAAAGTACTCCTCAATATTCTTTTTATAACACAGATGAAGCAACAACAGACGCTGAATTTGTAACTTTACAAAGTGCAGCAGCTTAATATAAGGGAGTTAACAGCTCCCTTTTAAAACTTTTTAAAATGAAAAAAAATATATTTATAAAAGAGATAGACGAATTTTTCAAAAAAAATGGTTTATATATTGAAAAATCAAACCAGTTTTTATCCAGAAAGAAGAAAACTGAAGTTGTTGATTTGAAAAAGCTAGGGATTATATATGCAACTTTTCATCCTGAACATGGTCATCATTCTTGTAGTTGTCAAAATAGGATTAATGATTTAATGGTATTACTGCAATTATTTGTAAAAAAAGACAAAAAAGCTAAGGAATTGGTGAAGTTTCAAAAGATAAAAGAAATTGAAGAATTGCGAGAAATAGCAAAAAAAAGAGGCATAAAAACTGATGAAACGTTTACAAAAAAAGAAATTATTGACGAATTACAAAAATAGGAGGTCGTTATGAGCTTAACTTATGCTGATACTAAGGCGGATATAGATGAGGCTTTACAAAATTCTCCACCCGTAAAAACAAGAGCAGGAGATACACATAATCCGTTATTAACAAAAGTTTTACAACATTCTAGGGATAGAATGGCAGATATAACAGTTAATTTAAGTGGGCTGGTTAATGAATCATTGATATATTATGATAGCGGTACAAGCACATGGAAAGTTCGCAAAATACAATGGGTTACAGTGGCTAATTTAACGGAATTTGGAGCATTAGCTTTTGAAACTGATTATTTCCCAATGGATTATATTCAAATTACAAATAACGGTTTTGGACAAACTGAAATACAAAGATATATATCAGGATCATTAAGAATTATAAGTAAATTTACTTCAGTAACACTAGGATAACATGGAAAAGCTAATTACAATTTTATTAATATTCTTTGCAATATTTTCTTATTCGCAAACAGATACAATTCCTGAAACATGGCCGGTTCCTCATACAGTAGGTGGTAGGCTTAATGATACTGTAACCGGAATAACTTTAGAGAATGAAGCAACAAATGGAATGACTGGGATAAGATATATAAGCGAAACGGATACAGCATGGGATATTTTTGATAATGATTCTTTGTTTATAGGATTAGGGGCAACTGCTGTTGAAATACCAAATTTGTCACTTCCTTTAATTCCTACCGTAACTGGCAACGACAACGAAGTTGGGATAATTTCAGGCGGTAATATTATAGGTGATAGTGATTTGTCTTATGTTAGCGATACATTAAAAGTTAAAGATTTAAAAGTTAGTGATACGCTATATGCTTCCCAATTTAGGCCTACAGGAGCGGGTACGTTTAAGTTTGTTTCAACTTCCGGAAATACATTTTTTAAAATTAGAAACCTACCAGGGCAAGATGGGTTTTTAATATTTGAAGATGATGGAGCTGATGAATGGTTTTTTTTAAGGAATGATACAGATAATTCACTAAGAATTCAAGAGGCTGGCGTAGCAAATAGAATGGTTTTTTTAGAAGGCGGCAATGTAGGCATAGGCACAACCACTCCAGGCGAAGCCTTAGAAGTAAACGGCAACGTAGAAGGGGACACTGCTTTTTTTGATGTTTTTACAAATCATTCCGAT
>Ga0209976_10000203_pt1 | contig 43868 bp, 77 predicted proteins | sample SumtaG_FD_182806 | JGI IMG/M metagenome (GOLD analysis project Ga0209976, IMG submission 182806) | Deep subsurface microbial communities from Indian Ocean to uncover new lineages of life (NeLLi) - Sumatra_00157 metaG (SPAdes) (version 2) | ecosystem: Environmental > Aquatic > Marine > Oceanic >... | reverse complement strand
AATATCCTGTTCATCTGCAGTTTTGCCAAATGATGTGATATTAAAAGTTCCGTCATGGGTTTCCAGCTCATCAGTCAACCTAAATCTAGCAGTCGGATCACTTGAATTAGCAATAGTGGCCAATGTTTTATAGGCGATTAATGCTGCGTCTGAGCGCTTATCAACAACACCTGAACCAGACAATGTAACTGTCGAAAAACCAACATAACAAGCCTCTGTTTCATTGCCTGTAGTCGATTGACTGGTTGCGTCTGACACTGGATTATCACGCGTAAATTCTTTTGTATTAATGCCGCCGATTTCCTTAAATACTCCACCATCGAATATCTCAAGTAGTAACGTGCGGCCCTGTAAGTTATTTGCTGCCATTTTGACGGCCTCCTATAGCGGGTTTCTGAAAGTTGAATAATTAGCAGTAAACACCGCCCTATCGTTTTTATCTCTGCCTACTCCCGTTGGTATGCTAATCGGGAAAAAGCTTAGGTAATCTTCACCATTAATAACTGTTGTGCTTAATGGTAATAAAAACTCGTGTATTGCCCTTAGTTTATCATGGGTCACTTTTAAATCATCGTTCTTTTCGCCTCTCGCCAAAATCTGGAAAGTAGGCTGCTCTGATTGTAAAGCTAAATCTCTGTCTATACTTCCGGTATCAATAATAATGACTTGCTCGTCAACACCTTCTAGCCACGCCATAGCGCCCAAATCAGTACCGATAGTACCTAGAGTGTTATTTGATAATAAGGTCATTATGTCAAAACTAACAGCGTTCAAAATTTAGACCTAGCTCTAATTATTTCTATAATCTTTCGTACATTATCGAATACGGCATTAAATAAGAATTTCGGCCCCGTTCCAGGCTTAGAGAAATTATTAGTCTCTGGCATTTCATGTACAATAGGCGCATATTCTGCTGTTGAACCTATTCTCAAAAGCCACTTTTTTCCAATCTTAGCGGTACTAAAAAAATGTGAATTTATTAGTAGTCCTGTGTCGTGAGGTGCATTTTCTTTTGATTCAGCTTTGATAAATAAACCTGCAGCCTGAAGCCCTTTTCTAACGTTGTCGTTAGTGAAATCAACTTTCTTATTGAAGGTCTTCAAAACCTTATCTAAACCCTTAACTTTAATAGCTTTCTTTCTAGTCATTGCAATAGCGCTCTAAACATATCGGTCATAGTTGGGTTGCTAGCAGCTTTAATAACTTGCTGTGATCCACTAACCGGCTCTGTAGCTGAAGAATTATCACCTTCAATCACATAAGCACCTTCAGGTAAATCAACGCGCGTATAAACTGCTTTGTTGGCTCGAATCTCCTTACCCTCTGCTGTAAATACAGTGTCACTTGTTGGCGCTATTCTCGCAGCCGTTTTAACTCCACCCTCCCAAGTTTTACCGCCCGTACCGTTATTGGTTATCGGTATCCAGAAAGTAACCTCTTGAGGCAACCTAAACTTACTCATAAAAAATCAACCGTCGCAGGTGATTTATCTAACTCGGCCAAACAGCCTTCGGACAACATGTTAGCCATCTGACCGTATTTATCCGACATCACGCCAGACAGAGAACTTGAGCCAACATGGTACACATTAGTTCCATTCTCAAACTTTTCACTAACAAGTTCTGGCGCAAAAGTACCAGCATAATGAGCAGATAAATATAACTCAATTTGCGTTAGTCTAGTTTCATCAAAAGACTTGCCGCACTTCGAGTTAATATCGCTAACAATTAAATTGGCTGCATCGATAAATGGTGTTGTATCAATGCTAACCGCTTTAATTGCCTTAACTTCTGCATCCGTAACTCGCGCCATTACTTACCCTTTTTAGTTGGCTTGGTTGGCTTAGTGGCTTCGTCTAACTGAGCAGTTAATTCTTCAGATTGCTTTTCTAGCTTGGTGTTTTTATCTTCAAGCTCCTTTAATCCAGCTTCTAAAGTATCGCAGTCGCTCCTTAGCTTCTCCATATCTTCGCTTGATTTGCTTAAGGATTTAAGTAGATTGGCGTTTTCACTCGCAAGCTCTTTTCCTTTTGCTTCCAAAATTTCGCCTTCGGACTTAAGTTTGTCCAGTTCCTCACTAGATCTCTCCAAACCTTTAAGTTCCTCAACTCGCTTTAAAAGCTTAGCGTTAGCCTTAATCAATTCTTGCTCTGATGGGCCGGACTTTTGATAACCCTTCATCAGCTCAACCTTACCAGACATTGCTTTCGCTTTTTCATCGGTAAGCTTGACTTTTGCGCCAACCTCTTCTTCCTTAATACCTTTTAAACAACAGCCTTTCTTTGTCACAATATAATCTTTAGTGTTAGCCACTTTTATTCTCCAAAATAGGGAGGTTTACCCTCCCTTAACGATTAAATGGTTAGGTGTCTGATACCAGTATTGCCCTTACTATCCGATTTGATCTTGTGAACCATAGCGGCGTAAGTAGTCATTACTTGAGGCTTCATTATATTGGTCTTAGTGTGAGGCGTGATAATAATATCGCTTGCAACACCTAGCTCAACGGTACGTCTATCCATTTCAACCAAAACAACTTGCTTTGAAGCCAGCTTTTCAAGAGGCTTAACGCCTTTAACTTGAGACACCTTCATTATTCTTTCTGCGATCGACTCACTGACTTGACCAGTGATGTAATCTTTTTGAAGAATAGTCCAGATATCATTGGCAACATAAACCATTACAGAGTCGTTTTTAACACCGCCCTGTGTGTTCCACATGGCACCAATTTGCTCAATCAGCTCATTTATAATCTTGTCGCGGTTCGCTTCAAGCGTCCAATCAGAGATAGTGCCCGTGCCACGATCTGGATCATTGGTATAGCCAAAAATTCCATGATTGGTATCGTTGAAATTAACCACCACACTCGCATTGCCGTTAGTAGTTGTTTCTTCCAATCTTTCAGATACTTGGCGTAAAGACTCAGCTAAAGCTAAAGACCGCTTATAGTTAAACCCTTCTTGCCGCCATGGCACACTAAATGTGCTATGAGTGATCGGGTTAGGAACAAACGTCTCTGTGAAAGTCGTGTCATTGTTGTCAAAGCTATTGGGGTTCATTTCCTGCTTAGCCGTCTGGAACTCGTTAACAGACTCAAACCCGACTAATTGCTCGCCAATTGCTACGGTAAACGATAAACCAGCTTCACGTAAGTCTGAAATCGCATGTAAATCACGGCGTCTAACTTCGATAACCATGTCGCGAATAACTAAAAAATCTTCGTGTCGCACCGTGCCGTTAGCGTTAGTGACTAAAGCCTGTTTATCATCGCCATTAGTAATGAGCTTACCTTCTGCGTCGATAAGGTGATATTTGTTCAAATTATGCTCTGCAAATAAGTCGTTATGGAATAACTCGTAGCCATTCCAGTTGTTACCATGCATTGCAATCATTGCTGCGTGTTCGGCTCTTGATTCACCGAATGATGTTATTAATTTACCCATTTCAATGCCTCCTAAGCAAATCGAACTTCAATGAAAACTTCAGTACCGCCGCCGCTGTTGTCAACCGCTTCGACCGCGTAAGCAACAATCGAATCACGCTGAGTGTCGTCTGTTGCTGCGTCTGTGGTTAAAACCCTCACTGTGCCGTCGCCGTCACTTTCTAGAGCGTTACCAATAACAATGGCCGTTGCTGATGCCGCTACGCGCAAAAAACCTTTTTGACCGGTATTAAATGCGCCATATCGAACTGTAGCCGCTGCCGTGTAAGCATCATCAATCGTCCCACCCACCGGTGTATCGGTTAATGCTACTAACTTTTGTGCGTTTAGACCTGCGCCCGCATGCTCTCGCACCGTACCGGCTGCAAGTTCTTCTACTAAATGACCAGGCTTAATAGCCGTAGCCGCTGCTGCTAATGCTTCATTATTAACGGGTTCACCATTAATGCCGCCTAGCGCTTGTATTACTTGTGCTGGATCTGCCATGATAAGCTCCCGTTACATGCTGTAATCATCAGCTTGCGCTGAATTGTGAGTAACAGGTGCTTTACCTTCCGGCGCGCGTGTTACATGCTTACTACCCGTAATCATTTTATTGATAACAAGTAATTCTTTTTCTGACTTATCGGCCAATAATTCGGCGGTATAGTCTGAATTTGCCTCAAGAATGGATTTTCTTATTTCGTCCAGTCTTTCCATTTCGGCTTCTTGATAAGCTTTAAAGTCTTTCTCGTTGACTGTGAAATTTTCATAGCCTTCAAAATTGAATCCATTAGCCGTTAAAACTTCTTTAGCTTGTTTTTCATTCACTTCTAAACATAACGCACCAACCAGTTGAGATTCAGACATCGCCTCAAGGCGCACTTTATCATCACCAGTGAAGGCGTTATGAGTATTAGCGATAATCGCAAGAATCATTAGTTCTTTGTTCATGTCGTTTTCCTCGTTGGTTTGCATTACAGGTGTAATTTTTTGCGTTAGTGTAACCTCGACGGGCTCACCAACTAAGGCAATCATATCGTTTCCGACTGCGTATGATTGCTCAAATATCTTTCTGTCGTTGTCATTGGACATTGAAAATAGGAATTTCTTCTCTTCAGGGAAAAAATCTATTACATGTTTAAATATTTGATCATTATCAGTAGCAATTAATCTATTGAGTTGATCGTGAATATCCATCGCACTTAAAATATTAGTTTTTAAATTTATTTCTAGCTGGCCAGGGCCATTTGTCACTAAATTAACAATGTGTATCGGATCATCTTTATTAGCAGTATTTAAGACTAATTCAGTGCCAGCGTGTGCGCCCGCAGCCTTTTCGTTTAACAATATAGCCACATGGTCAAAATTAAAGCCTGATCCAACTCTATCGAATGGTTCACCAAAATCATCTTCGCCTTTTTTTGGTGCCAATTGATTAATATTTAGCCCAGTAGAAACGCCAATTTGATCGCCGTTTTCAATACGCTTAATAATCTCTTTGCCATCATCAGTATTATTAGCAACCGTTTCATCAATCACAAAATCAACAAAAACCTCTTTACCTTTCATCTTTGGATTGCGAATAAAGCCGCCAACATTAAAAGCATTCATACTGACCGGCTTAAATGCGCTTACATGGACGCCATTAATTACAGGGTGTCCGTTAGGTGCCGGTAAATCGTGAAGTTGCTGAAAAGAATCTTTAACTTCTTGATTAGGGTATAGAATCCCATTCATTGAAATATCGCCGCGAATAGGCATCATTGAAGTAACAAGATGAGAGCGATTATTAATCATTTCTCTCTTGAATTTTCCGGTGGTTCGAGTATTGATTGATATATACATAGATTCTCTCAATGCTGTAATAGTTATGCTCTATAACATTAAACTTAACTATTATCTTAGCGTAATTATATTTTATTACTATGGGTTCGTCAAATTCCTTAATTGCTTTCTTTCTTTTGTGAACTTGTCGCGCTTCTTTTGGGTGTCAGCTTCTTCGATAACTGGTGATAATCCACATCGGCAATTCCACGGACTGATATTGATATTCTTAAATGCATTTTCTTTGGTAAAAACTTTACCATGCCAACCGGCGTGCAAATGCCTAACTTTATTATCTCGCCTGGTCAACCACCTTAATCCGACTTCTTCGCCTAAAAATTCACCGGCTAAAGCTGCCTGATTGATGGTCCCTCTTTGAAATGCTTGGATAGTCTCGGTTTGAGCTATAAGTCTAGCTCTAGACCGACCAACATTAATGCGATCATTGATTTGCCTAGCTAATTCATTGATGCCTATACCTTGTTGAGCGCCATTAAATAATATAGTTCTAACGGTCCTAGCCATTTCCTGAGACATTCCTGATAGCGCTTCAAATGACCGAGTAAATAAGAAAGATAATGCCTCTTGGTGTACTGGATTAAATAGATTTGGCGCTATGGAATCAAACGAGGCGATTACAGCGCTTAGCTCTAATGCCGTCAATGCTGCGCCTTCTTCTAAAGAGGTTAATGCAACCCCTTGGCGCTTAAGCTCTTGATTTGTTCTTTCTATAGCTAATTCATAAGACCGTCTCTGGTATTGTTCCTGCCAATCGCCAACGATAAAAGTATCAAGCTCTCGTTGAAAGAATATCATGTAAGCTCTTAATTGATCCGGGTCCACATTAAATTCATTGACGGTTAATTGATTGATTCTTTTTAATTCACCTATAACGGACTTTCTAAAGGCTAGAAACCTTTTATTTATTTCACGATTCCACGCCTTTTCAATTCCTCGCGTTTTAGTTGGATTATCTGATATCGCCATTATTTAGCTACTACCCATACATCAGCTTCGCTTGTGTCGTTTTCAGGCTTGTGTACTTTAGCTTTTACATAGCCGCCATTATGCCGCACAGTCCTAATACCAGCACCCACTATTATCGACTCAGGAATGTCAACGAAAACCCCCCCAGAAGTGTTGCCGCCTGATAATTCCAAACAAATAGCATGATTATTGTGGCTGCCTGATTTAGCTTTCACAATTAATGTTAGTGAAGTTTCGGTTGTCAGCGCCATACCAACACCATTAGATTTATCATCGTTAGTGTTCAGCGTTCCGCTAGTTGTTGCCATGATTAACCTTCCGTTACATGTACATCGACTTCGCCGATGTCAGTGATTGCTGAATATTCAGAGGTCATGATGGTGTCTTCCATTGAGCGCCATGACGGCCTAAAGAATGTAGCAGTACCCATTAGGAACCGAGTCAAAACCTCGCCTCGCTTTAAGTTATCTTGTATCGCAGGATAAGGCCTGATGAAAACGTTAACATCAGATACGCCAGCATCCAAGCAAACCTCTAAACTAATGCGTCTTACCCTAGCTGCAGAAATCGTCGTTGCCGTAACACTATTAAGCGTAACGGTTGTGACCGTTGGTGCGTCATTGGTGTTTCGATTTCTGTCTATAGATTCAGTCATACCAGCCTACAAAAAGTTGTTATCTATCAATTCAAATTCTTGAATAAACGTTACTTCAGCACCATCATTGCTCGACTTCGCTCTTGCAACTCTATCTGTTTTTTCGCCTGATCTAAATTTCATTTGAAAATCTAAAACTAGAGGTGTTTGATATGAGTCAACCTTACCACTCGATATCCTTGCGGTATCGGTGCCAAACGGTTTCACAGTTGACACAACCTGCCCATCCTGACCTTTGCTCCATGTAATAATTGCTTTCCATGTAAGTAATGTAAATCCAGCAGGGACGGACACTTGACTATCTTCTGATTTACCAAATTCAGGAAGCATCGTCATCCTGATAGCGCCATCGCTAACCCGTCTAACTATTATAGTACCTATATTACTTTCGTGAGGGTTGCCTCCAACAGGTCCAGCGGTCAAAGCAAATAAGCCGCTTGTGCTTGTAAGGTGGTGAGGTCTAAAATGCGTACCTGGTATCGCCACCGGATTTTGACCATCCATATCGACTATCTCAGGTACTTGAGGTCCATAGTCATCATCAAGAGTAGTTACTAAAACAGACCTGCATCCTGCACCGCCAGCAATATCGTCGTCGCTGTCACTTAAAACTTCCCAACTTTCTGCTACTGTTGGCATAATCATATTATCATGTGTAGCGCCACCTCCGCCCCAAATATCAGTGAAATCCGTATTTGAACAGGATGGGTTTCTCATAATAATGGCGCGAGGGCTGCTACCTGGGACATTACCTTTTGCCATTTCAGCAGAATAATCACTAGATAAATTAGGAGTATCCAACTGAACGCTTGATTGTTTAATATCCACACGGTAAGCAATAGCCACATCGACGCCAACTGGCACAATCTTAATTTCAAGAGGGAAACCGATAAACGTGGCACCTTCTGCTACACCATCATCAAGCAATGAACCGCCTGCTCTAATAGCACTCATCGAACTGTTTGTGGTCACCAGCTTAAAGCCGCCATCTATGTCGGTGCGAGCGTAAATATTGAATGTACCTGCAGTTGGTAAAGCAGGACTTCCCTTTAATCCATCTAACGAAATTATATCGATTTGATTAGACATAAATGAAGGGCTGATAGATTCAAGTTCATTTTCTTTGTCACTATTAACGAATAGGATCGTCTCCCCAATCAAAGCTTCCTTGCTAACACGCTTAACGGCCATTTACTGATCGCTTGTTTGCTTTACTAAAACGCGATAGGCAACTGCGGTTGTAATGCCGGCAGGAACTACTTTAATTTCAATAGGTAAGTCCGTGAACTTTGAGCTAGCTGCAGCACCATCAGCACTAGCGGAGCCGCCTGATTGAGCCGCGGTTAATGTTGGGTTAGTTGTTGCGGCCTTAAATCCACCGTCAACATCTGTTTTATAAAAAATAGCAAATGTTCCAGCACCAGGAATAACGGGAACGCCTTCTAAGGCTGTTAAACCGATTACATCAATAGTACAATTCGGAAAGCTTGGGTTAGGGCCGTCTGTGGCTCCACCATCTTGATCGAATATAATTGTTGCGGCCACTAAAGCCTCTTTTTCAATTCTTTTAGTTGTCATCGTTTAGATCCTCTGGGTCAATACTATCAATGTCTTTGTCGTCTATTTCAGACTCGTCTATTTCAATATCTTCTAAACCAACAGCTTCTAAGACGGTTTCAATATCAGCCTCATCACCCACAGGCTTAGCTAATGCAGTAACAATTTTCTCAAATGTACTAGCTTTCTTTTCGTTAACTTCCGCTTGTTCTTTTTCATTCAATGCGGCTTGTGGCGGCCACTCAACAACAGCGTCATCAGGCAATTCAAGCAGTCCGGCTTCTTGCAATATTCCTAAACCCTGAAACAAATAATTGTCACATTCGGTAGTTCGCCTATCCGATATGACTGAATTCCAGCTTGCTCTATCTTCTGAACCTGTAGTTTGACCGCCGCCTTTCCCGGTTAATATCCTGATAGGTATTCCAGTTTGGCCGCTAATCTCTTCAGTGTTCGTATCAAATGAGTCTCTAGGGCTAATCATTTGTATTTGAAGATTATGAGCCTTCATGTTCTGAAGCCTGAGCGTGCTTTCCCATCCGTTGCCATGCGCTTCAATATTATCTTTCAGTGCGGCTAACTCCTGGCTACCAGGTTCTAAACTTGATTCTTTATCAGCCTCTAAAGCTAATTGCTGTCTAGCATTTCTGAAATAAGCTTCACCACTACCGCCAACAATCTTTAATGTGTTTATTAGGTTGTTCCAAATTGGCTGCAAAGAACTTGAGCCTTCAACACTGCTATCTAACGCGCCTTCAGCTAAGTGAATAATTCTTGAAAAGTGAACAATTATGGCTGATGTTTGAATATCTTTTTGTTTCTCGCCAAAGCTGGTTGTTTGCAATTGATATTCGATAGGTAGCCCGAACCTTTTAGAAATAGGATCATTGTCCCATTTTAATATTTCAATGCCGTCAAAATTATAAGGATTGAAATATAACTCTTCCATGCTATTGGCGGTTCCTAAAGGCTGGTTTAACTGCATTCCATCAGGTACGCCAATCAATAAAACACTAAAATTACCAATACGGTTTAAAGTGTCGGCGCGCTCTAAAGCTCTAAAGAAACCCATTTTATTCAGGGTGTCTAATTCTTCTTCGAGTATTTGTGTATCGCTTGATGTGACTTTAGGGATTTCGTTCCAACAGGCTTTTGTGACTTTTGATACTACTGCATTACCAAGCGCAGAACGCTCATACATACCAAAATAATCAGAATAGGATAGTTGCTCACCATATCCAAAAATTGTATTGTAGTTTCGCTTACCGTCTGGTGAGATACCGAAATTTAGTGATGCGCTTAGTCTTCTAAGCGTATGCTGGAATGAGTTAACCATTCGGCCGATAGCTGTATCTTTTTCTGTGATATTAACTACCTTGGATTTCATGGCGACTCAATTAATCATAGTTTATACATTATTGAGTATTATAGCTTTAATCTATGACTAAAATCCACCTGCCCTGACTATTTGGCTTTTAACTCTTGGGCAATAAGCCATAATAAACGCATCTGCATCGTTTGGTGATTTAACTTCTCTCTTTGCCAAATCCTCTTTTGATTCAACCATAACTTTACCCGTTTTGCTGAATTTTCGCCTAGGTGTTGATAGTTCTGTGATTAAATTGGCTAGATTTGGCATGTCTGAGCTGATGCTGATTAATTCATGCTCTTCAAATTTTTGACCTTTCGTGATAGCGTTATAGGTATTTCTAAACCTTTCGGCTATTATCCACCATGATTGAGCCTTTAAGTTTTCAAAGAAATCCTTGTTTGTTATCTTTTCTTCGTCGGTATCAACGTAATAGTCATCAGGATTAGCAACGCCTGCACCCGCTATGAACTTTGAGTATTTAATCTCATAATATCCCGGTATACCTTTTCGCTCATCGTTTAGCTCTTTAAACTTTGCTCCAGACCCGGCACCAACACCAATAGAATCATAATCGATATGGGAGTTAAATGATAAAGCTTTTGAATAAACTCGCTTGCATGACTCTAAAAGCTCATCCTCTTTAGCCTTCCAATGCTCACCCCATAATGCAACAATGCCATGAGCATAAATGTGCGAGCACAAATCCTTTCCGCCGTCTGCCACATCGAAACCAGACCTTTTATCGCCACTAGGCTCAATATCAAGCTTAATATGAGCATCAATTGCCGCTTCAATATGAGAGCGCTTAATAATTACGTTATCATCGTCTTTCCTGGCCACACCTAAATAGTAATGCTCATACTCTTCATAATCCTGCTCTTTGAGTCGATTAATCTTCCTTAGTGCGGTTTGCGAGATAAATTCATTTTCATCATAATTTATATGCCTGACTATCGTGCCGTTTTCTGGGTCGTGGTGGAATGTTTCAACAAAATCAGATACTAGTCGAGGATTGTATAATATCCAACATTCAGCGCCTTCATTTCTTAGCGTTGGCTCAATGATAGACCATTGTTCCTTAGTCAAACCTTCCCCTTCTTCCATCCAGCCAATGTGAGCGCCTTCAAAGCCTTTTATCTCTGCTATGTCTCTATGAATACCATAAAAGTGAAATGATGAGCCGGTTTCTCGATGCCTTATTTCTGTCGCCAATATTTCGAACTGGTCCAAAAGGCCAAATCTTTCTATCTGCACTTTCAATACAGCATAGACGGATTCTTTTATTTTATTTTGGAATTGCCTCATACATAAGAATTTAACAGTGTAATTAGAGGCTAGAAATATAGCGAACCCAGCACAATCCCAAGTCTTAGATGATATTCGACCACCTTTTAGAATCTTGGTATCTGCTTTTGTTTGCCAAAAATCCTTTAGCGCTGGATTAAGGCTGGCTTTTTCTGTAGGTTTACTTTTGGTAGAAATCATTGAACGACTTAGGGGCCATTGAGCCATCGCTTGAGGTTAAGTCCTTCTTGTCTGCAAGACCTAAATCTCTAGCTATAATGTTAGGATTCATAAGGCCTGCAGTGGCTCCAGCAAACTTTTGCTCGTATATTATTTGCTTGATGTCCTTTACGATCTGGGAATAATCTTTACCTTCTTGAGTGTCAAGGTTTAAGTCAGATTCGAACCCAGCAAGATATTCAGTGTGAACACCAAGGAATAAACACAATCCACCTATAGTCATAGGCCTCATGATTGACTCACTATCCTTGCTTACTGAGCCTTGGTAAACGATGCCTTTTAATAGTGGGTTATCATCAACCCATTGGAAATATTCACATGCTGCTTCCCACAATATATCTGGAGTGGCAAATATTTTATTTCTGCCATGCTTGCTTCTAGCTTTCCAAAATTGATTTCCTACAGGTGCGTTCATGTCGCCTCTAAATAAAAAATGCCACTAAACTTCATGCGGCTAAATTGCCATCACTGGCCGGGGAATTCTTTAATATCTTATCTCTGGTGCCGCAATATCTAAATCTGGTTCGTTTGTAGTGCGGCTTTCTAAAGCATGCCTTAAAATTGCATTTTCTTGCTCTAATTGGCAAATGTAGCGCTTTAAATTATCTGAAACTTCAGCTTTCGGTGGTTTAACTTTTGGCATTGGATAATTTGTGACAAACCCAGGCTCTTTGTTACCGCACCTTTTGCATGTTGAAGATGATAAGCAAGAACCTGTATCAAAGTGTTGCCTGTGTCCAAAAATCTTACATAATATATTCATATAGCCTCAGTATAACATATCTTCTTTTTTTATTGGGATAGCATATGGGTGAGTCTTATGGCATACGGGAAGTACCTCAATCAAGTCTCGGTGCACCTTAAAATGACAAATTTTTAGCTCTACTTATATATCACCTAAATTAATATGTAATAGCTTCTCTTGGTATTGAAAACGGATAGGATTGTTGATTGTCAAATAACCATTACTCGCCCGCCTTTTTAATTTCTCAATCCTAGATGATAATTCTTCAGGCTTTTCTACAGCCCATCGGTAATAGGTTCGCTTGCCCATATTGAGAACCGCTAACCCTTCTTCTAGAGTGTAACCTTTGATGATTAGTGATATTGTGTGAGCTTTCATAGCATCCCGTTTAATTATTATATTACAGGGATATGATGGCATGTTTTGTTGCCTATGTAAAGCTTGCTTTTTCTCTGGATGGGACAATTTTTCTTGACGTTCTTTATTACGCTTTAAATAGCGTTTACGCCTAATTTCTCTAACTTCATCTAAATCAGTTTTTATGGAGCTCGTCATGTTCTTTGTTGAGCTTACATTGAGTATTGACCCTTTCCCTTAATGTTACAGCGAATTTTCTGATTTTTAGTTGCATGTTGCTTTCAAATTCATCAGCCTCTTCTCTTGTCATTTCCAGCCTTTCCAGCTCATCATCAGCTATAACAAATCTAGCTGCCTCTTCATTGGTGAAGTTGAGGCTTACTTTTGGCTGGCCGAGACAATCAACGGATACATGAGCTAACTCTATAGAGCTACAGGCCGTTAAGCTCGTCACGAATAGACTTATCATTATCAGTTTTAATTTTCTCATCGATTCGAATCTTTTCATCTACTAACGCCTTATCTTTAAATACTTCTTGGTTTTCTCTAATTGCATTTAGCTTATCGTTAATTTTATCTTTATGCTCAAGCCTTGCATTTTTAGATAATAAGTACTTTATCCAGTACCCCATAAATAACACCACAGCAGCAGCGGCTATTTTCATATTAGAAAACATTATTTATCATCCAGGCTTGAATCGGTTGTTTCTCTAGAGTAGAAAGCAAGCGCAGCAAATGCCATAAATACATAATTATAGTTGCCTGCCAGCATCTCTTTTAGAGCATCAGAGTACATACCCATGAAAACTAAAATACTTGGCGCTATTGAAGTTAGCCAGATAGTTTTTGATTTTAATCGTTTCTTTAACCAGTCCATATTAACCTTACTCTGTTGATATTCCACCGCTACCAGCACCAACCTTAGAGATTACATTCCAATCAGGGCTTATTGCATCACCGTGACCATGCTTTATAGGGTTATAATCGTCTTTCATTAATCTTTCCTTTTTGGTTGATACTCAAGGTGAAAATGTTCGTAAATCTTACCCTTACCTTCGTAAATCATGTCATAATCAGGGCTATTTCCAAGAGCTTCCTTACATAATGCTATCACTTGTTCTGGATGAGTAAACCATTTAGACCTTAGATCAACGGCTGCACCACTATAATGCAATGATGACTTGCCATGCTTGGCATCGTTGATTGATGTTATAAGCGCTTCTTGCCCCGCCTGTTTCATTATCTGATCGACAATAATTAGAGCTAGAACAATTTGAGGGCATAGGCTCTGTAGACCTATTGATGCGTCTTTGAATCTCATATTGAAAACTTACCTATTAGAACCGCGGCTATGATTGCGGTGATGACTCCACCCGCTTCTCTTAACACTGATTTCGAGCCGTTAATCTTAACTTCATGTACTGCTAGCACCTCGCTTTGAGCCGACTGTTTTACGCCTTGCTGCTTTTGGTTTTCCTCCAATCGTTCAATAGCCTTAAAGATTTCTTTATTGTCTCTCTGTGATTCTGTATGTGATATTGTCAGCGTGTTTACGGCGCTAACTAGGGTGTCTATTTTATCATCTGTTTTTACAGTTCTTTTTTCTGCCAATTCATCCCTTACACCTTGGGCTAGTTCTCTCGCGGACATCAGACTGATTAATTTTTCTAATGTTTCGCTTGTGCCTTTCTCCGAGTCTTCGTTTTTGCTCACATAACACCCCCAACACAAGGCCGACAATAAGACATATAAAACCGGTCAGTAAATACGGTATAAGTTCTTGCATGCTTCCCTAGCTTGCTTATCAGCAATTTGTTGTAAGACGCCATATAAAATAACTGCATTAACATAATAAAACCTAATAAATTTGAATAAACATTATACATTTGTTCGCCAGAAAAGCCAAAAACAGCGTATCCGTGGTATGGGGCGATCATTAAAATGTTGTATATTGCAGCAAGAGATATTAATACCGTTACTAATATAGAGATTTCGTAACCTTTCTTTGCAGACATGTATAGGGAATAAATTGCGACAGCTTGTATCAGTGAGTAAGCTAAAAATAGTCCAGAATTATCCAGCAGGCTCGTAGTCTTTAATCCCGCGACCGCCACTATCTTGCAGGCAGAAAACTCTAATAACAAAATAAGCATCGATAATGATTTAGGCTTAACTGAATAGAAAAATAGAAAAAAGGCCGCAATCGCGCAGCCTGTAGTGTACTGATCGTGATTAAATAACCATTCAAAAAACGAAATCATTTCTTAGACTTCTTCTTTGGTTTTGGTGGTGGCGGCTGAGGTTTATCGTTTCCACTCATGCTACTTTCTCCAGTTCGCAGTTTTCAAAAGTCAATAAAATGTCGTTCAAGCGCGCAATTCTTACGGCTGTCTCGATGCTGCCAAACCCAAATAGAACAACGTCAGTTCCTTTGAGTATGTGCCAGCAATTATCCCTGTGCACGATATGATACATTTTATTAACATTTCGTAACTCTTAGTTAATTTGAATCTTTATTATAATCAATTAGCTTGACAGATACAAATTATCAACCTTCCCTATGTTTGGCTGCAGTTGCATGGGGCAGGAGTAGAATCGCCAATAATCCCAAAATAATGCCATAAATTAGATTGCTTCATGGTTAAAAATTCCTATATTAATTAGCGGGTTCAACCCAATGTAAAATATCAGGGTGTTGTGCGTTCGCATAATTGGCGCTTGCGTTAGCACAGTTTTCACTAACGGGTTGGCCGCAACTTTTAAATCCAGTGGCTTTTACTTGCCAATGAACTTGAAATAAACCCTTCTTTTTGAACGATAATATATTCATGTCAAAAATTCCGAGGTTATTGGTTATCTGATCTAACGGCTGATTTACCTTCTTCTTCAAGACATTCTTTTGCACCTTCGAAGGTTGGCCAAAAACCCGATAAATTACTTGATCCAACAACAAACCATCTATCGACGGATTTGTCTGCTATTAATCTTGGTCTATTTTCTAGCTTGATAATCATTTTAACTTCCCTTGGTTAGATTAGTATTGGCTCTTCACAGTGTTGGCACTCACCTATTGATAAAGCCATCGACCTTGAAAAACTCCAGTTTTTTGCTTCCTCCATATCTTCAGCCGTCATAGGGGTAAAGCCATCACTATCAACAAAACCTATTATGTCGTAGTAATAGCCGTCTATTTCTGTAATCACATGATCCTTTGCGGCGTTAATTAAAGGGGTCGCTTGAGGACATACAACCTTTAGAAACAAATGAAATTGGTAACAACTACCCTGAGAATAGATCGCTTCAATATAGCGGTCTGAATTTCTCAATGCCGATATTATTAGCTCAACGTTCACTCAAACTTTCCCTATTTGCTAAGTGAACTAAGTAGCTCTTTGACGTTATCGGTTTTTTTGTATCGGTTTACCTCTAGCCCATCATGAAACCCTTCAAGCCAAACTTTTCTCTCTTCTCGACTCTCAGCATCACAGGCGAACGGGCCACCAGGAACATAGTTATGCTTCCAGTTTTTCCCTTTTTTATAGCCTTCATCGTATGATTCTCTGTTCATTTTAAGTTTCCCTATTTACACCGACTCGGTTATTTGATACCAATATAATGACGCATAGATGTTTGCGGCTATTACTTCCATTTGGTCGTCTTCACCCCAAATCATATAAACATTGTTATCATCTTTATCAACATCAAACTGAAAGATGTGTTTATTAGCATTAACCAGTTTAACTTCAGGATGGTCGATTGGTTTAGGTTCAAAAGAAAATGTGGCAGAATAGATATCATCATCTACTAGCACTTCATCCAGCCTGATCTTGAAGTCATGTATTTTTGTACCGAGCGCGTTCTTAATCGATCTAATAATTAATTCATTCATCTTAAATTTACCTCTTAAAAACCATGGGATTGTTATCCATTCGGTCACGTTATAGCTTCCCTGTAATTATTTTTCGTAAATATTGCCGATAACTTTAAGCGCGTGATTCCAGTCCAAGCAATGTGATTGAAAGCCAAAACCTGCATACTCATCATCCCAATCAACAATAGCGCTTTCTTGCTGTTTAGTATCTCCATTAACCCATTGAACTCTGTCACCCTCGAAAATTGGTATTCCTTTCCAGTCTTCCTCTTTAATGTCGATGTACTTTTCTGGCCTAAGCATCCACTGCGTACCATCATTAAGCCCTGTAAACTGCGAGGCTTCCAGCCTGTCAGGGTCAGCACAATCGGTGAATTCTTTCTCACACTCAAGAACAATGCCGTTTTCACCAACATAAACAGGCTCTGTCACGAACTGGTTTTCTTGATGATCCCACACTCTAAATCTAATTTTCATGATTAAACCTTTTCAGATATCTTATTTAAAATGTGGTTCTGCTTATCGGTGAGTTCGTAATTATCAGGCTTATCCTGCAAACTTTCGATAAATTCACACTCCCAAGTTGACAGCGCATGAATATTTCTTTCTGCTCTCTCAACTACTTTTTCTTGAAAACCATTCATTTCTATCTCCAGTTAATAAGCGTTAATGGATACTTCGCCCATAGTCAACGGGTCGCTATTAATTAATCGCTCAGTCGTTTTAAGCATTTTATTACCTAGTAAATGATGGATTACAGATACGTGTATTCCGTTTCTATAAGCTGTCGTAGCAAACGTTCTGCGGCCTGATTTTGCGCTTGGCTGCTCTATACCAGACTCACGTAAAAGATCTAATATATGACGGGTTAGAGAGTCTGCTCTCTCCTTGCCTTTAACTTTTGTTATTGCAAACCCTTCACCTTTTAAGGTTCTAAATAAGAGTTCATTTTCATATACATTAGCCATCGATTTAATATAATTTCTTAGCAACTTAGTAAGATCCTCATTGATGTACATTATTCTGTATTCGCCGTTTAATGCCTTATCACCTCGAATAGTGAATTTTTTATTAATTATATCTCCACTTAATACATCTGAAATAGTGATTTTGTTTAACTCTAATATCGTACAAGGTGAACCCATAAAGAAGGCCAATAAACACCAGTCGCGAAAATACCAAGGGCTATCTAATTTAGTTATTTTGAATAACCAGTCCCGCCCTTTTTTAGTGATTAAATGCTCTAATGCCATGTATGTCAAACCTTTGTTTTCTTAACTATTTACTACATAACTTAACCTTAAACCTATTAAAACATATAGTCAAGCACTGATGGTTATTGAGTTACCAGTAAAGCCGCTAATCGCTTAGTATGTTTTCAGCAACGCAAATATCTGAAATATCAGTTAGTTTAAATTCAGCTTTAGAGTCCCAATTATGATAGGAGTCTCCCGCTTTAACTTTGTATATTTTAGCTACGTTATCAACGCTTTGCTTTAACAGATCAAAGTTGTGTCGTTTAATTATTTTGATATTGAAAATTGATTCTAATAACTTAATCACGGTCAATTCCTTGCTGTTTTTTGATATATAATTTAACGCCTTGGTACAGTGGAAGTTCGTGTTCTGCGTCCCAGTCATAACCACTAATAGCTTTATCCAATATCTCATCACAGACTTTTTCGGCTAAATCGCCAAATATTGAAACAAGCCTTTTTGATTCAGCCTCTATTTCTATCGGTTCCGGTATGTAGTCCATTTAGTCTTTTACCTGTAAGTTATGAGTTAGCTTATTTAGGCTTTCTAGTGTACCTTCAAAAAGCTCTGGAACCTCTTCATTAATAACCTCTACACCCTCTAACAGCTCTGCGTGAAGTGATGTAACGATAACGGAGCAATGCGGGTGGCAGCCTTTTAGGTACTCTATTGCAGGCTTTAAAGCCGCTTCAAAACTATCGCTCCGCTTATCATCCATTGCTTTTGCCCCAGCTAAGAATGCTCGTTCTAACCTATGCTTAAGATATGGACCCGCAGTTAAAGTTGCGGTATTTAAGCACTTAATAGCTTCATCACTTTTAAACCATGCTTCCCGCTTTATTGCTAATTCACTTTTCATCATATACTCCTTTAATTCAAAAAATCGTCAATAGAATATTGAGTCTTATTGCAATCAGTTTCTTCTCTCAGCTCATTTAGAAACTCTTCCATTTTTTCAAGCTTTAAGAGAGCATCATCAAACATAACCGCTTGCAATTTACCTCCGTTAACATCAGAGCCAGCGCCAACAGAAGGCGATTCGTCACCATGATTAACCACGTATGTATAAATGTTGTTTTCACTCATCCTGGTCTTTTCCTGCTCTGGCTTTGGCTAATACATCAGATTTAAACTGATCGCAAAGTTGGTTCAATGTATCCTCATCTAATTCAGATATGTGATATTTCGGTCCTTCTTCAAAGCCTTGATTTCTTGGTCTTGGTGGACGCTTAACGATCACGTAGTTAGGGATATTAAAAGGTATTAGTTCTACGTTTAATTTAATCATCTGTGTCAATTCCTTTAATGATAAGGTCGTGGGCTTTGGAGTCATACTGCGCAACAAGCGAAGAAAACCAAGATAAATAAGTATTTCCAAATAGCATTACTTTTATTTCCGATTCACCTTTATATTTGCGCCTGAAATTCCAAAGGATATTGTCGCAAACCTTTAGTTGATCTAAAGTCACGCAACTTTTTATATATCGACAGAGCGTTAAAGCATCTAGTCCTATTGGTGTTTGTTCGCTAAGTGTCATCTGTGTCAATTCCTGTTTAAAACTCTGTTGTTGCGAAAAACTGAGGCTCTATATCATTACGTTCAATAAATGCCTCAAGATATTCTTTAAATGAAACCTTAGTACCGTCCTCAAAATTAAACTCACTAGTTTTTAATTCTTCATCGGTTAATTTATATGGCTCGCTAATAATCTCTTCTCTACTCTCTCCGACATCAGCCTCACAAGCCAGTATTGCCGCTTCAAGTGTTTCAGCCATATACCAATCAACATCATTTAATCTATACACGTTCATGGTCAATTCCTGTATTTAAAATTAGTTGTTTATTTCAGCGGAAAGCCGTTAATCAGCTTCTATCGCCATTATTGCCCTACCAATCATTTCTGGTATCTGGGGAACAACCGCATTTCCAAGAGCTTTTAATCTAGCCACGTTATCGGGAAGCCCATCATCTCTGTGACGAACAGCGGGTTCAGTCGGTGGCTCGATGGGTCTGAATGGCTGTGAACCATCGCATCCGGCAAACTGTTGGTCATTGGATCTCGCCCCGACGCCTTCATTGCCTCTGGCGACCTGCTCCCTTTGTAATCTCTGGTCGTTGGCGTTGGCCATAATGCTTTGTGCTTGCCCAGAACATCCGTCAACAACGCCCCGCGCTTTCCGCCTGGAATCCTCGCGCCTCTTACGCCGTCTCCCGTATTCGGAGTTGGCCACATCATGAACCGCTCTTTTACCGTAGTTTGATTGCGAACTCGCCTCATGCAAATGTTGCTCCCCATCGGCGCAGCGGTCAGAGTCTGGAGCATTTTCACTGCGCCCTGAAGTCGAACTTGCTGACCTTTGCTTTTCGCTCTTTGCGCAGCCCCCAAACTTAAGTCTCGATGCATCGTTGTCGGTGTTGGCAATAATCCAGACCCGATCGCGTCTATGGATACCGCCGACGGCGCAAGCTGGAATAACAAATGATTGTGTTTCGTAGCCTTCGCCTTCCAAGTCAAATAACACATTGTCGAGTGCCATTGGTATGAACCCAGCAACATTTTCGCCAATAACCCAACTGGGCCTGACCTCCTTAATAAGCCTAAACATTTCTGGCCAGAGGTGACGGTCATCTTCTTTGCCCGCTTGCTTTCCGGCAATACTAAATGGCTGGCAGGGGAATCCTCCGCAAATAAGTTCAATTGATCCGACATAAATCACCTTATACTTGTAAAAAAGTTGTTTGGTTTTAAAGTTGTAACTTAGTTTTCTAATATCTAAAGCGATCGGTACATCTGGCCAATGCTTTTTTAGTACGCTGCGGGGATATTTTTCAATTTCACAGAAAGCAACTGTTTCAAATCCCGCTCTATCCAACCCAAGAGAGAAGCCGCCAATGCCTGAAAATAAATCTAAAACTTTCACCCTATGTAGTCCATTTAGTCAATTCCTTGCGTTAACTTTTCTAAATCACCCATTAAATTATTATATGCTCGGTGATAGTTAAACTTTTGATGTAATGTTTCAATTTGATGATCGTAGATTTGAGTGGAAATAATATCTTTAATTTTGAGAACTACCTCCCCTCTACCCTGAACGACACCTTGGCTAAATGTAAATACGTCTTTATTGTTCATCTTAGTCAATTCCTATTGTTAAACTGCTTCAGTAGTTCTTGTCTCTACTTTCTTGTCGAGACACCATTCCCATTTAGGATTTATAGCTTCTTCAGGCCAATCAGATTCTTTAACATCAACCACAGAATAAATGTATATATCAACGTCATCACCTGGAGCGGCAATCCAATCAGCGCACTGATCTTCAAACTCGCCGTTACTTATGAATTCTTGAAATGCTTCCTCTGGCGTATCTCCACAACCTGAAAAACCGATAGTTTCTTCATCATCAATACACAAGGCGCAGAATTTTGGTATGTAGTCCATTTAGTCAATTCCTATTGGTTGCTTTTAATGTATTTTAATATCTGATTAACTACTTTCTTTGCATCTACAAGAATTCGTTCATTCTCAGTGTGGAAAATATCCACTATAGAATCGGGTTGATTTTTAAGTTTATGTTGCAAATGTTCGACCGCTTGAACCGTGGCATCAATTATTTCTTTGTCGCTTTTATTTTTGGTTGCCAAGTACACAATAAGACTAATATCTTTTTCAGTGATCTTTGATCCTGTTGTTGAAAATACTTTATTTATAATTTCTTCTGATGTAGCCATTTAGTCTTTTCCTATTGGTTAATCCTGAATTAGTACTTCTCTTAAGTGGTAGCCTAAAAAGAACGCTCCAAACATTATAAATATAAAATAAATATCTGGGTCAATGTTATCTCTATTAAGGAGTAACCCGCATAAAATAAGCGCATCTATAAGAAGTTTCATTTTGTGTCAATTCCTTGTAGCTTATCTTCAATTGATTTTCTAAAAAGGTCGTACAAAATACCTTTCACTATAACTCGGTGTTCTTGGTTGTTTATCTGACCTTTTCCAAGCGTAATCCTATTGAAGTAAAAATCACCTGGCTCATCAATTAACAATATTAGATTAAAGATATTTGGCTTTCTAATACCTTGTTCTGATATGAATAAATAAGTGTTCTGACACCGAATTCTAAGGTTCGACATTAACTTGCTATTTGTTACGCTAGTCCTTATCTTCCACGCATTATCATCAATACCTTCTCGTCCAAATATTAAAGGGTTTATAATGCTTTTAATATTCATCTTGCATACTCTTTGTTATTTGATAATTAATTGTCACTCTCGGAGCTTTCAATAAGGCTTTAACTATTTTTATAGATAAGGATTCATCTATTTTGCAAGTGGTCATTAAATGCTCTTTAATTTCGCGCCTTACAGATCCTACATGCTTCGTATTGGCTTCAGTCTTTAATCGTTCCGCCTCGACAGCCGCCTTTTGATCGTCCTGCCTTTTTACTTCCGAAAGTCTGGCTTGCTCAGCAGCAGCATCAGAATCTTTCTTAGCTTGAATTTTCGCGTCCGCCGCATCTTTTTCGGCTTGAATTTTTTGTTGTCTCTCAGATTTTTCTGCAGCTAACTTGCTTATCTCAGCTTGCTTTTCTCGCTCTTCAGCATCGACTTTATCTTGAATTGCTTGCTTCTTTTCTTCTTCGGCCTCAGACTTTGCTTTGGCTGTAGCATCATCAGCTATCTTCTTATCTCGCGTTTCTTGATCAGATTTAGCTTTTGCAGCAACAGCTTCTTGTTCAATTCTTTCAGCTTCAATGGCTTCCGCCTGTTCCCTACAAAAATTATCATGCATAAAGTTGGCTATTTCATGATCTCGATCTTTTTCTTCAGCCAATTTTTCATCTCTTATTTTTTCTTGTTCAGCAAGAAGTTTTTCTTTTTCGGTTTCCTCCCAGTCTGTAACGGTTTTACGGGTATCCTTCGATAATCTAGATAATTGAGACTCCATTATTTTTTGATTATCTTTTAATAGCGATATAATCTTCAGTGTCGGTTCAATTTCCTTATTTTTCTCTTCAATTAGGTTGTTGATTTGCTCTGTCAAGTACGTTTTTGTTTTTGTTACTTTAAACGCATTGGAAACTATTTCTTTTCGGCCTTTCGCTGTGTCAATATCCGAGCTAGAAGACTCTGCCGCTTGTTTTATTTTGTCGATCAACGGATCTAATCCTGTTGTCAACACAGCTAGTCTTTGGTCTTTTTTCACTTCAACTAATGCTATTTCACTCATTTTACCGATCCATTTTTTGTTGATGTAAGTGATTTTCCTTTAGAGTTATATTGATCCATCAATTCTTGTCGTTCGTCGCATTCTGGAATTTTTGCCAATTCTTTACCCAACCCAACTAACTCTTCAATTGATGTGCAGCATTCTATTTGATCGCTGTAATCAGCAAATCGAATAACCTCACCTGTTGACTCAATCACTTCTTCAGCATCTTCTGGTTCATCTTGAAGGAATGATGTGACTTTACTTGCTTTTTCGCTCTTTGTTGGCGCTTCGTTAACTTCCTTCATCGGCTGTACTTCTTGAATTTCTTCAACCACCGACAAACCTTTTAATACATCAGCAAATAAATCCCTCAAACAAAACCCTCTAGCTCTCATTTGAAGCATTCTTTTTGGATATTTAAACCACGGGCTAGGGTTGGACATTTGTTTTCCGTATGAGGTAATTTGTGGTCTTTCATCCCATAACCCCGCCTGTATTGCATCGCCTTTGTCGAATGTAGTGGTTTTCTCTTCTTCGCCATCTCTAATCGCGCTACATGTAGCCGTCATAGATTGACTGTCGAATGTTTCAGTTATTTTTTTACAAAGAGGGCTGCTTCGAACCAAGCCAATCAAAGCGTCCCCCCAAATACACGGAGTTCCGTTAATTACAGCAATACCTTGTAGTGCCTGCATTGGCTTCAATCCAACTTCTTGGCCCATTTGAACTGCTACCATTACATTACCTGGTTTACCTTTGTATGCTTTAGGGACCATTTCAGAGCTAGATATCATCTCAGCCATCTTCATATTTTCAACCATGTTTCCGCCGTCAAACGAAAAAATGTCTTTTGATTTTGATTTTACTAAATCATTCATAATGATAACTCCCTGTTAATTACCCATAATGGAAGTGAAATTTCTGCTACTTGGTCATCGTTGTAACCCTTCCAGTCATTATTTTCTATACAATATGCAAGACCTAAAAGTGCTTTTTTATATGCGTTCCTACCAATCTCTAAAGCCGCCTCAGAAAGTGTGTAAACCGAAGTTAAATAAGGAGGACTGCTTTCTACACAAATGAAAATGAAGTCTTCTATCTCTACACCTAACTTACTCGCACCGTCTAAATACATAGCCGCAGAGATGTGATATCCGAAGTCATAAATAACTTTTGAAAATCCTTCTATAGAACCGTCTCTAGTGGTTTTTAAGTCGGCAATATAATGTTCTTTTCTCCAAATATCAGGTCTAATCCTTAGGTCTAACCCTGTTTCTTGGTCAGTCCAAAAGATACTATTTTCAATGTCTGTATTTTTGAGTAATTTTCTTGCGTTTCTATTATTGTCTAAAGATCTGCACATCTTAATTAATTTAGAGCCTTGCTTTGATGTGAGGATTATTTTTCCTTCAGATTCCATTGCGAAAATTGCTTTGATTTCTTTTCCTGCTTTTGTCCTGCCATCACAAATCGGCTCGACAGCATATTCTAAATCAAATTTTTCTGGCTCCATCCATGCAGTATGGGTAGCTGTACCCATCTTCATAGCATCAGTTTCTTTCCTGTCAAGTGTTTTAGTAATATATTTAGCTCTAAAATAAGCCGGCGGATGATTAATAAAATCCTTTATCTGGCTTGACGAAAATGAATCTAATGAATGATATTTTTCATTATCCATATCTGTAATAACTTCTACTCTTTCGTTACTCATAACGGCCATACTCCATCCATAACAGCAAATTCCATAGCAACCAACCCTAAGAACGCAGCTATTACCACAACCGCCCAACCTAACTCCCGCCAATCTTGCTTTTTCATTATCCCGCCCTCATAGATATTCTTTCATTAAAAAATCACTGTTATTCATTCCGTGATCTGTTTCTTCACCCTCTAAATCTTCCTCAATTTCTTCAATAATTAGACTGATTTGATTTTTAGCGTTAACAATCATCGCGTTTTTAATCTCATTTATTTCTCTTTGAGTTTTGTAGTTTGCATTCTCTGCCATATGTTGATACAGGTCTGCGTGATCAATATTAACGATAGAATCATAAACATCAGTGTCGAGCTCAATAGTTTTGATGATAAATTCTATTACCATAACGTCAGGCCAAAGCTTCACCGGCAGGTCTAAGAATTCTTGCTTTACATATTCTTTTAACATTGTTATTCCCTTGTTTTAATGCTTGCACCCAAAAACCCCAATTAAGGGGCTAGGAATGTCCGGCCTCACAGGTTGTCAACCTCCACCGTTTAAATTTCACTTTCAACATTTAGGGCGTTACCCCTGCGCTATCATTTTATTGTCCTCAATTGCGGTTTGAGCTTATCTCTACCTTTATCGTAGTCTGCTTTTCACTCAGAATGGCAGCACCTCAAAAGCCCGTCTAATCTAATAGTACGGGCTTAATGGGTACTGGTGAATTAACTAAATAATACTTAACGCCCGTTCAACAGCTATCTTTTCATTGAAAAAAGATAACGCTTTAACCAAGCAGTCAACATCTTGAAAATACAAAGACTTGTCGGACTCATAAGCACGTTTATCAAAATCATCATTTTCCAACTTATATTTATCATCAATTACGCTTGGAAAATTTCCCTCTGTTAATTTAAGTTTTGCAGATAGCTTTTGAATAGTTTCTAAGTCCGTCATTCTTCTTTCCTCTTAGTTAGCGTTTCGTTTCAGTCACTCCAATATACGCGCATAAATTTAGATTGCAAGTTATTTTAATATTATTTTAATATTGCTTGTAATGAGGGTTAAATTAACTTAGTATGGGGTTATTCCACTAACAACGAGGCCATTATGAAGAAAGATAAATTTAAACGAGGACGCCCACCGGTATCCGAAAAATTAAAGCGTGTCCAGCTAATTACAACTGTTAGCCCTGAGACAATGAAACACTTAGATAGTAAGCATGAGGCTAACGGTCGTGTTATTGATGAGTTGGTTAGAAAGGAGTTTAAATGATGAAACCGCTTATAATCGGACAAATTGAAATATCCGGTATCGTTGATCACGATTCAGAGGTTGAAATTGAAGCTGAATGCGGCTCTTGCGAACACGATTCTTCCGTATGGATAAATAAAAAGCAAGCGGTAGAGATAATTGATCATCTTTCTAAATTATTCGGCTTAAAGGAATGTAAATAATGTCATGCTTAAGACTTAAGAGTGCTGGCACTAAAACAGCCGAAAGAACAATAAAAAACACACCCTTTATACCAAAGGTTTCAATGGTCAGCTCTGTTAAGGGTTCTGGCAATAGACCTCCGACAGCCAAAGAGACAATGAAAAGCAGGGAGAGTCATTGTGAGTAGTGAATTAAAGGATTTAGATCCTACTGAATTATTGCTTGAAGCTATGAGGTTGAAGGAAAAGGTAAAGCAGTTCGAGCTTGATCGTGTCGCGGTTAGAAAAGCCATTAGAGATCTAGATATGTACGTGGTAGTGCAGAAATTCTAATGAAATATTCGGTAGCAATACAAGACATATCTTCAATTACTTTATCGGCGGCAATTGTATTGGGGTTTGTTTTGTTATTTCTACTTGGCTTCTTTGGATTTAAAATTTTAGACTTTATTGATGGCTGTATGATTTCGGAGGCAAAAAACAATCAAAAGTGAAAGGCTTCCTTTTATATTGGATGAGATTCTTACTTGTTATAGCTGCGATATATGTTCTTATTCAGATAAGACACGATAGGCTAAATATTGAAAGGTGTGAGAAGAGTCAGTATAAGACGAATGATTATGAAATTATTAATAATAAGTTAGCATGCCAGGATTCTGGAAAACGCATGCAGATATTAACTGTAATGGAATTATACGAAATAAATAGGAGAATAAATAGTGAGAATTGAAAAAGTGTGTAATGGCTGGATTATTTATGAAGATAACTTAATGCCTGGATATGCATCTGTTGTGCTGGGTGTTTTCAATAATCTTGATCACATGACTGGGTTTATTAAGACCTATTATGAAAATAAACTAGACAACAAAGGAGAATAGAGTGAATAAGTTTGCAGGCATGGTTACTAAGTACGTATTCCCTGATGGATGTCAATGCGATCACTGCAATAATTACTTTGACAAGCTAACATTAATCTTCACAAACGGTATTGGATTTAAGGATTTGTGCGTTAAATGCAAGGAAAGGAAAGAGCGTTTCTATAATAAAAGCGTAGCTAAGTTTAAGTTTCCAAGCAAGAAAGAATTTATAAGCTACAAGAGGATAAACGGATGACTACTGACGAGAAATTGCTAACAATGATGGTTGAGGGTAAACAATGCTCGCAAGCGCCAACAAAACAAACTAGAACGCCAGAACATAGAAGTTATATTTTTGGTATTGGTAGCGATAATTATGCAGAGCTAATTATACATGAAGATGCAGTTGAGGCGCTAAAAGAGTTAAATAAACTTGATAATAAAAAGGAGGTGATATAAGATCTAGGGGCTGAGTGGAATCAGTGTTTTTATTACAAAGTAGACAGACATAAAGTCTTTAACTTAGAGCAATATTTCAGAAGCCTTAGTTTATTTGTCTACTTTTTTAACTAAATTGGCCGATTCCAACTGAGGTTTTGCTTTAAGTTAAGGGCTTTTTTTATGTCTGGACTATCGCGGCTATGAGAAATCACCGTATATGTAACAAGAGATAGTCTGGACACCCTTCAAAGCAATAAGTGTTTATATGTGGTGGAGTTTACAGATTAACTATCTGTCGCACGACCAAGGCGGTAAGTGACCGTGAGAGCTGGCAAAATCCTTGGCAGACGGTTCTCTAGGAATGAGTTAACCAATACTTATCCAACTCGGAGTTACGCGGTGAAAATCCGTACTAGATTTAGTTACTAGCTCCCCTTCATATAAACACTTCCTCAGATAGTTAGTATAGATAAATGGAAGATTGGCAGAAATGGCAATTGCAGCGGTCTTGAAAACCGTCAGTCCTTAGTTGGTCTTCTGGGTTCGAACCCCAGGTCTTCCGCCAAATTACAGAAGGTTGCCAGAGTCTGGTTTATCGGGCCTCCCTGCTAAGGAGTGCGACCATTGTGTCACATGGGTTCAAATCCCATACCTTCTGCCAATTTATCTATACTAATTAAAGTCCTTATAAAGATTAATTCTTAACAGCACAAATGAATCGACAATCACGCTAGATTTAAAATGGTATTAACTAAGGATAGTTGATTATTGTGTAACTCATGGATACTGGGCTTTGTCATTGAGAGTTATCCCCTTATTAAAGGACTCGTTAGATTTATCACTTTAACGTTTTACATAGATTGATTGGTTGAAGCAACACTGACATTCTATATCTAGTACCCGCCAGCAATGGTAGCTTTGATAGGCTTTAAAGGGGAAGTAGCCATAATTAACTTTAAATTTTAACATTCACAGTAGGGGTCAGACTCAATGAATAAACAAGAAATAATGCATATATGTAAAGAGCTTTGCTATAAGGCTGATTACGAGATATTAGATGGTACACACGAATACCCAAAACATATTAGATTAAACGGTATAGGTGACATTTGGCCTACTACTGGCACATTAAAGCTGAATGGAAATAAAAACTGGTTTAAGAAAGCTAAAGGTGTCCACAAGCTAGCTGATATTCTAGGTGGTAACGATAAGATACTAAATGTTAAAAAGGGCATGAGGACTGAAATTAACGACTTAAAGAGTTACTTCGAAGCCCTTAATGAGCAAGTTAAACATTTAACCGAGTGCATGGAATCAATTCAGTACGATATTGAAATGATGAACCTTAAAATCAATTAGACACAGTTATAAATTAAGAGGATTGAATGATGGACAAACAAGATTTAATTAATCTAAAAGAAGTAATTCAAAGTCAAATTGACGGTTTTGATGATAAAGAGCGGCTGGAGTATGAGGCGCTTACTCACAAATTATTTAAAAAAGTTAAAATGTGCCACTATTTAAGGCCAGATCTAGCAAAAAAAGCACTAAGAAACGTTCCGCCAACAGAAGTCAAAGTGTTCAGTAACGATGATTTGCCAAAAAATAAAACTGTGTATTATTCGAAGTGTCATTTTAGGCCAGTAAGCAAGTCAGGGAAAATAACCTCAAGAATTATATCACCCGTTGATAACACTGGATTTCGTCAACGTCCAGGTAATCCGTTGTTTATTTTTAATAATGAGCGTGAATGCCAAGTCGAATGGAATAAGCAGATAGATAAAGCATGCGAAGCTTTAACTATATTAATTGACACTCAATCTGGCTTACTTTTGCTTGAAAGAGATAAGCTTAATAACTCAAAAATATGATTAACCTAGCAACCTGTAACGAGGATTTATTATGATAACAACCGTTGATCAAAATTGGATACCTTGCGATAAAACAAGAGACTCTTTAAAGCGTCGAGGATTCTCTTCTAAGCAATTCAACCACGTTAGACGAATATTCATCAGGGAAAACTATAACAAGCCAGTTAAAGATGCTAATTCGACATTTACAAGGATGTTTAAAGGCATGCATGGTGAGGATTTGCCAAAGCCAGATAATAGCGCTAGTGAAGAATTAGACAAAAAGAGGGCTAAAGATATTGCCAATCGATCTGAGAATGCTCATGAGAAAGCTGTAGAGGCTCATAATGTGGATAGTGATAAGATGAGTGATGAAGATGCTATAAAATGGTATGAAGAACAGAAATTAAGAAAAAATTAACTTGCTTTATTGGTTCGCTATACTATAATTAAGTTCGTTATCGCAATAGGTGTAAGTATGAATAATTTAAGAAAGTTAAGGCGATCTATTGATTGTACTCTTCAAGAGTTGGCGGATAAAACCGACTCATCCAAGAGTTATATCTTTGATGTTGAGAAAGGAATTATTGAGAACCCTTCAATTTACAAGTGTTATGCAATAGCTGATTACTTGGGGGCTGATGTGTTCACGGTGTTTCCTAGGCAAGAAAAGTCATTAGAGGGGTTAAAGCAATGAACGCATTACTAGCTAATAAATATAATCAATTATGCGATAAGTATGGATGCAATCACAATATCGCTAAATTGCTTGGTTCTAAATATAAGGCTAATCAAGTGTCGAATGTATTGGTTAAATCTTGTGTTTTAGGTGGATGTAGCCACGATTTAGAAAATTTATTTTTGACGTTTAATCAAGTGATAATTCAAAATGACTTTGGTGGTGACGAATTTAATCAATTTTGTGAGTTATCGCCGTTATTAGTTCGTTGGATTTCAATTGATCTCGAGTTATCTGTGAGTCAGCTTAGAGGGTTTATTGCCGTTAATGGTCGTATTGATTCAAAAGAAATTATCAACCATATTGTTAGCGGTTATGCAACGTGGAGTCTAGAGCATGAATTACAATAAAGTTTTAAGTATGGCTGTGGTGGTTATTATGTCAATGGTAACTGTAGTTTTTATGTTTTTTGGAATTGATCAATTAACGATAGGAATGAATAGCGCTTTGATCGCCGTAATTACTGGGGTTTTTAGCATATATCTAACTCTTTTATCTATTTGCGCGGTATTTTTAATTGATGAAATAGTTAAATGAACCAGCCAGGCTTTGAGTTTATAACACCCGTCGAGAGAACTAGATACTTAGTTGCTTATAATGGTGGTTCGGCTCTGGCTTGGTTCATGGGTGGTATATTTATATTTGATGGTTATCGGGTCGAGAAAGACTGCGAGATTATTGATAGGATTGGCAATGAAAAGGAGTTGTGGGGATGAGTGATATTATGTTGCATGGTGTGTTAAACATGCCGATTGATGTCTGGGGTGATACAACTATTGATAAAACACAAAGGCACGCGGTATACAGGAGAGCTAGCGCAAGAATTAAAAACTCAATATCTAACGCCGAACTTGAAAAGCTTATTGTTAAATATGAAAAGCGAGAGAAAGACCCTCAAAGACCGCCATACGAACAAGAGGCTTACGCCTTTGCAGCTTATGATTTAAAGCAGTTAATAGGTATTAATGATGAGTGATAAATATTTATGTATACAGTGCGTTAAAGCGGATAAAGTTTGTATTAGTACAGATGAGTATGTTGAGCTTACTATAAACTCAACACCTAACGCCAAGATACAAGAGCTAATTGACTCCTATTACGATCAAATAGACATTAACGATGGTGATCCACGTATGAATTGCATAATTGCAAATATTTGTAAAAGCATAGAAGAATTAATAGAGGGCGAGTGATGAGAATTGAAACTTATGAATTTGAAGGGGCAAAATATCACGACAACATGAAAGGCCTTTATATAGATGATTTACCGGAGGGTTATTTTACTCAAGGCAACAAGGTTTATGTTGCTCTAGGTGTTGTCTCTGACTGCATTAGCTTTATAGATAACGATAGAAAAATCCATAAAACTGACAGCAAATGAAAACCATAATTAACAGCGAAAAGTCTCTCTATGATCACATTGATTACCTGCGCTCTCAATTTAAAAAGCATAAGCATCTCAGGACTGACACTAAAACAGGTAAGCAAAGAAGCGATAAACAGAGAAAAGCTTTGCAGGTTTATTGCAAGCAAGTCTCTGAAGTGCTAAATGAGAAAGGGATAACTTTTAATATGTTTTTTAAACAAGGAATTGATGTCAAGTGGACTATGGATATCGTAAAGGATGAGGTGTGGCGACCAGTTCAAAGGGTCTACTTTAACGAAGAATCAACAACCAAGCCTTTAAGGGGGCAGTATCAGGAGATATTCGAACCGATTAACCTCAAGCTATCTGAGTTCGGTATTCACGTGCCATGGCCTACTAAGAGAGATTCTGATGATTGAATTGCCTTCTCACCCTCATCAATACCAATGCACGCGATGCGTAGTGAATGGCAAAGATTGCAGCAAGTTAAAATTTGAGAGTATGAAGCCGGTTTATACTTATTCTGGTGTAGCTATAATTGTTAAGTGTACCGAATACAAGAGGCGTGAAAGATGATGATTACACAAGATCAAGTAAAAGACTTGTTCCACTACAATACAGAAACTGGCGTGTTAACCAATAGAAAATCTAGAGGGTCAAAATGCAAGGTAGGTGCGGCTGCTGGTTACGCTAGAGCTGATGGTTATATGCAAACCAGAATAAACTACAAAAAATATTTAAATCATAGGTTAATATTTCTGATGTTTCATGGTTATTTGCCTGATTTTATTGATCACATTGATAATGATTCTTCAAACAATAGGATTAAAAATCTTAGAGAGTGTACTATTTCTGAAAATGTCAGAAACTCGAAAACGCGATCTGATAATACATCAGGAATAAAAGGCGTTAGTTGGCATAAGCCTGCTAAAAAGTGGAGAGCTTATATTAACCATAACAGCGAGCATATTTATCTAGGGTTATTTAAAGATATAAGGCGTGCCAAATTAGAGGTTGAAAAAGCGAGAATCAATATTCACGAAGGGTTCTGTAATCATGGGTAGAAGAAAATGTAAATTTTGCGGTGTAAGTAAGATTCGCGAAACTATGTTTATACCTAATTTGAGCGCTTTCTGTAATAGGGAGCACGCTATCCAATATGCCATTCAAAATCAATCCAAGGGAAGAAAGAAGATTGAGCAAGTCGAACGTAAAGCTATTAACAAAGCGAAGAAAAACAATCTTAAGACTAGAAAAGATGCAGCAAAGAAAGCTTGTCATGATTTTATTAGAGCTAGAGACTCAGGAAAAGGCTGCAGTTGTTGCGGAGAGCCTTTAGGTAAAGACTTTCAAGCTGGTCATTTTCTTGAGTCAGGAAACAACCCTAAGATTCGCTATGACGAAGATAATATTCACGGACAGAGATTGCACTGTAATTATTTCAAAGGTGGAGATTCAGGGGAATATAAAGAGAGATTAATTAAGAAAATAGGAAGTGTAAGAGTTAACCGCCTCTTAAACTTAAAAGGCGGCACTGTAAAAAGGACCCCCGATGATTACAGGGCTATTGAGAAATACTATAAAGGTAAGTTAAAAGAGCTTAAGTCTCACGCCCTATAAATTCATAAGTGGTACCAAAAGAAGGTGTCTTGAAAATCCTTAGAATCGGGTTTGTTGTACCTATAACTAATTGGCCGTCCGTTCCGCCAACTTCCCACGTGTCAAATAGAACCTTGGCGCCAACTGGACTTCTTAGCATTACTTCATTAATCCTTCCAGATGCCTGAAATCTGACAGGCTCGCCTACAACCGCGCTCTTTAAAGCTATTCCAGCAAACCTACTAGCAGCCATTGCGCTAGTCATTAAGACTACACCATTAGCAGACTTGGCGAGTGCATGACCTTTTAAAATAGCTGTTGTATCTTCATTTTTTTCAAATCCTTCCCTGCTTGGCTGAAATACTGGCGCATTGTTTCGCCACTCTCCCAAGTTTTCGGCAAAAATACGTCCAGTCGCACCACCTTGAGCGGTGTCTAGCTTTGCCTGAAGTAATGCGATTACTTGAGGGTTTGTTAGCGTGGTATAATCTTCGTCAAGCGTTATTGATATTAGCGAACCGCCGTCAAAAGTCATATCTAGTTGCAACGTTGGTAATGTGGTTCTATCGCCTAATCTAGCCTCTAGCTCAACGCCTGGGTCAGTTCCATCGGTAGTTATAGCGTGATAACTAAAAGCCTTAGCTGGAAGTCCTACGCCGCCTTTCCTGATATCTGCGCGTTTTCCGAATAAGAAAGGTAAAGCGTCACCACCTAGCACTATCTCACTATTAGCAGCGTTTAAGCTTTGCAATATAAACGCCTTAGCATCATCATTCGGTGCAATCCAATCGAAAGGAGAGCAATTATCAAATGTAAGCTTGTATTCCCACCTATTAGCTGGTTGATTTTCTATTTTAGCTGAAAGCCAGCCAGAATTAATTAATACTAATGTTCCGTTTATTGAGCAGTTTCTAAAGGTTGCCGATGACATAACGCCAGCACCAAGGCTAGAGCATGACAAAACATTTCCGTCAGTCTCGCCAGACCAAAACTGAGAATCCTCAACTAATAAATCCATTCCAAAAAACCAATCGGAATTATTATGAAATCCAAAAGCGCCGCCATCGTGGGCAATACCTGTAACACGTCTAAATTTTTGCGTTAATCCGTCATGATGACCTACCCCAAATGCACTCGGGCTAGACCACCCGTCGGCACCAAAATGTATAGCGGTTATATCTTCAAAAACCTGCGTTGCTCTATCGTTACTATTTCCAGATTCTATATGAAGTGGGTAACGAGAGTTTTCAGCTAAAGCGGTGAACCCTCTATATGTGCCAGAATGCTTAATAAATAATGTTTCTATTAAATCTTGATTTGGTGTTGCGGGCGCTTGTCTGCCGTCAATAACTATATCTTCTTCGTGGCGTAGGGTTTTAATGTCTTGGAAATATTGAGGTTCTATATCAACAAACTCAGTAACTTCATTTAAGTAATCGCCAGCACCGATAAAAGATACATTTGGTTCATTAAATGTTATGCCGCCACCGCTAGCATTAACGCCGGCAACGACAGTTGTAAAATCACCGGAACCATCAGCCTCTACAGTATTGGAGTCTCTATAAGAAATTCTATTATCTCGATTAACTTCAATAGATTCTCTGTATTGCAGCACTTGTTCTAAGGGTTTTTGGTCTGCTGTAGTTGAGACGATAGAGTATTCTGCACCAGTTATTTTAATTGTTGCCAATGATGTTCTTGCCGATGGAGAAGAATCGAATAAAACAAAAAACTCTATTCCTCTTTCCGTTCCATCCAAAGTGTATTCAGCTTTACCCTCCCATGTCGTAGAAGTTATTTCTGTAATAGAGCTAACGAATCCAGTGTCAATAGTTGTGCCATCATTTAACCTAGCAAAAACCGCTCTAGTCAAAGGCGTTTCAATATCTATATTTGTCGAAGTTTCAAAGAAATAAGTTAGTAGAACCCTTGTTCCTGAAGGCGTTCCAAACATAGGCATCTCATATTTAGCCTGAGAAGCCGAACCAGTAGAGCCTATAGGTATTTCGATACCATCTTTTAAATCGTTTGATACTGCACCGTCCGCTGGTGCCATGCTTGGCATTATTACACTGTTTAATTCGCCAGCAGTAAAGCTTGTTGTAGCGATACTATTATTTAATACATCAGTAACACCTTCGGCGTCATTAGGAAACCATTGCGCTGAGCGTATAAATGCGAAGTTATCAGCTACGCTAGCCTCGGCAGATCCAGATAGTTGAATGATCGCTCTTACTGAAGTTTCATCACCGTCAAAATCATAATCAAATTCAATTGATACTGTATTAGTATCTATCTGAACGTAGCGCGTGTCGATACCTGGGCCAAATGATCCAGAGAAATTCTTATCGACTAGCGGCGTTAAAACGGTATCATCTGTACCGCTGTTTGAGTTCTCTTGCAGCCAGTCATCAGAAGTATCCAGTGTAATTACGAATCTTGCTCGCCTGGTCGAACCCATCTTTGCTAATTCGGATGCGTTTATTGCAAATCTAGCTCTTAATGATGAACCATTACCAATAACACCGGTACCAATAAATAAACCGCCGCTCGACGCTGTTGCGCCTGCTGTTTGGGTTCCGTCCCAAAACTGCGCCCCATTTAGCAATGTTGTATTTGGATCTTTTGTAGGGGAAAATTTAATAGCCGATTGAGTTATGACATTTTGATCATCGTTTAATCTTTCTATGCTAGTTTTTGATAGTTCATCAAATGTTATTCCGCCAGTTTTTACAATGACGCCCGATGTATTTTGATAAGCGCCTAGCCGACCTAAATTTAAATCAGCCCATACATGATACAAACCATCAGGAAGGCCAGCTGCAGCAGCTTGTAAGTCGACCCTTGTTCTAAAAGCAATTCTATCAACTATATTTAAGGTTGCTATATGAGCGTCAAAAGCTGCCGTTGCAGCGGCATTAACTTTGGTTATAGAGTCAAACATTCGGCCATTATCAGCCGTTCCTTCGGCATTTTCGTCGCCTTCAACCCAAACCTGAGCCGCTGCAATGTTGGCTTCTAATCTGTCTAATTCTGCTGCTGTAAGTGCCATGCTAACCTCTTATAATTTTGCTATACCATTTGCATTAAATGTTATTTCTAGATCTCTTCCTGATTCAGTCGTAATAGGCAGTGTGACGCCTGAATCGATAAATAAAATCAAAGGGCTTGTTGACTCAACAGCCGTATCATTAAAAATAACAAATGCAACTACAACACCTACAGCCGGAGTTAAATACGTAGGGTTATCGGCGTCTAAATATGACTCTAATGATACACCAAACGTCACGTTAGTTAAATCTATGGTAGCTAGCCTTGCCCCCACCGGAATATCGTTTAAGAAATCGTGACCTTGGCTAAAAGTATACAGCCCTTCTTCTATCGCAATCATCTTAGGATCTGATAGAGAATTTAGATCTAGGTTCCCTTTTCCGATAGTTGTCTTTGTTTTGTCATACCACTGGCTCATAATTTACCTATATCGGATCTACACCTGTAACGTCGAAAATAAATGAAGCTACGCCGGTTGTATTTGCTGGTGTCGCTATTTCTCTTATTTCAACTGTGATTGAAACGTTTGTTGTTCCTGCTGTTGATTGTAACACTCTTATTCCTTCGCCGCCGTCCAGCTGAACAAACGATCCAAATGATACGCCGCCAAGCGCCACCACAGAACCAGATCCAGAATTGACAGATTGCGTTATTTTAATCTCGTAATTTATAGGGTCATCGCCTACCACTTTTGGCCTATAATCGCCCGCATCACTGTCTGACTTAACGTCACCTGTACCCGTTATAGTCCAGTTGCCGAATGTATCAACTAAAAATACCTCTCTACCAAAGGCAATACTACTCTCAGCTTCATAAGTTCCGGTAGCCGCCAAATCCCATGCTAAAGTTTCAGCTGCAGCCAAGCTTAACGCAACACCCAGATCCTCGATTATGTTCCCGCTAGCTACTGGATCTAGAGTAACTTTTGTTAATGTAGTTTCATGTGGCGGTGGCGTTTCAGTATCGGGAGAATAAACATCAGCATCATAATTTAATAATTCAAGCGTCACATAAGCATCACCTTTAGGCGTTCGTCTTTGTAATATATAATCCTTTATTTTTTCCTCTCCGGTTAAGGCAAAGGTATAAAGGGTTCCAACTTGATAATCTAAATCACCTCTAACGCGAATAGTGAACGAAGGTAGTCCAGCCAATATAAAGCCATCTATACCGTCTAATCTTGGGGTCACGGTTATTTCTGTATTAACCGCTCCCGCCTCATCTCTTAATATAACGGTCGCGTTTGGGTTTCCATCAAAATCAATTGGCGTATAAGTTTCTATATCTAATGTTGAAATTGATTTAACTTCGCCACTTTGGGCAAAAACATCCGTACCATCAGCGTTCGCAACCCTATCCCCCACCTGTGAAAATAACCCCTCTTTGGTGGATTCAAATTTCACCGATTCTCTTTGAAGCTTTATTTTTAAGAATTCTATTCGTCCGCGATTCCATGCTTGTCTAAAATTTCTTATTCCAGCAGCTTCAATTTTTTTAGGGTTAATTGCTGTTCCATTATTAAATTCTTCGGTGAATGATTCACCAGTATCTTCAAATACCCATTGAACTTCTACGCCATCAAAATCATTAGGCCTCTGCATTCTAATTGTTTTTTTCTCAGATCTTGGCTTTTTATTTCTTGTGTTAAAAAGAGTTGTTCTTGTTGTCCTTATTTCATCTCGACTAAATTCAAGTAGACTACCATTTTTTTTAATGAATACTCGACAAGCATTTGCAATAGTTAACATCTCATCCTTTACGCTTGACTTCTCGTTGCTGAATGAATAACTGAACCGGCCAAGGACTGAGCCGTAAATCGGGTCAGTGTCTAGATCTTCTTGTATTGTATATAGTTCGTCTAAATCGATTTCTGATGTTGGCTTATTACCGATAAAGCTATTTGTCATGTGCTCTAATAACGCGTCGGCAAATCTAGTAGTTTCGGTTAATGCGGGAACAATAACGCCGCCCGATGTGGTGTACGTTCTTAATTTTCTAGTCACGACAGCATTAAATTTTCTTTCTTGAGCTTTTGTTGCCTGTTCGGTTGCTTGTGTTGTTAAAAGTATGCTGGTGACATTTCCTTGATCAAAATTAATTATCCTTTTAACGCCGCCCAACCTGGTCCACTTTGTAGTGTCGTAATATGATGAATCATTTACTGTGGCGCTTATTCTTTGAACCTTCGCTTGATAACGAGAGCCAGGGCTTGCAGGAATGACTTTGAATGTATAAAACCTTTGGTCTAACGTGTTGTCAACAATTGAAACCCTGGTTGTTTCTGTATTAATCACATTGTCAGAGCTATCAATTAACTCTAGAATTAAATCAAAATTCACTGTTACATTAAGGCTATCACCAGCTCGCCTATCTGCCAATCCACGACTAGCAACAATATCAAACCAGACTTCCTCCGTGTCTCCAGGAACAATAAACGGACCTATAATATCTGAATCTAACGAATCGGTATCAAAGACCACCTCAGTTGATACAGTCTCATTTGTTAAAGACTCATCAACCTCAATGATATATTTTGTGAACCCTTCAAAGTCTGGCGGCTCTGCAGTGACCAAATCTGTATTGTAAGATCTGTAAGTAAAAGAGCCGTTATTGCTTGTGGTTCCTGCTATAGTAAAATCAGAACCTATAGTTAAACCTTCGAATGCAGCTAATCCAGCACCAGCCGCACCAGTGCTAGAAAACGTTGAATTAGACGCCAAAAACTCAACATTGCTAGCGGTGGTGGCAAATAAACTCTCATCATTAAACGCTTTGACTTCTTGACCGTTAACCTCGTTTGAGTCTGTAACGTCTAATAGTTCAGGAATCAAATCACTAGGCTCAAAAATAGTGAACGACGATCCAGCTATGTCTTCTAGCAGCGTTTCTCCGCTTTTAATATCCTCAAACCCGTACTCGCCACGCCCGATAATTAGATATTCAGTAACAAATTTTACATGATTGATAAACTCAACTACTGTTTTTGTTCCTAAATCTGGATAAACTCTCATGCGGCCATAAACATCAGGTATTCGGCCCAACGGCCTAGCCAAGTTTGTCTGTCCTGTTAAACGATTATTTGGCGATTCGTTTGTTTTTGGGAAATTCGGATTTTCTACTTGTGGCGGTGGTGATATATCTGGCGCAAGAACTACAGCGGCTATGACGGCAATAACAATAGCAACAATTAGATCTACACCTTGCGGCCTGTGTACAATATTAATGATATCGTTTTTTTTAAGTGTTCGATTTATCGACTGGAAAACATTTTGATCAATCTCATTTTCGTCTTTAATGTCACCTAAAAATAACTTAGTTGGCACACTAAAACCGTTTTCACCGTATTCAGAGATTAACCACAGCAATAAATTATCGCCATCATTTACCTGGCGAATATCTCTTTTATTGATCCCCTCTGGATCATGATGGATTATAATGCTAGCCGACATATCGATAATATTCTAAGCGTTTGAATAATTTAGTCATTAGTTTAACCGGATGTATTTCTGATTGCCCCGTTTCTCTCGTCATTGAATGTAAAATCTGACCTTTCCCAATATAGACACCAACATGCTCTGGTCTAAATGTCTTTCTACTAATCATCATGACCACATCACCATCATTCGGGGTGCTGGTTTCCTCCCATTCACCCGAACCATCCCGAACGGCCTCAATCTTATGCATGGTTTTTTCGGGGTCATTGATTTCATCAACTTTGAAATGGCCCAGTCGAATATTAAATAGGTCTATATAGACCATCGAAACCAAACCCCAACAATCAGCGCCATCAAATGAAGCTTTACCGCATACCCATGGAATACCAATGTAATTATTATAATCAATCATAACAACCTCAAGCCAGGGAAACGTTCAATTAAGTAAAGCTCACCCGCTCTTTTTATTGCAAAATTCGAATCCTCTCCTGTCAAAGTCACAGCCTCATAACTCTTAAATGAAACATCTGCAACCGACATATTTAGAACTAAAACAGGCTCGGACAAATCACCGCTATAATACTTGCGGTAGATTAGCTCTATCGGCGTAAGCGATCCATTTTCAGTAATTTTTTGAAGCTCATCGTTTACCTCATTTCCAACAGCGCCGAGATTAAGCGATAAAACCTGTTCTATTTGACCATTTTCACCAGGCTCAATGATATTCATGCTTATTGCCGTAAACAAAACGCTAGTAGATGGATTCCTTGGAGCTGTTGACTCAAGCGTTAAACTAATATCCTGAAAGTCTTGAACAAATCTCAATAAACTGAAGTCTGGATGAAATAGTTCAACCGTTCTAAACTCTCGCTGAGCTTCTGGCATACTGGCGGTAAATTTCTTGTATTCGTCTAAGCTGGCCATTAAAAAGCGTCCGGCAAGCTAATTTCTACAATATCATTAAACTGATTAATCCACTGATTAAGATTTCCCTCAACGCTTTCACGCAAATCCAGAACCTCATTGAAATCAGCTAAAGTATCATACTGCTTTTCGACTGTTACAAGACTTGCGGTGACTTTCCAAAGCTTTCCTTGCAAACTAGGTTTATATGCTTTATTTAAATAACATTCGTGTACCTTAAGCCCTGCGCCGACCTGTAGATTCATATTAAAAGAAATCGCGCCGAATTTTAACGAGTGTTTATAGAACCCTTCAAAAACCTGAAAATCAATTGAACTTAAGAGCCAGTTAACAGTTGGAAATGATGGTCCATGCTCAGAAAGAAGCTCAAATCTTGGCGGGCCTGTTTCAACATCATTACGCCTAACCTTTTGCGAGTCTGGATGACTATAACCAGTAACTAAAGGAATAGGTAAATTAGTAGGGTATTCGACAGCCATTATATATTCCTCGTTAAACTAAACCCTTGACGCAATGATTCCGAAGACTCTCCTCGACCACTAGCTAGACTACTATTGACCTGCTCTACCGCTTGTGTAACTGCGCGATTAATCGAAATCACTAGCTCGTTTTGAGTTACGAACGGTTCACTCACTTCAACCAAGTCAGGCGCATTATTGTTAACTGTAACATTCATTCCGCCACCACCGCCAGAACGCATAGAATTTGCAGAGACGATTTGACCACCAGATTGACCGGATAATAAAAACTGCTTAGAGCCTTGAATTAATAGTTCTGGTTGACCATTTTCATTGACCGGATGCAGTACGCCTTGAGATACATTGCCACCAGTTTGTCTGCCGGCACCCTTGACGCTGCTTATTGTGCTAAATAGATTAGCAAACTGAGCGGTTATTGCAGCTATAGAAGCAAATGCTAGCGGGCCTTCTTGAGCAAAAGCTTTTGATATTGCGCTTGTTAGTCCGAGTGTGGCCGATGCAATCGCAGCTTCTTTTTCCATTCCAAATATAACGCCAAGAGAATTAGAGAAGCTTTGCTCTTGTCGCAATTGCAGATCTTTTTTTACTGTCGTTTTCTTTACTTCTATTTTTATTTCAGTCTCAGCGTTTTTAACAATGCCTGCCGCTCTATTTCTGGCATCCTTTCTCTCTTTCTCCCTTGTTTTTCTACGTTCTGCAGCCTGCTTTTTAAGCGCATCAGTTTCATCAAGGTCAGCCTGAATAGCTATATTAGACGCTTCTAACTTTACCTCAGTATTGGCAGTGATCGCATCTATCTCGGCTTGTAACTGCTCCTGCCTAATAATTAGCTGTTCTTCATTGAATGAAGCGAGGTCTGATGCAACTTGCTTTGATGTTTCTGCCGCATTAAAAAACGAACGTGCTATATCGCTGGCTCCAAGTTGAGTGAAAAGCACTCCAAAAAGATTTTGAGCACTACCCACAAGATCACCAAATCCCGCCTTAACTTTATTGATTGCGCTGAACATGGCGTCACTAAAGCCATTCGAGATAGATAGCCAAACCTTATTAGCTATTGCGTCTAAACTAATAAATGCTTGGGACACTTCTCCGGCTATTACGGTAGTGATAGCTTTTAAATTGGCTGGTAGATTAATAATTGACTGGGTAATAAATGAAAGTGCATTTTTGACCATTTCCCAAGACTGTCCCAAATCAAAAGTATCATCGGCTGCTTGTTGGGTTGCACCAGTTACCTGATCTAGCATAAATAAGAAATCAGAAAATCCATCAACTATTGCGTCAACGCCAGGTACTAAGTCAGACTCAATTACTTCGCTTAGGTCTTTCATCATAATGGCGATTGCTTCAGTAATACCTAAACCATTATCTATTTCTTGTACGGCTACCGCAAAAGCGTTCTCAATCATGCCGCCAGCGCGATCAATAGTTAGTGGAAGCTCTTTAAACCTTCTGTTTATGTCGTCCGTTGATTTAATGAGTGCTTGGAATATATCAGTATTGAGAACCTCTCCCGCGACAACAGCTTGTTTTAGCGTGCCGGGAAGTAATCCTAAATTCTTTTCAATCTCTTTAGCTAGCAATGGCATTTGTTCTAAAATACTATTTAGCTCTTCCGCTTGAACTCTTGGGGTACTTAAAGCCTGACCTAGTTGTACGGTTGCCCTGGTTAGATTCTCCTGAGACCCGCCGCCAATTACACCTAATTTCTGAACATTGTTGACCATCTCAATGATCTGTTCGTTGGTTGCACCTAACGCATCTTTGGCAATTAGTGCGCGTTGCGCTAGCTCTGTAATCGATGCAATAGAGCCACCAGTCTCTTTGGCTACACCTCTTATCCCCTCACGTATTTCTCTGAAGCCTTTAGCGTTTTTAGTTAGCGCTCTGATCCGAGAATCGAGAAGATTCATACTATCAGCTAATAGGATGGTTGATTTTATTGCTTGGAATGATAGTGCGGCGGCAATAGCTGAGCCGACGCGCTTAAAGGATTTCTCCATGCTGCCGGCGGTTTTATCTATTTCCTTACCGGCTTTTTTTAAATCGGTAGTGTCAGCGCCTATGTCTACCTGTAATTCACCGAGTTTCAGCGCCATTTTTCTTAGCCTTTATACGTTCTTTTAATTCATCTAATTTATCCAGGGTCATTTCGCTTGGATCACGACCCTTCTCGTCTAGACCATTCTTTAAGTAAAAAGCTGACTTATATGATTGAAATTGACCCATAGACATGTGCCAAAAATCCATACTAGAGATACCCATAAAAATGGCTGTTCTTTCAAATTCGTCAATAGGGAAATGTTCAACCTTTTTAGCTGCTGGATCTTCTCGTCCAATCGCAGCTCTGACTTTTTTACATCACCGATCATGGAGTCACTCAACAATCTATAACATAAATACCAACACTGTTGAAGGCCAAGGCGACTAATCAAATCCTGAACTATTTTTTTTGTTTTAACCACAGGCTTGCCGTTAATTGAGATAACGCTAAAGCTTAAAATGTCAACAACTAAGTCTAAGTCGCAGTCACCCGCAGAAAACGACTCATACATCTTCATCGGGTCGATACTGCTGTTTTCTTTTAAGCTTTGCAGAAACTTAAAGTCTGCTTTAAACAAATATAAATCATCGCCAACAGGAACCTCTTCTAAGCCTAATTTACGATTATTGGCCATTACTGAGCAACAACCGCAGCAGCGATAGTTAAGTCGGTTTCCGATGCATAAGTCATTGTAGCAATCCCGATAGCAGTATGGGAAGGCGGCACAGAAAACAGTATATTACCCTCGCCCGGCACTGTAATTACAATATCAGGAACCACTAAACTACCGGCCTCTGATGTAATCAACGGATCTGTCACCGCTACAATCGTTATAGTTGCATCGCCAGCGCTTGATTTGTCTGCTTGAATAAATGTACCATTAGCATTTGGGAAAGTATCTCCACCAGCCTCAGCAGCCACAAGAGTTAATCCCGCGCTTGATTTGGTTACTTTTTGAATTGATAATAAAGCCATGATTAACTCCTATGAATAAGTTACTACGCCAGAATTTTGCAAGCTTAGTGAAAAGTTTACAATATCCTGTTCATCTGCAGTTTTGCCAAATGATGTGATATTAAAAGTTCCGTCATGGGTTTCCAGCTCATCAGTCAACCTAAATCTAGCAGTCGGATCACTTGAATTAGCAATAGTGGCCAATGTT
>Ga0209976_10000202_pt1 | contig 43922 bp, 46 predicted proteins | sample SumtaG_FD_182806 | JGI IMG/M metagenome (GOLD analysis project Ga0209976, IMG submission 182806) | Deep subsurface microbial communities from Indian Ocean to uncover new lineages of life (NeLLi) - Sumatra_00157 metaG (SPAdes) (version 2) | ecosystem: Environmental > Aquatic > Marine > Oceanic >... | reverse complement strand
AAGGTGATAAACTTAATCCTTTTATAGCTCGATTTCTCTACGACCAGCTTTTCTTAAATGCTCCGCTTCCCTCTACACCACCTCCACCTCTTTCTTCCCCTACTCCATCACCTCAATATAGCCAAGACGATGTTGAAACTTCATGTCGTTTAATAAACAAATACACTAACCTTGAAACCTACACCGGCACAGACAAAGAAAAAGAAAAATTACAACGACTTATTAACTTGGCCTTAAAAGCTGGACTACTGAGTAGAGTCGACATTACTAACGTCGATCAACTGCTTGAATTCTACAACACCTATTGTAAACCAACCACCACAACTTCTCCTATGCCAACCACAACACCTCAACCAACCACCACCACCTCTCCTATGCCAACCACAACACCTCAACCATTACCATTACCTCAATATAGCCAAGACGATATTGAACGCTCATGTCGTTTAATAAACAAATACACTAACCTTGAAACCTACACCGGCACAGACAGAGAAAAACAAAAATTACAACGACTTATTAACTTTGCCTCCAAAACTGGACGGAATAAGATCAACATTACTAACGTTGATGAACTACTTGAATTCTACAACACCTATTGTAACTAGCTAATTACCCCGCCCCCAAAACATTCTTTTCCCTTATACACCACCCCTATCTGTCCCTCAGCCACTCCCTGCTCAGCCTGATCCAATCTGACTATTTTTCCTTTAACCTCACATCCAATCAATCTAGCCTGATGCCTAATCCGGCATAATAATCTTCCTTTTGGCCTCTTTCCTCCAATCCAATGCCAATCCTCTACTTTAAACTCTCTCCTCCCTAAGTCTTTTTTCCCTCCCACCACCAATCGGTTTGCCTTAGCATCCTTTTTAACCACATACAATGCTTTTACTTTAGTTGATCTTGGATGAACCGTAAACCCATGCCGTTGACCAATAGTGTAAAACTCATACCCCTTATGTTTCCCTATCACTTCCCCTTTCAAATCCACCACCTCACCTTCATGTTCTTTAATTCTCCTCTTCAAAAAGTTTTCAAAAGAATAGTCATGGCCAATAAAACAAATACCGGTACTATCCCTTTTATCCCACACATGAATCCCTCTTTTTTTTGCCTCTTGCCTCACCTCATCCTTAATCAACCCTCCGATCGGAAACATCACTCTCCTCAATTGATCCTTATTAACCATCGCCAGAAAATATGTCTGGTCTTTTCTCTCATCCACTCCTCTAAACAATCTCCCATCTTCCACTCGCGCATAATGACCGGTAGCCATATAATCAAAGCCATTCTTCTTAACCCAATCTAAAAACAAACCGAACTTAACCTCCTTGTTACACTTCACATCCGGATTCGGCGTCCTACCTTTTCTAAACTCCTCATAAAACCAATCAATCACCTTCCTCCTATACTCCCTCCTAAAATCCACCACCTTAAAAGGAATCTTCAACTTCAACGCTACCTTTAAAGCATCTTTTCTATCTCCTTCTGCCCTGCACCCTGGTTCTTTCCAACACTCTAAAAACACCCCTGTTACCTCATAGCCTTGCTCTTTTAACAACCCAGCTGCTACAGACGAATCCACTCCGCCTGACATCCCCACAGCAACTCTAATCTTTTTATTTCTCATATCTGTATATTCTAACAAACTGTTGCTTATCATGATAAAATTTCCTATATGTCAGATCCAATCCCTTCTGAATCTACCAAATTAGCTGAACAGCTAGAAAAAACACCAACCTTCACTGAAGAACATATAAACTATCTGAAAAGCCAGATTGACAAAATTGGACCACTTGAAAAACTTGAACCGCCCTCGCCTAAACCAGACAGAAACTTTGTTGTTGCTATTTCAGAAAGAGACCCTGACTTCCCTGATAAAAAGACCATCGGCTACAAATTAAGAAAACAGTGGGTTGAAGAATATCTAGATATCTCTTGCTCTGGTCTCACCACTTCATCAGGCGATCAAATCGAATCAAGACTAACCAGCAACTTAATCTATACTCTTCTCTCTACTGCTATTAGCTTTGGTGAAAATCCAGGACTTGATCAAGTCTGGATAAAAAACATTAATTTACTCGTCGCCACCTCAACAGAAAAATATAAGCTGCTTAAAGAAATATCAACCATCACTAACACACCTGACATCGCTCAAGCCCAAAAACAAACTGCCACCGAAATCGGGCTTCCTATCTTACCACCAGAAAACCCCTTACCCCCAGGAGGTTTAAAAATAATCTGGAAAACCTTAGAAACTGGTCTTCAACAAAAAATCAAAAGTAAAACTACTCCTGATGAATCCCACTAACAACGCCATTACTAATACCAACCATCTCATTCTCCTTGAAGCTGCCAAAAAACTTAACATTAAAATCCAAATTCTCTCCACTAAACCACTCAAAGTCAAATATACCTGCGAAAATAAATCTCATATCATCGCTGGAAAAAGCTTCGGCTTAAACAAATCCCAAAAAGCCAAAACCATTGCCAAAAACAAAGCCTCAACCTTAACAGTCCTACAAAAAGCTAACCTACCTACTCCTCAGTTCCACCTTATCACTAAACGTCATGATTATAAAAAAGCTTTAAAATCTATCCCTTTCCCTCAAGTCATTAAACCTCTCACTGGTCAAAAAGGTAAATATATCTTCCTCAACATCAAAGACCAACCATCCGGCCAACAAGCTGTCAATCAAATCTTAGACCACTATCCTGAAGGCTGTATTATTGAGTCCTTTCACCCAGACAATGACTATCGCTTCATGGTTTTAAATCAAAAACTCATTGGCTTCTCCCAACGTCTCTCACCCACTATCACCGGTGACAACCAACACACCATTAAACAACTCATCCGCATCGAAAATCAGCGCCGCTTCCAACAAAACCAAAAGCTAGGCAAACGCATGCTCAACCGCATGCATAATTGGCCTAGAATCAAATGGAATCTTGCCCAACAAAATCTCACTCTAAAAACAATCCTTCCCAAAAACAAAACCATCACGCTCTACCTTATTCCCAACTTCTCTACCGGCGGCTCAGTTAAGGCTATTGATATAAAAACCATCCATCCATCGCTCATCAAACTAGCTACCACCGCCTCTCAACTCATCGGCCTAGATATCATTGGTATTGATATACTCATCAAAAATCTCAATAAACCCCCTAAAGACAACGCTGTTATCATCGAAGTTAACTCAGACCCTGGTCTCCGTCTCCATGACTGGCCCAACCAGGGTAAACCCCAACACGCGGCCGAAAAAATTCTCAAACACATCTTTAAACTCTAATATCCCTCCGGCCGCTCCACCGGCATCAGCTCAAACTGAGAGTAAATCTCTTTAACTACCTTTTTTATCTCTGGCAACAACCGCCCTTTATCATCCAACACCCTTCTCTTAAAAATCAACCTGCCAATCCTCTCCGCTGGCTTTAAAACCATCCTCTCTCCCACCACCTTATCAGCCAACACCATCTCATCCTTATCTTTAATATCCAACAAACTAAACCCTTCTCTCACCCATTTAACCTTCTCTCCATCCCATTGATACACCCCCGCCTTCACCATCCTTGTTGGAGTCACAAACTTTCTCTCAATATTATGCAAATGAAAATGTGCTCCCTCTTTTGGCTCTCTGGCTACCTTCTGCACCTCATCAAGATCCATCTCATAATCCACTTCCATCCACTCTAACAAGTGCCAAACATCAATCGGTGTCTCCCCTCGATCTAACTGCATCATCGTATAAACCGGAAAAGCTCCTGTATACCGGCTGTTGCACTCAATCGACCAAATCTTCCCCTCCTTATCCACCACCACATCCAACCCATAAATCCCCTTATACCCCTGCTTATACATCCATTCTCCCCACTTCTGACACTGCTCTTCTGCCTCTAACTGCTCTTTCTCAGAATATTGAATATACCAATCATGCCCCAGCCAAACTCCTGACCGACCATGTAAGCCTGCCAACTCTGGCTGATCCATAATCTGCTTTTGTAACAGGCTCGTCACCACTCCATGCTTAGTCGCACAACCAGTTATGCTTGACGCCTCACCCTCAATAAACTTAGTCACATTCACCATCTTAATCTCCCTCACCTCTCTCCTTCTCCTCACAAAATCCTTAAACTCCTCAAACTCCTCTCTGTTATTAACAAAAAAAGTTCCCAAACCTCCACCGACCGTATAGTCCGACAACTGAAACACCAACCTCTCTCCCAACTCCTGTCTATACCTATCCCACCTCTTTTCATCCAAATCATCCACCAACAAAGTCTCCCCTGGCACTAAATTTAAGCCTGCTTTCTTTCCTTCTATCCTAAACTCCTTCTTATTCTCAAACCTCATCCTAATCTCACCCGGTGTTGACAAGACTCTCAGTCCCATCTCTTCAGCCAATCGATTGCCTTTCTTTGACGCTTTGTACAAAAACAACCCTAACTTTCCTTTCCTTCTCTTGTCTGTTAAATGCTTCTTTGCCTCCGCTATCTGTAAAATCTCTGAAGTGTTAAATTTCTCTGGCAATTTTACCCCTAAATCCTTTTCCAAACTCACCACCGGACAAAGCTTCCTGATCGCTCCTAAATCCTTTGTCTCCAATAAACACAAAATCGAAAAATCAGCCAACAAATATCCCAAGGCACTCCTCAGAAACCCTGTCACCGCTAACCCCACCACCGCTAAATCCTTGGGAAACAACTCCTTTATCTCCTGAGTCTTATCAAACCTTCCCTTTACTCTCATGCTTCCTGCCCTGCTTCTCCTTCTCTCACTCTCAATGAAAAGCCTAACAAATCCCTTCTGCCGATAATCATCAGCCTCTTCAACTCAGATCTATCTGACACCGATGCCGAACTTTTTATCTTCTTCCCTTTCAACCAAAAAGTCAGTCCCACCACCTTTCTCTCCTCTCTTCCTAGCGCACTCCTATACTCCACATTCCATAAAATATTTTCCGGATCTAACAACCCCAAATCCTTAGCCAAACTCTCATCAATCGAACTCCGAAATGCTCCGGTATCAACCTTGGCTTTCACCTCATGCTTCTCGCCTAAAAAGTCTTCTACCTCCACCTCTTCAAACACCCCTACATGCAACACTCCACCCTGAATTGACTCAGCCTCATCTCGGGTGCTGAATAACTGCTTGCCAATCGCCACCCCTTGTTTATCTGTCTTCACTTTCAACCCCTCCACTCTCTCCAATCTTCTTCTCAAGCCTTCTTCATTAGACAGCTGTATCTTTAAACCCGGTTGAGCATTAACCTCCAAAACCATCGGCTTACTCTTTAACTTGCCTGTCTTAGTCTTCCTTGGCTGCAAAGCAATATCTACTCGACAATAGCCTAACCCCACTATCTCAGCCGCCTTAACCGCCAACCTCAACACCCTATCCCAACGCGGAATCCTCACTCCTCTCAGTTTTCGTCTTGAACCTGGAAAAAACTTTACCTCACTAGTGTGTTTAATTGCCTTAGTCGTCACTCCGGTCGCCATATCAATCCCACAGGCAATCGCTCCCTGGAACATGTTAGCCTTCCCATGCGATTCCTTAGTCGGCAACCTCAGAAAAGCCATCACCGGCACCCGATTAAACACCAACACTCCAATATCTGGCGTTCCCTGAAAAGAAATCGGTTCAAACCGCGGATGCACCTCCACTCGCTCCTCAATGAAAGCCGCATCTGGTAAGTCAAACATCGAGTACTTTCCTGACAAAATATCCTTAATATGCAAGCTCAAATCAGCCACCGTCACTCTCCTCAGATCTACCATCACCCACTCACCCGCAAAAGTCCCCCCTCTCTCAACTACCCAAATCCCCTCACCTCCCAACCCCTGACTCGGCTTAACCACAAAACTCTCTGGTAAACGACTAAAATCAAACTTATCCACTGCCTTTTCTGTTCTAAAAATCCGGTAAAGCTGAGGCACTCCCAACTTCTCTTTCCTTAAAACCTTCTTAGTTAACAGCTTACTTCCAGCTATCTTTTTACCTTTCCTCCTGTTGTATCTTGCCTGATACAAATGATTCCTGGCATTCATGCCTAAAATATCAGAACGCTTCATACCTTCCTCAACTTACTTCTTTTTCAGTAACTTCTTAAACTTCAAATACTCCAACGCTCTTAACCCCACATACTTCCCCACATAAATATTAAAGCCTGCTACCAACAGTAAAAACAATTCTGGCTTCAAAAGCACCCATTTCTGCACCACATCAAGCCTCATCACTAGAGTCGCTGTTACCGCCATCACCAGAGTCTGAATCGTCACCCTAAATGCCTCTCTCCTGCTTCTACCCACCTGGACCTCAATAAAGTTTTCTGCCAACAGCATCAAAATCAAGATCGGGAAAATCGATACCGCTGACAACTCACTTAAATTAATATTAACTGCTCCTAAAAGCACTCCTAACACTCCCAAACTAATTAACCACATCAGCAACGCCATCCTCGGCAAATACTGTATCTTCAACCTCCGAGTAATTCCCCGAGATAAAGTCGCCACCAACCAAATGATTGCAAACAAAACCAAACCCACCCTAATCCCTGTTGCCAGAAAAGCCACTGCCAAAATCGCTGGCACAAAGATTCCAAAACCAGTCAACCCCAACAAATGCCTCCCAGCTGCAATTATGGCTGCCACCAAAGGAAACAAAAGTACCAACACAATCGTGTTGGGTGACACTCCTTGACCTACTGCTCCCCTAATCGCATGCTGTAAGAAATTGTTCCATCTCAAAGGACCTGGATCCCTCTCAGCCAAATAACCCTCCAGCTTCCCGGTCACCGGTGACTCCCTTTCAGTAATATCCTTCTCAACCACTGCCTCAATCTCCAAACTAGCTGCCTTCGTCGCCACCTCGCCAGACTCAGTCGCTTCCTCCACCCTAATCTCTTTCAAACTCACCAATCCCCTTGCCCAAACCCCCGGCGCCGCCACGCCAGATAACCAAAACAAACTTAGTGAAATTAAAATAAACTTCTTCATAGCCTCATTATACTTTACTCTATCAAACTTTCCCTTGTCACCTACTAAAAGCCCCCGACATGACGTCAAGGGGCTTATAACTGTTCTACTTTCTTTTTACTCGCCTAACGCCTCATCAATCATATCTTTAAATGAGATAAACGGCTGAGCTCCTATCAAACTCTTGCCATTGATAAAAAAGCTCGGCGTGCCTGTCGCTCCTACCTTTGCCGCCAAAACCAAATCATCATCCACTGCCTCTTTATGCTTCCCCTCATCTAAACAGCTGGCAAACTCACCCTGGTTTAAACCCAACTCACCGGCATAACCTTTAAACAAACTACTTGCCTCTCCTTCCCCCCAAACCGCCTGCATTTCAAACAACTTATCGTGGTAGTCTAAATACCTCTCCTGATCTCCAGCACACCTGGCTGCCTCAGCCGCTAAATAAGCATTCTCATGAAACGGTAAAGGCAAATCCCTCATCACATGCTTCACCTTACCGGTCTCTATATACTCCTCCTCAATCTGTGCCTCTGTCTGGTCAAAATGCCGTTTGCAAAACGGACACTGATAATCAGTAAACTCGACTAAAACAACCCTAGCATCATCAGAACCTCTTGCCGCTGCCGCACCAGTCAACAACTCCTGCCGCTGTGTCTCCGACAACTCGGTCACTTCCTCTGGAACATTCTCTTCCCCTGGTACTGCCTCTTTAACTGTTGGATTCTGTCTCACTCCTCCCCTCAACATTCTCAACTCTGTCCACATACTACCAATCGCAAATGCCGCCACAATCAAAAGTAATGTCATTATTACTTGCAAAACATTAGTCTTCTTCTTTTTCTCAACCATATACAAAACTCCTTTTATCAGGCAGGAATTTTTTAACAACCTCTCACTATAACAAAGATATCAGCCTCTGTCACCTTTCTTTCTCATCGCCTTAATCACTCTATCTACTGCCAGAATATATGCCGCCATTCTTGGGTTAACTTTTCTCTCTTTATAAACTCCCCAAACCTCTCTAAAAGCCTTATCCATCACCTGCTTTAATTGACTAAACACTTTCTTCTTACTCCACCTCTCACCCTTAATATTCTGCCGCCATTCAAAATAAGACACCGTCACTCCACCGGCATTACACAACACATCCGGCAAATCAACCACCTTTCTCTTATGTAAAATCTCGTCTGCTCCTGGCGTCACCGGCCCATTAGCCAATTCAATCATATATTTTGCCTTTACCCTACCCGCATTCTCTCTGGTAACTACATTTTCCAAAGCTGCCGGCACCAACACCTCCACCTCCATCTCCAACAACTCCTTATTGCTGATTTTCTTACTGCCCTCAAATCCCACCACGCTGCTTGTTGCTTGTTTATATGCCATTACCTCTTCAGGCTTAACTCCTGAAGCTTTATATATTCCCCCCTTGCTATCAGAAACTGCCACAATCTTATAACCCGCCTTATCAGCAAAATAGCAAAACCAATAAGCTGCATTGCCATAACCCTGGACCGCTATCCTTGTCTGCCTTTTCTTCAATTTCCTTACCCTTGCCAGCTGTTCTAGAATATAAAACCCGCCTAGACCAGTTGCTTCTATCCTGCCTAAAGAGCCTCCTTTTTCTACAGATTTACCAGTGATCACTCCTGCTGCTCTCTTCCCAATCAGTTTCTCATATTCATCCCTCATCCAATCCATAATCTGAGCATTGGTATTGACATCCGGAGCCGGTACATCCTTTTTCGGCCCTATATGTTTATAAATCGCCCTCATATACGCCCGACTCAATCTCTCCAACTCAGCCTCACTCATCTCTTTAGGATTACAAACCACTCCTCCCTTACCACCACCAAAAGGAATCCCTACCACACTACACTTCCATGTCATCCAAATACTCAAAGCCTTTACCTCATCCTCAGTCACACCGGGGTGAAACCTAATCCCTCCTTTATATACCCCTCTCGCCTTATTATGCTGGCTCCGAAAAGCCTTAAAAGTCTTAAATTGCCCATCATCCATTTTTACCTTTAAATCAGCCCGAATCACCTTATCTGGAGACTTTAACTGTTCAAGAATTTTTTTATCAACCCTAATATGTTTAGCCACTTCTTCCAACTGCTTAACTGCATTTCTATACGGATTACTCATCTCTCTTCTCCAGCCACCTCTCCGCATCCAAAGCCGCCATACATCCCATCCCGGCTGCTGTCACTGCCTGTTTGTAATTTAAAATCCACACATCCCCTGCTGCCAACACTCCTTCAACCGAAGTCATTGTCAGAAACTCATTTTCCCATCCCCACTTCACCTTCACGTACCCTTTCTCATCCAATTCCAACTGTCCTTTAAACATCTCAGTCACCGGCTTATGACCAATCGCCAAAAACACTCCGTCTGCCGTCACTACCTGCTCTTTATTAGTCTTCTTATCAACTAATTTCACCTTTTCCACCTTCTTCTCCCCTATTACTTCCTTCAACTCTGTATTCCATAAAATCTTAATCTTAGGACTCTCTTTCACCCTCTTCACCATAATCTTTGAGGCTCTTAACTCATCTCGTCTATGAACCAAATATACCTCTTTAGCATACTTAGTTAAAGCCAAAGCATCATCTACTGCCGTATCTCCCCCGCCTATTACATAGGTCACTTTGTCTCTGTAAAAAGGCGCATCACAAACCGCACAAATCGACACTCCCCGACCCATTAGCTCCTTCTCTCCTGGCACTCCCAGCATCACCCTCTCTGCTCCGGTAGCCACAATCACTGCCTCAGCAGTATATTCTTCTTCCTTCACCCATACCTTAAACGGCCTCTGAGAAAAATCCACCTTGGTCACATTTTTATCCACCATTTCTGCTCCAAATCTCTGGGCTTGCTTTCTCATCTCCATCATCAACTCTGGTCCCATTACTCCTTTTTCTGCCCCTGGCCAGTTTTCTACCATCTGAGTATTCATCAACTGTCCGCCTGACTTCTCTCCTGCCAACAGCAACGGCTTCAGCTCCGCCCTGGCCGCATAAACAGCTGCCGTATACCCAGCTGGTCCTGAACCGATGATAATCAGTTTTCTCCCTGCCATTACTTTTCTCCCAAGGCTTTCTCAATCAACTTCACATAGCCCTCTTTCCCAGCAAACCCACTCATCCTCTCCACCTCTTTCCCGTCTTTAAACACAATCACCGTCGGAATACTCATAATCCCAAACTTGCCGGTTGTCTGCTGATTTTCATCCACATTTACCTTTCCCACCACCATCTTCCCCTTATACTCCTCACTCAACTCCTCAATCACTGGCGCCGCCGCCTTACACGGCCCACACCAATCAGCATAAAAATCAACCAATACCACACCCTTAGCCTTCAACACCTTCTCCTCAAAATCTTTGTCAGTAAAATATACTGCCGGCATATCTACTATTCTACCCACCTTCTGCTGATTTTCAAAGCCTCTCTTTTCTTCTTCTCATCTATTTTATCGTCGTCCCTTTATACTTCTCTCCCTCCAAAATCTTCGCTAAATTCTTCAAATCATGACCATCAGTCACAATTACTTTTAACCTAATCCTCTTGGCCATCTTGGCTGCGATTGGATCAAATGGAGCATTCATTCCCGGCTTCCACTTATCTCCAACCACCCTCAAAAACTCATCCCAACTTAACCTCTTAATCGGCTTCGCATCTTTATACTTTTTCGGATCCTTATCATACACTTGATCGACCGCCGACATATTAATCACTGTACCAATATGATAATCATTGGCCACCATGACTGCACAATAATCTGAGGACCAACCTGGCCTCCATCCCCCGCAAACCACCACCGGACTATCAACCGCCTTTTTATCCACCATGTCATAGTGTTTTAATATCCACGGATGCGCAATATCTCTAAAAATTGTCCGCAGCAAATGAGCATTCAACCTGGTGGCATGAATCCCTAACCAATCTAAATCCTCATCAGTCAAATCCGCCCCGGCCGCCTCAGCTGCCGCATCTCTGTATTCCCTGGCTGTATATCCTCCACCTGTAACAATAAAAAAACGCCGGTTTTTCTCGGCGATTTGTTTTCGAATAAACTTTTCAAACTTATGAAGGTATTTAATATTAATTCCTTTATCCTTTCCACTGGGGGCAAATACTGATCCCCCTAAAGATAAAACAAACGTATTCTGTTGTTTTTTCATTAGCATATGTTAAAAAAGTGCGGTTCAATGCCCGCACCTCTGTATTATCCCTACCTATTACACATCTGTCAAGCACGCCTTCTCCACCAATAAGTTGCCCATCCCACCAACCCCAAAGATATAGCTTGGGCTACATTGACTCCATATATCTTCCAACTCTCGATCCTCAAAAACTCCAAGAAAAATCTGCCTAAACCATACAAACCTAGGTAGAATATAAACAGTCTTCCTTTTCCTAGCTTGACCACCTTATCCTTCACCAACCAATGCAGCGCCCCAAAAACTCCCAAACACCACAAGCTCTCATACAAAAACAAAGGCTGAAACCTCTCATACTCGATGACTGACAACAATCTATTCTCCGGTCGAATATATATCCCCCATGGTAAACTGGTTGGTTTTCCATAAAGCTCCTGATTAAAAAAATTTCCCCACCTACCAATTGCCTGACCTATTGGCAAACCAAAAGCCACCAAGTCCAACATCTTTAAAAAGATGTCTTTCTTCCTCGTATAAATCCACAACCCTACTCCTCCCCCTAGAATTCCGCCAAAAATCCCTAAACCTCCATGCCAGACTGCCACTATCTCAACTAAATTTCTTGAGTAATACCCCCAATAATCAACCACATGATAAAGCCTGGCTCCAATGATTCCCCCCCCAACCACCCATAACAAACCACTCCACACATCATCACCCTTTAACTTAACCAGTCTTGTCATTCTGGCACTCACTCCTGCTCCCACCAACGTCCCTAAACCAATCAAAAACCCATACCAATGAAAAGTCAGTTTACCCAACGTCCACATACTAAACTAACAACCAGGTTAGCCACGCAAATACTCCGCTGCTAACATACATGTACCACTTCAGTTCTTCATTAGTTACTTCTCTCTTTATCTGCCAAAACAGCTTTTTCTTCAACCCCTGCTTATCTTTTCCATACTCACTCCATTCCTCAACCATCACTCTTAAACCCAACCCCATCACCAACATCTTGCCAAACATTGAAGCCACTGAAGTAATCGCAAAAATTGCCAATAACACCCAAGCTACCTGGAAAAGTACACTCCGAGTCGTCAGCTTCTCCAACTCTCCTTGTCTTCTCTCCAATAAACTCCATGCCTCTCTATAATTCCGTCTCTTGGTATGATACTTCACATACTGAGATATCTGAACCTCCGGGTGAAGAATCAATACATAGGCTACTCTATCCAACCACACCATCACCCAACCCAATACCCCGCCTAAAAACAACCCCACTATCTCTAACCAATCTTTGGGAAACACCAATCTCCCTCTTAACAACATCGTCACCAACATCCCTAGTAAATACCCGCCGAGAATAAAAAATTGAAGTTGTTTTTGCTTCCTGGGCATTACTTCAGTATATCAAACCCTGAAAGACCTTCAACTTCTTCTCTTTTTACCCCAACTTTATCTACCCTCGATAACGATGGCCCCTCTTTACACCTCTCTACCAGTCTTTCAATCCTCTCTTTATCTCCCTCAAACACTGCCTCCACCCTCCCATCATTCAAATTCCTCACCCAGCCATTCAGTCCTAATTTTTCTGCCTTTCTCTTCACCCAGTACCTAAACCCTAATCCTTGCACTCTGCCGCTGATCAACACCCTAACTCTTTTTAACATTCTTCCTCTCCTTTCTAATCTGGGCCAGCTTCCACATAAATAGCTTAGCTTTACTCTTAACCTCATAAGCATCCTTAACAAAATTCTTAGCTTCCTCCAGCCATTCTCGTGGCGTCTCTTTAGCCAGTTTCATATACAACGACTTGTGCTTCAAATCATCCAAAGCTATGGCTAACCGATAAGCATAATCCTGCCACTCTTGAGAAATATATTTCTTCTTATCCCAATCATATCCGGATAACAAATCCCCTAAAGACTTTGGCTTAGCCTGTTTTTTTCTGTTCATTTTTTTGCCCCTCTCTCATTGCCAAAAACACGCTCACCGCCACCGGCAACAATAGCCATAACCACTGCCCCCCACTCCAACGCAATAACAAAAAGCCCCCTGTTAATGCTGTCAAATATCCAGCCGTCACTACCCATTCCCAAGCCGCCGCAAACACCATTGCCTTCACCTTTTCCCCCATCATCAAAGCATTTCTCCTGATCTTCATCCACCAAAACGGACTCACCAACCGGTTCAATCCATCAGCCACTCCGGCCAACCCAGTCGTTGAAGCCAGAAACCTTAAACCAAAACTGACTACCACCATCCCGCTTGCCAGCGGATAAACTCGTCTTAATCGTCGCTTATCATAAAGCTTACCTGCTCCATAAACTGCTAAACTGTTCAACACCATCACTATGCTCGCTATTATTCCAAAAGTCATATGAGTACCTACCACCAAAAACAAAAATATCGGCCAGAAAAATGCTTGAATCCCATTCTCTACATACCACCAAAATACTGAACCTCCAAACTCTCTCCTCTTCGCCAACTTGACCGCCTGCTTAAAAGAAAACTTCTGACTCTGTCGCTCATGATGCGGCATCAAAAACAATGGCCCTAAAGAAATTATCAATAAACTCATCGCCACTCCGAACATGACTGAAAAAGAAAATCTATCTACTAAAAAACCAGCTAAAATCGGCGACACCACCAAAGCCATTCTGCCTGACATGGTTACCAGCCCCACCTGCTCGCCAATCCGAGTATCATCATTATCATCTAAAAATATACCGTGATAACCCAGATAATAGCCAGCAATGGCTATTCCCCCTAAAACCAAAGCTGGTCCTAATAACCACAAACTATTAACCGTCACCTGCATCAAAATCCAGGCTTTTAAAGCCAAAGAAATCAAACCAATAAACATCATCCACCGATAACCGGTCCGTGAGATTAACTCAGCCACCAAAGGCACTACTAATCCCACTACTACCCTCTGCAGTCCAAAGAATAATAATACTAGCTTTAACCCTCCCATTAGATCTTTTCCCAACTCAAACACAAACAAGACCCCGAATAGAGCCAACATCCCAGCCGCCACCTGGCTGATAGTGTAATTCAAAGCCAATGCTTCTAAACCAGTTGGCCGTCGATGCGGATGCGGCAAATGAAAATGATTCAACAATCTCTCAAGCGAGTACATTCTTTAACTCCTTCACTATTACCCCCACCACATTATTAATCATCTCTCTCTCTTCTGGCAACCACTGACTCAGCACATACTCTTCCCCCGACCCCTTAAATGGAATCTTCATCCGATTATCTATGCCCATTCTCACATGCCAAAAATCCTTCGTCCCCAACTGCTCATAAATTGACTTTAACCCATTATGATCTTTCGGCCCCTTGCCAAGACTAAGCTTGTACTCTCCCAACTCAATATCCAAATCATCGTGGATGATATAAATATCTTCGTTTTGTAACTCAGGGTGTTTTTTCTTAGCTCTTACCACTGCTAATCCAGATTTATTCATAAATTTTTGCGGCTTCATTACCTCCACCTTGTTCTTACCAATCTTAATCCAATTCACTAAAGCTCCTGATCCTTTACTCACCTTCCATTCATCTTCACCTACCAATCTCTCCATCACCAAAAATCCTACATTATGTCGTGTCTTTCTATACTTCTCTCCAGGATTACCTAAACCAACAACCAACTTCATCCTCCTATTCTACCAGAAGCTTCTTCACCTCTTCATCAGAAACCTGCAGAAACTCTCTATAAAACTGCCCCACCGCCATAAAGTGCCAAGGTGTATCCAAACACACCCATTCATCCACCTGCTCTTTCAATCTCTTGGCTGAATCTCTAGCACAGGTCGGCACTGCTATCACTATCCTCCCTACTCCTTCTGCCCTCAACCACTTAATCCCTGCCTCTACCGTTCTTCCAGTGGCAATCCCATCATCAACTATTATCATTGTCTTGCCTTTTACCTCCAGCTCCCTCCCTTTCCGAAACTCCTTCACATATCTTTTCACTTTCCCTTCTCTTATCTTATTAACTAACTCTTTCTCTTCTTCCGCCGATAAACCCGCTTGTTGTCGCAATCTCTCATCCCACACCGGCTCTCCATCCTCAGCTATCGCCCCCATGGCCAACTCCTCATGCCCTGGATAACCGATCTTCTTAGTCACAATCACATCTAACGGCCAACCTAATCTCTTTGCCACCACCTTAGCCGTCACCACCCCACCTCGAGGAACCCCCAAAATCACACCCTTACCTTTAACCATCTCCTCCAGCTTATCTGCCAGCTTCTCACCAGCTTCAACTTGTCTTTAAACACCATAAAACTTACTTTATCTTCTTCAACTGATCACGAGCTATCTTGCCCACCACCGGTAACTCAAACTCTTCACCATTGTAAGTTTTGTAAATTGCCATCAACCAGACCACAAAACACACAATCATCACAAATGGACTCAATAACCAACCAATCACCGGCACAAAAGTAATTCCTGTCAATATTCCAAAAAACAAAACACTCTGCATTGCATGAAACCTAACCTTAGCATTCTTCTTCTCAGTCAGTAGAAACACTAAACCAGAAACCCAACCCAAAACATAACAAAGCGTGCTGGCTGTATTTTCCGGCAAATTAAAAGTCGCTACAGAAACAGCTTTCTTTTTTGTCGCCATTATTCCTCACCTCCTTCAATATATTTATACCACACTCAAAATAGCGTTTGTTGCTCAGTCACTCCTTTGCCCGCCTGAACACCTTCGCTTTTTTTTGACCAAATCTTCACCTCACCAAAAACTCCATCATAACCAGGCTCAACTACAATCTTCCCGCTCCGCACCTTCCCTACTGCTTCAGCCATTCTTTCTCCTGCCACTCGCGATATCTCCTCCAGCTTAGTCTTCAACAATACATCAAGCTCTGTCCCTAAACTAGCTATCATCTGCTCATAAAGCTCAGTTACTCTCTTACTGTTAACTCCTACCCCTGAAACCTCAGCTATGATTTCATGCAAAGGCACCAGCATCACATACGGTGGCCTGGTTTTATCTTCAGGATGATAATATCCCACCACTTCCACCTCACTTCTCTTTTCTTTCGCTTTCAAATCCTCCTTCGCCTCAGCCAACTCTTCCACTCGATGCATCACTCCTACTGTCAATGCTTTACCGCACACATGGCAAGTTGTTCCCTTCTTCCTCGTCTCTTCCGGTGACTGCCTCACTCCACAATTTCGATGCCCTGTATAGTGATACTTACCTTCCTCCGGATGAAACTCGACGGTATAAGCAATTCGACACTTCCCTTTTTCATCTCTCTTAAAAGCATCTCCAATATCTTTAAAACTTATCTTCTCTCCCTCAAGTTCGAAAACAGTCACTTCCCTTCCCATCTTCTTCGGACTATGAGCATCAGAAAAACTCACGATCGACCGCTTCTCCAAATCCTTAATCTGCCAGTTCATCACCGGATTACTCGACAAACCCGTCTCAATCGCCGTAATTCTATCCGCATACTTCCCAAAACACTCTTCCACACTATCAAATCCAGACTTACTGCCAAACATCGAAAACCACGGTGTCCAAATATGGGCTGGCACCACTATCACCCTCTCATCAACCCCCCAGACAATCTCGCACATCTCCGGTACCGTCAAGCCCAATATCGGCCGACCATCACTCATTAAATTCCCCCCCCGCCTCTTCAACCCTGCATTAATCTTATTCACCGCTTCTAAACTCGGCGCCAGAAAAACTGTATGAATCCTCCTCCCTTGCCCTCCTTGGCTATAAATATTGGCAATCTCACAGGACAACACAAACCGCGTCTTGCTCTCATCTCCCTTCACCTTAAAAATCCCCTCCTCATCCTCCTCCAACTGGGTCTCCAACTCCTTAAACCATAAAGGGTGCGTCCAATCAGCTGTCCCTAAAAGATCAATCCCTTTCTTCTGTCCCCACTCTGCCATGATTGGCAAGACCATATCTTTCGAAACCGCCCTTGAATACTTCGAATGAAGATGTAAATCCGCCACTACTTGCATCAAGTTATTGTATCAAAAATCACTTCCCCAGCCACTCTAATAACACAAATCCCACATAAACCAGTATCAATACCGCCCCTTCCCACCTCTCTAGTTTTCTTTTGCTTCTCACAAAAAACCAAAACAACAAAAACATCACTCCAAAAGCTGCTGCTGCCAGGAGATAAGCATTCAAACCATTTTTCAGTCTTATCGGATTAATCAAACTCACCACTCCCAAAACCAGGGTCGAATTAGCCACCACACTGCCAAATAAATCTCCTAAAGCCATCCCTATCTGTTTTCTCTTCACCGCTCCTATCTCAAATGACAGCTCCGGCAAACTCGTTCCTATCGCCACCAAGAAAAGTCCCACCAAAAACACCGGCACTCCCAAACTCTGGGCTAAAACTACTCCAGTCTTAATAATCATATCCGCACTAAACATCAACATGGCTGCTCCTAAAAACAACCAAGCCAACCAGCGATTAAGCCTCTTTCTCACAGTCTTGCTAAACATCTTTCTTAATATCCGACTCTGCCCTTCCACCCTGTACCTCTGCCTCGTCCTCTTCTGCAGCAATCCATAGTTATACATCCCATAAACCAAAAGCAGGATGATTCCATCCACTCTGGAAAGCCGATTATCCAAAAGCAGCATCAACGGCAATACTCCTGCCAAAAACACACTAAAAATATCCATCTTTAAAAACTCTCCAGCCACCGAGAAACTGCCGCCAATCACCGCTGCTCCCCCAATCACCAAAGAAATGTCTGCAATATTACTGCCTAATACCACTCCTAAAGCCATGTTTTGCCTACCCTCTAAAGCCGCTGTTACTCCCACCACCAACTCCGGCACACTGGTAGCAAACGCCAGTAAAATAGACGTGATTGCAAACTTACCTATCTTAGTAATCTTAGCTAATTCTTGTAAACTATCAGTTAAAATATCTGTCGATTTTATCAACAAAGCCGAAAACCCCACCAACAGCAAAAAATAAACGCCTATCATTTACTTTTCTTCTCTACTAAATGATTAAATCTCCACTTCACTCCTTCAATCATGCTAATTACCAGTATACTGGCTCCTAAAATCACCAACCACTCATTTACTCCCAAAGCTACTGTTCTTAATACTCTCTGCAAACTGGGCAGATAAATCGCCATCAGCTGAAAACCCATCCCCAAACCCACTGCTCCCAACAGCCATTTATTATCAAACAGCTTCTCTTTCCACAACGGCTCAGTCAAACTCTTACAAGAAAAAACATACAGCAAAGAATCTACTCCCAGCATAGTGAAAGTCACCGTCCTAGCTAACACTATATCCCCTGTATTTTTCCAATATATCCAGAAAACTATTAAAGCCAACCCTCCCGCCACTGTTGAAATCAAACCAATCAACCATTTTATCTCTACATCCAACAATTCCCGTTCATGCCCTGCCGGCTTATGCTTCATCAAATCAGCTGGTTTTGGTTCCAATGTCAAAGCAAAATCCGGCAACCCATCATCCACCAGATTGACCCATAAAATCTGAGCCGCTGTAATCGGTAATGGCATGCCGAAAATCATGCTCGAAAGTACCAAAATCACCTCAGCAAAAGCATCAGATAAAAGGTATAGAATTATCTTTCTCAGATTGACAAAAATTCCCCTGCCTTCCTCCACCGCTGCCAGTATGGTGGCAAAATTAGAATCCAGCAAAATCATATCCGCCGTCTCTTTAGCCACCGCCGAAGCCGTCTCTACCACAATCCCAATATCTGCTTTCTTAACAGCCGGCGCATCATTGACGCCATCCCCGGTCATAGCCACCACCTCCTCTTTCTCCTGTAAAACCTGAACAATCTTCAACTTCTGTTCAGGATTAGTCCGAGCAAACAAAACTACTTTATCAATCCGCCCCTTCAACTCTTCATCAGAAATCTTCTCCAACTCATAACCTTCCATTACCTGGTTCTCTTTCAACTCCTTCCCGCCTATGCCCAACTCCTTCAATACCGCCTCTGCTGTCGCCCGGTAATCTCCGGTAATCACCTTTACCTGGATTCCTGCTCTCTTAGCTGCTCCCAAAGCTTCTTTCACTCCTTTCCTCACCGGATCCGCAAACGCCAAATACCCCACACACTTTAAATTATCAATATCTCCATCAGTCATCCGCTTCTTCTTAATCTCTTTAAAAGCAAATCCCACCAAGCGATAACCTTTCTTGCCTTCTTCTTGAAATTTATTCAACCAGTCTTCTTTACTCTTAGAACTCAAGTCACTTTTCTTCACTATCACCTCTGGCGCGCCGCTGACCAGCAACAAATTCCTCACCAACCCTCTTTGCTCATGCAAAGTGGCAATATATTTCTTTCTCGGATCAAACGGAATTTCATCCAGCCTCGGATACTTCTCCTGCATTCCCTCCACACCCTTAGGCAAACCCTTAATCTTTCCCAATCTCTCTTTGGCCCACTCTATCATGCCAATCTCCAACGGATCTCGCATATCATTACACAAAATCGCTGATCTAACCAACAACCCTGCCGCTTCCTTTACCGTACATCCTTCACTTTTTCCACCCATATCTGCCTTAACCACTCTCATCTTTCCTTCTGTCAAAGTCCCTGTTTTATCTGCACAAATCACTGTCACACTTCCTAAAGTCTCTGCTGCCACTAACTTCCTCACCAAAGACTTCCTTTTAAATATCCTCTGCATCCCAATCGCCAAAATCACCGTCAATGACACCGCCAATCCCTCAGGAATAGCCGACACTGCCACTGCCACTGCCACCGTAAATATCTCCACAAACGGATCCCCCACCCAAAGCCCCACTCCTAAAATCACTAAGGATATTATCCCCACCATCACCGCCAACTTTTTAGACAATACCCCGATCTGCTTTTGTAAAGGTGTCTTCTCCTCAATTGTCTCTGCTAATCTGTCAGCAATCTTACCCACCTCTGTCTCCTGCCCAGTCCCTTTTACTATCATCTTGCCGATCCCGCTGCTGATCGTCGTCCCCATAAACACCTTATCCGTTCTTTTCTTATCCACTGGCTTACTTTCCCCGGTCAAAATCGCTTCATCTACCGTCAAACTGTCAGCCTTAATCACTTCCCCATCAGCCGCCACTCTCTCTCCCAATTCCAGAATACAGACATCACCCGGCACCACCTCACTCGCCTCAATCAACCTCCTCTTCCCGTCCCTGATCACCTTGGCTTCAGGCGTCAGCATCTTACTCAAAGCCTCCAAGCTCCGTTCTGCCTTCAACTCCTGGTAAAACCCTAAAATCGTATTTAAAACCACTGCCGCTCCAATCACCCCTGCATCAATCACATCACCTAGGGCTAAAGTAATCCCTGCAGCTATCACCAGAATATATATCAAGGGCGACCTGAACTGCCACAACAACACCTTCAACCAACTCACCCTCTTCTTCCCCTTCAGCTTATTCTCTCCATACTGCTTTAATCTTTTCTCTGCCTCTATCTGACTCAAACCAGTAATCTTCTGCCTCTTAACCATAACCAAATGCTATCACGATCCAAACCTCATCGTCCACCATATATTAATGGTAAAATACCGACCATGCAGTTCATTCCTATCAAAACCAGAAAATTCCTGCCCCCAAAAGACAACCTCTACCATCTCTTAGATCAACATTTACCTACCTTAAAAGAAAAAGACATCCTCCTTATCACCTCTAAGCTCATCTCTATTCATCAAGCCAGATGCATCAAAATCACCAAAAAAACCACCTTAAAAGATAAAATCAAACTCATCAAGCAAGAGGCTGACGCTTATCAGAAAAACAATCCTCACTCCCTCACCCTCAAAGACCAAACCCTTACTCCCTACGCCGGCATTGACCGCTCCAACGCCAACAACCACTATATCCTCCTCCCCAAAAACCCCCACCAACAAGCCAAAAAAATCTGGACCTATCTCAGAAAAAAACATCAGCTAAAAGACCTAGGCATCATCATCACCGACAGCTTCTGCCTCCCTCTTCGCTGGGGCCACCTCGGCATCTCCATCGGCTTCTATGGTTTTCATCCCATCAGATCCTATCAAAACAAAAAAGACATCTTTGGCCGGAAACTCATCCTCACCAACTCCAATCTCCTTGACGCCCTAGCTGCTATAGGCGTTGTCATCATGGGCGAAGGCAACGAACAAACTCCGCTTCTCCTCATCAGAAATACCAACCTGGTCAAGTTCACCTCTAAAAACACCTCTAAAGAACTTAAAATTGAACCCCAAAACGACCTTTACACCCCCTTACTCAAAATACTCAAGAAAAAATAGCTGCTCAGTTTAAACTCTTGTAACAGCCACTATCTTATAGTAAAATACTCGCTCTATGGGAAAAGAAAAATTGGGTAGTATCGAAATCTCTTCTCTTCCGGGAGAAAAACTAAGTTTTCCTCTCACCAATGCCCAAATTACCGATATACTTAATATGAGTGTATCAGCCACTTATAGATGGGAATATATGGATATAATTCCGCCCATACCTAGAAAAACATCCAATGGACACAAACAATTCTTCCCCGAACATCTAATTGCTAGTCTCAGGTACCTGCAGAAACAAAGGCAAAAACAAAATCCCGACCATCCTGGACATCTCTGGATAACAAAGATTGACTTGAGCGACGAAAGTCTTCAACAAGGAGGCTTTATTATAGAAACTCCTACAGGTTATAAAATTGAATTCCCTGGCATCCAGGATAACCCTACTGCATCTTAAAAAACTTCTCTAATTCTCCCTTAGTCGTCGCCTGACTTACCTGCTTATCATCCCTAAACTTGACCAATCTGGGAAACCTCAACGCTAATCCAAACGAGTGAATCGGACTCTTAGTAATCTCATCTGCCAATATCTCCACCACCATCTTCGGACTACACCATCCATCCGGCTCTAAATTCTTATCCGCCTCATATCCCCTCGGTTTTCCCTTTACCCTGACCTTATCAACCCGCTTCTTCATCTCTCGCCACTGCTCATCAGATAAACCCGTACCGATCTTGGCCACCGTCCCTATCTTACCTCCCTCCCTCACCCCCACCAAAAAAGCTCCAATTCCGAATCCACTTCTTCTCCCTTTGCCTACATAATAACCCATCACCACACAATCTAAAGTATCTACCACTCCTTCTTCAGTAGTTTTCTTAAACTTCACCCAATTAAAGTTTCTTGATCCAGCTTGATAAACCGTGGTCAACTTCTTACACATGGCCCCTTCCAGCCCCTCACTCAAATATTTCTTTACCAGAATTCTCAACTGCTTAGTATCACTGACTATATCCTGTTCTGCTAAAACCAACTCTCCCTTCATCCCCTTCATCACCTTTTCCAACTCCCTCCGTCTCTCCTTAAATGGCTTATTCATCACATTCCTGCCATCAACCAACAGCAAATCATAAACCATCACCTTTAAAGGCAACTCTCCCATTTTCTCTTTTACTCCGTGCTTTCTCTTTCTCTGCACCGTCACTTGAAATGGTAAAAACTTACCAGTCTTAGGATTATAAGCAATCGCCTCCCCGTCCAAAATCACTGTCCTGATTTTCAACTTCTCCGCCTCCTCCACAATATCCGGAAACATATGGGTCACATTATCCAGATTCCGGCTGAATATCCGCACAAACTTCTTGGCTTTGCCGAACAAATCCTCCTGTCCTGCCAGCTTTAAATGTTTCCCCTTATCTACATGAATCTGTACCCGCAACCCATCATATTTTGGCTCTACCGCAAACACCTCCAGCTTCTCCACCATCTTCTCTGCACTCGGCAGTCTCTCGGCCATCGCCATCCTAATCGGTACACCTGGCTCAGCCTTGATCCCAACAATCCCTCCCAAGCCTCTTTTTTTAAACACCCCTGCTATCTTGCCAATATCTGCACTGACATTAAAAGCTCTCTCTAAATCAGTCCGTAAACTCTTATCGCCTTTCGCCATCCAAGAAAGCGCATCCAGTACCGTCATATCCGAAAACCCCAACCGCAGCTTATTCACCGGGATTCTCACCACGTACTTGGCTGATAAACTATCCAAATCCTTTACCAATTTAGCCATACTCTGTACTTTTCTATCCTGACTCCCTTTGCCTTCATCCACCGCCACATCCATCAATCTCTTGTACACCTCTGCTACCGACAAACCTCTCCCCCCACCACTCTTCACTCCCAACACTTCAATCACTTCTCCTAAATCACCCTTACTCTTAAAAGCTTTTCTCACTTTCTCCAATTCCACCCCATAAGCTACCCCTAACACCTTTAACATCATCTTTTCTGCCAAATTAAACTCCACTCCTTCAAACTTTGGCCGTAAGTTACCTAAAGCCAAGTAGATCACCTCATCAATCTCATCAACTGAAGCCTCTTTAAACAGCTCTGCCAAATCCCGCGTCATCGCCAACCGAGACGCCTCCTTCTCAATCTTGGCAAAATATTCTGCTAGTCTTTTAAATTTCATAGAATTTATATAATCAAGTTAGCTGCCCTTCCTTCCCCTTCTCCCTTTTTCCTGTAATCATCTCTTTATACTCTTCCTCCGGCATCCATCGTTCCTTTTTTTTCAACCAAACAAAAGTTGACCTACAACCAGAACAACTAGAGATTATTGCCGAGGTTAAATGACTTTCTGTCTTGTTCAATGGACGATCAGCGGGGAAATAAGCTAAACTCGCCGGTAACCCCCCTGGACATTTTTTCTCTCCCAACTCATGACTTTCTATCTCAATCTCCTCATCTTCTTCAATCAGTTTCATCATCAATGATCCATATAACTCTTGCAGTCCTTGCGACTGCCCTATTCCTTCTCCTGTCATTTACATCCTCCTCATTTTTTCATTACGTAATAAGCTGCTTTAGTCTTTCCCCTCTTCTTTAATACTCCTTTCTTCATCAAATCCTTGATATCTCTTAGAATTGTATCATCTGACACCATTGATAAAATCTTTCTCCCATCTTTCATAAACAACTTATCATCATCCGTCAAATGTTCAATCAGCTTTATCTGTCTCTCACTCAAAACGATCTGTCTCCCTAACCGGTCTCTCCACCTAAAATCAATCGATAAACTCCTGACTCTCTCTTTAATCTTAGTTAGCTCAATCGCTAGTGATTTAGTAAAAAACTCCAACCAAGGTGTCAAATCTCCTCGTTTTTTAGATACTCTCTGTAATGCTTTGTAATATTCCCCTGCATTCTTATCAAAATATTCCTCAATCGAAAAAAACCGCTTCACATCATAACCTTCCCTAAAAAGCGCCAGTAAAGAAAATGCTCTAGCCACCCGACCATTACCATCCACAAACGGATGAATCCTTACCAGCTCATAATGAGTAATTCCTGCCCTCAGAATTGGGTGAACAGCTTTTCCTTCATCACTATTCAACCAGTCAAAAAACTCCTCTAACTGCACCTTTACCTCCACCGCTAAAGGCGGTCTAAAGCTCACCTCACCTGTCTGGCTATTCTTGACTACCACCCGAGTATCCCGGTATTCTCCCGCTCCTCCCCCTTCCAAAACCCTCTCAGTCGTCAACTGATGAATCTTTTTAAGCCATGCCTCTGTATATCGAGCTACTCCCCCACCTGGACCCTCCAAACCATACCGCTCACCTAGTTTATCAATATAGTCCATTACATTCCGATAATTAATCACCTCCTGAATATCCCTTTCCCGACCTAATACTTCCCCTCCTTCCATCACTCTTTTAGCTTGAGAATAATTAAGCTCATTGCCTTCAATTCGAGTTCCAAAATGGACTGTCCTCACCTTGGCCTCCTCTTTAAACTTAGCCTCCCAAGCCGGCACCATCACCGCATAATCAATCACCTCTCTAGCACCATCAATCATCCCAATCTGCTTTAAAATCGGATTAGTAATCGTAAACCTCGGCTTAAACATAAAAATTCCTGCAACAATTATCGCATCAAATGCGGAAAAAAACAAGCCCTCCTTTAATCTGCTAAATCTGCTAAAATAAATCAATGCCAAAAATCAAAACCCCTAAATCCACTAATGAACTCCCCCGAGCTGTCATCAAACAAATGACCACTTTGACCACATCGGGTTTTGGCTTGGTCGCTGCTCTAGCCTGGAACAACGTCATCAAAGAAACCGTCGAAATCTACATCAAACCCCTAATCGGTGAAAAATCAGGCCTTATCTCTCTTATCATCTACGCCATCCTTGTTACTGTTTTAGCTCTTATCATCACTCTTCAACTCTCTAAACTCGAACAAAAATTCGAAAAACTGGAAGAAAAACTTAAAAAAGTTAGCTCTTCCACTTAATTGAACACCCCATCGAAGGCATCTGTCTCTCCGGACCCTCTTCACCTTTAACCACTTTACTAATCGCTTCTTCCAAACTCTTTTCCTTTACCTTCTCTTGCTTCTGCCAATTGTCATTAATCCTGCCATGGTAAAAAAGTTTAAACACCCCATTCTCATTCCTAAATAAATACGGATCTGGCGTACATTGTGCCTTATACTTCCTCGCCACCTCCTGGCTCTCATCAACCAAATAAGGAAACTCCACTCCATATTCCTTTACCAACTCCTTCATCTTCTCAAAACTGTCATCTGGATAATTAATTGGGTCATTAGCATTAATTCCCACCAACCCCACCTCACCACCAAACTTTTTATACAGCCCCACCAACAGCGGCCAAGCCGCTTGCGCATAAGGACAATGATTACACGTAAACACTAGCAACAATCCCTTTTTATCCTTAAAATCACTCAAAGAATACTCCTTCTCATCCACCCCTTTCAACTTAAAATCCACCGCTTCCCAACCCAAAGGTAGTACCACTGACTCTACTAAAGCCACAGCACCTCCGCCATTGCCTTCGGCAACTCCTTTACCAAATCAGAAGCATTAAAGTAAGGACCGACCATACTATACAACCTATCTCCCGCCAAACCATTAAGATAAATTCCTGCTGAAGCTGCCAGAAAAGCCTCATTTTTACAATACAAAGCTGCAATCAAACCTGCCAACACATCCCCTGTTCCCCCCTTAGTCATCCCCTCATTGCCTGTTTTATTCACCACACACTGACTCTTGTCACAAACTATATCCTCCACTCCTTTCAACACAATTGTACAATCATGCTCCTTCGCCACCTTTTTTACCATCTCTTTACTCGCTTTCATTCCAAATAGCCACTTAAACTCCTTACTATGCGGCGTCACCACCATTGTCTTTGTCAATAATTTCCTATCCATCATCTGTAAAGCTCCCCCATCAATCACCCACCTCTTATTAGGATATTTTTTCAACCACTTGTTAGCTTTCTCCTCTGTTTCCTTACCTCTCTCCATTCCAGGTCCAATCAGAACACAGTCTGCTTCTTTTAAATATTCCTCAACCTCGTCTTCCGGCACCACAATCCCGTCATGAAATCTTTCTTTTTGTTTTTTAACGATCTCTTGATTCACCGGCACCGAAGCATAAAACACCATATCCACCACCCTCGAAGCTGTCTCTAACGCCCACATACTGGCCGCATGAAAAAGATTACTCCCTCCAATCACCAACAACTTGCCGTTCTGCCCCTTATGAGACTCCTTCTTTTGCCGAAAAAGTTTTTTTAAATCCTTCGGGTCAAACTCTTCCATACCTCGTAGTTTATCACACCAATCTCACTTCCTCGATCACTTTATACCCCGATCCTTCTGATCCCAACTCACTCTCATATATCACTACCCTATCTACCAACCATTTCTGTGGAATCTCCAACTCCCTTTGTTTTTTTAAATACTTCCCTAATTCCAATCTATGCTTCCTTTTAGCATCCTTTTTAACCCTTCCCAAAGTTATATGCCCCCTAAAAGGCTTCCTATCAAACTCAAACCCCTTCTTCTCTAACTCTTCCCTCACCTTCTTATACATCCTCCCCATACTCTTCAAATCTCCTTTCAACCCCATCCAAACTATCCTGGGTAAAAACCAGTCAGGAAACGCCCCTAAACCCTTAAACCCCACCTCAAATGCCTTTATCTCTCTTACCCCTTTTCTTACAGCACTTGACAAGCGCGATAAACTATCTAAATCGCGCTTGTCATCCCCCAAAAAAGCCAGCGTCACATGCCACTTCTCCGCTTTCTCCCACCTCACTGGCCAATGACCCCGCTTCAATTTCTTTACTATCCTCTCCACTCCTCTTCTTGCTTCCTCGTCTAGTGGTATCCCTACAAACAACCTCATCCTAACCTCACCATCTCCACCCGCTTTTTATACTTCCCTGGAATCAAATGCTCATCAGTAGTGGTCACCACCGTCTGTTGTTTTTCTAATAAACCTAAAACACTATTACGATGTTCATGATCCAACTCAGAAAAAATATCATCCAACAAAAGCACCGGCTTTGATTCAGTCTTTTTCTTGACAAATTCTAACTCAACCAGCTTCACCGTTAAGACTGCCATCCGCTGCTCCCCTCGTGAACCATATATCGATAAATCTTTCTTTAATTTTCCCTTCCGCTGCATCACCAATTGAAAATCGTCTCGATGTGGCCCCACCAAGGTCTTCCCTGCTCCCACCTCTGCATCGCTATACTTACTCAATCTGACTTTGGAAATAGCACTGCTATCATACTCCAACCTCAACTCTATCTTCTTCCTCTTAAACTCCTCATTAACAAACTCTATCAATTCTCGTCTCTTCTCTGTTATCACCTCGCCATTTTTTATCAACAACCTATTCCAAAACATCAACTGTTTTCTTTCTGCCTCACCCTCTCTGATTCTCTCCAACAGCTTATTCCTCTGCCTCAACCCCTTTTGATAACTCAAATTAGACCGCCTGTACTCCCTATCCACCTGTTCCAACACCGAATCCAAATACTCTCGTCTCACTGCCGGACTGCCTAACACCAACTCAATATCCTCTGGTCGAAACAACACACACCTCAACCTCCCCACAAAATCCATCCTTCTCTTACCTACCCCATTAATCAAATACTTCTTCCGCGGCACCTTTTCGCCTTGTACTTCCCCGACCGTCAAAACAACTTCTAACTTATCCTCTTCTGTCGTCCCTACCACTCTTCCTAGCTCCTGGCCATACAAAATCATCTGTTGCTCCCGCGTCGCCCGAAAACTCTTTCCTGTTACCAAAAGATAAACTGCCTCCAATATATTCGTCTTGCCAATGGCATTATCCCCCACAAATAGAGTGGTGTTCTCTGAAAAAGAAAAACGCCGTTTTCTATAGTTTCTAAAATTCTGTAAACTTAATGAAGATAAATACATACTATTTTTGACACTTCGGGCAAAAATATGTCCCTCTGCCTCCTAATTTTATCTTCTTCATCCCCTCTCCACACCGCCTACACTTTCCCTTTCTCTCATAGGCTAAAAAGTGCTGCTGATATCCCCCTTGCCCACCTAAGGCATTGATATAATTCTCATCACTGGCCGTCGCCCCTCCATACCTAATCCCCTGCTCAATTACTCTCCTTAAACATTTAAACAATCTCCTCACTCCTCCTTCATCCTTAGCCACCTCCTTACCTGACCTCCTTGGATCAACCCCAGCACAATACAGCCCCTCATTAGCATAAATATTGCCCACTCCCCCCAACTTCTTCTGATCCAATAAAATCAGCTTCACCGCCCGACTCGAACTCCCTAAGATCTCCTTTAAATACCCCACCGTAAACTCTTTAGAGTTCACATCTGGACCAAACTCACTCAACTCCTTCTCCATCTGCTTCTCATCCATCACTTTAATCCAGCCAAACACCCGCATATCATTGAAAAACAACCTGCCTTTATCCAACTCCAACACCACCCGCGTATGTTTTCCTGGTTTTTCTGATTGCTTCATCCAAATCAACTGTCCAGTCAGCTTCAAATGAATTAACAAATATCTCCCTTTCTCTAACTCAATCACCAGTACCTTAGCTCTCCGCCCTACACCTACTATCCTCCTCCCCTCAACCTCCTTTTTATTCCCCCGCCAACTCTTCTCTCTCAACCCCCTCACCCGCTTAATCTTCTGCCCCACCAACACCTTTTGCAACTGTCTTCTAATCGTCTCTACTTCAGGTAACTCCGGCATATTACTCCACGCTGGTCAAGCCTCTTTTTCTACTAACATTAAACATCCTCACAAAAAACCACAATGATAGTCCAAAATATAATCCATTCAGGCCAGCGCTTTTCACCAACAACCCTTGATCTAGACGTCCAGAAAATATCGCTTCCCTCATACCTTCAAATACATAACTTGTTGGCACCCAGGCCGATACTTTCTGCGCCCATGCCGGTAAGCTGCTAACTGGATAGTAAATCGCACTAAAAGGCGCCAACACATAAAGCCCTGTCCAAGCCAAAGTTTGAATCCTCATCCCAAACCTAACAATCAAGCCTGCCACCACAAAGCCAACCGTCCAACCAAACATCAACAATAACACAAAAAATGGCAACAATAACCATCCAAAATTAAATAAGTTAACTGCATAAAAGCTAAAAATTAGTAAAGCCGCAAACCCCACTGACATAATCATCTTAAAAAAACCCAACATCACCACTCCCACCATCCACTCATAAACTGTTAATGGCGTCGAAAAAAGGTTGACTAAATTATGATTCCACATCTCTTCTAAAAGATTGACCGTAATCTCATACTGCCCCCGCCATACCACCATCCAAAACACTAAACCAGACATTAGTAGTAATACAATATTAGGAATATTCACTGTTGCCTGACGAATATACACGCTCATCAAACCCCAAATAAAAATATCCACTGCCGGCCAATAAAAAGCATCAGACAACCTATCCCAACTATGTTTAAAATTATACAAATGCCGCCACACCACCGCTCCTACTCTTGCCTTATTCATTCTCCCCTCCCGCTTGAACTAAAAAATAGTCTTCTAAAGTCGGCTTATCAATACTAATCTCACTGTATTTAATATTATGCCTCGCCAGCTTATTCAAAAACCTGGCTACCTCTTTCTCTTTTAACACCACCTCTGCCTCTCGATCCTTGATGCTTATCTGATAACCTCTGCCATCAGCAAAAGTTCTTAATCGCTTCAAACCATCTCCTACTAATAATCGTAAAGTGCAATTCTTTATTGTCTTTGCTAACTCATCAGGCGTATCCTCAGCAAAAATCTTTCCTTTTCTCAAAAACACTACTCTATCACACACCTCGCTCACCTCCGCCATATTATGTGAAGTAAACAACATGGCCACTCCATACTTTTTCTGCTGTTTTAACAAAAACTTACGTACACTAACTGCAATATCCGGGTCCAAACTGGCAGTTGGTTCATCCAACAATAACAACTTAGGAAAATTAATAAAAGCTTTTGCCAAAATCACCCTTGTCGTCTGTCCAGCACTCAAATCACTTATTGACTTCTTAGCATATTCTTCCATCTCAAACTGCTCCAACAACATTTCTATTCTTTCTTTTGGTTTTTCTACCTGATACATCTTGGCATAAACCATCAAGTTTTCCCAAACAGACATCCGCCATGGTAAACGAGTATAAGCTGAGGCATAATTAACTTCCTGTAAAATCTCTGATCGATGCTTCTTAAAATCCTTGCCAAAAAACTTAAGCTTACCTTCAGTCTCAGAGGTTGTTCCTAAAAGCATCTGAATCGTAGTTGTCTTTCCTGCCCCATTTGGCCCCAACAATCCCACAATCTCTCCCTCATGAATCTCAAAAGAAATATGATCCACCGCCACCGTCGGCTCACTTCGCCTCATTTTCTTTAACGAAAAGCCGCCAGGAAAAATCTTGGTTAGGTTTTCCACCTCTAGAACCACCTTGGTCATGAAGCTATTCTATCAGGCTTTCTTGGCTTTCTGAAACACAAATTCCTTTATCTCCCTCTTAAACCGCTCTTTAGAGAATTTTTTTGCTTGCCTCACGCAATCTTCCCTCTTCATCTTCATCTTCCTCAGTCTCTCAATCGCCTTCCCTAAAGACTTCACTGTCTGCTTCTCAAAAAACACCCCGGTTTTCCCCTCCACCACTGACTCTAAATAGCCCCCACCCCGATAAGCCACCACTGGTGTTCCCATCAGCATTGCCTCTACCGGTGTCATCCCAAAATCCTCATCACTGGCTAACGCCAAAAAAGCTTTAGCTCCTGCATAAAGTCTGGCCAGCTCCTTATCATCCACCTGGCCTAAAAACTCCACTCTACCACCTGATAAACTCTCAAGCCTCTTCTGTTCCTGCCTATACCCTGCCGGTTCACCCGCAATCTTTAACTTCAAGTTCAATCTGTCTGCCACCCTCACCGCCAACTCCAACCCCTTCCCGCCTACAATCCGCGAAGCCACTAAATAGTAGTCCTCTCTCTTAACCTGCCCCACCTTCGGCAATTCTACCGGCGGATAGATTACCTCAGCTTCTCTGCGATAAAACTTCTCTATCCTCTTGGCTGTATTCTGGCTGTTAGCTATAAACCAATTCACTCTCTGAGCTGCTCTAAAATCATACTGCCTCATAAAATATCCCACCACCTTGGCATAAATCCTTACTGGCCAGTATTTCTGCCACTCAATCGAAGTCGGATAACCATACAGCCATCTGGGTGGCGTATGGCAATAACAAATCTCCACTGTTTTCTTTCCTTTCTTCTTAAATCCCTTCGTCACATACCAGCTGGCCGACCCTAGCACTAAGTCATACTCTGAAAAGTCAAAACTGTTCCAAATCCAAGGTGTTAAAAACCTCAACGGACTATGCAGCTTTCCCGCAAACCCCGGAATGTAATCAACCCATGACACCCGCACATCTTTATCCTTAAACCTCTCCCAGGCTGCTGATCCTTTCTTATAAAATGCCGTATAAATCGGTGCCTTCGGCCAAATCTCACTCAAAGCCAACAAGACTCTCTCTGCCCCACCAAACTCATTTAAATAGTCATGTACTAAAGCTATTTTCATATTAAAAAAGTCCCATCTGTCCTTCTGATTTTTTCTTCTTAACAGGTTTCTCTCTCTTCTTCTTGAACATCTCCTCAGCTGCCTGTTCCCAATTATCGTTCGGCAATCTTTTAACAATCGATTTAAACCCCAACTCTTCAAAAAACTTACCCGCTTTCTTCTTGTCATAATCATGCAACTCACATGCTTTAAGATCTAAACTAATCGGCACATCTGTTACAATTCTCGCCAGTTTCTTGCCTCTGACTGCCTCCTCATAATCATCAGCCAACTTTTCTCCCACCGCTTTAGAAATCTCTCCTTTCTTCATTGCCTCATCCAACCGACTATATACCCTCTCCACTGTCAAAAACTTCTTTAAAAGCTCAGTGGCTGTCTTCGGTCCTACCCCTTTCACTCCCGGAATATTATCTGAAGGATCACCCGCCAAAGCCTTTAAATCAATAATCTGCTTTGGCTCTAACTCATACCTCTCTCTTACCTCCTTCTCCCCATACATCTTAGCCGGCTGTTTCCCTCTTCCCGGCACAAACACCTTTACCCCACTATTAATCAGCTGCATTGCATCTTGATCCCCGGTCACAATCACTATCTCCAAATCCTTCTCCTTATTCCCCTGCCGCGCCAAAGTCCCGATCACATCATCAGCTTCAAATCCTTCAACTTCGAAAATAGGGATATTAAGAACCTTAACTGCTTCTTTTACCTTATCAATCTGGGCCGTCAATTCTTCCTCCACTTCTGGCCTCTGCGCCTTATACCCCACATACTCTATATGTCTAAAAGTCGGCTCATCTAAATCAAAAGCCACTGTAATATGACTCGGCTTCAGCTCTTTTATCACTGAAAGTAAAATACTGGCAAACCCATAAACCGCATTAATCTGCTCTCCCTTCTTAGTCGTCAAACTCGCCGGAAAGGCATAATACGCCCTGAAAACAATCGCATGACCGTCAATCAACACCAACCTCTTTTTCATGAAGCTATTTTACCATTCCTTCAACTAGCCTCCTAAATGTGTTTCTTCTCTTGGCAAATTAAAACCTTTTTTCTTGAGTTTTGCCGGACTTCCTGTTCTTAACTGAATCGTACTCTTAGTAACAATTATTAAAGCCACCTCATCTTTTCCTACTCCTGCCATATGATCAGTTAAACTATATCCTCTTGAAAGCCAATGCATATGAAAAATTCCTGACTCACACTCTTGTAAACCAAAGCAAAAAGCATATTCAGATCCATGTGATCCTTCCCGACTATGCTGAGCCACCACTCCATAAGCATCCTCTAATCCGATAAAGCCTTGAACTGACTCAGGCACGTTTAAATAAGCTTCAACACCCGCAACAGGCCTAATCAATACATGTCTTTCCCGACCCACCCATACCCTTTCTAATGCTGTTGATTCCCCTGAATCGTATAACTCCCTTAACGACACATACTCCTTCATTAATTTGGCCTCAGGGCTAATTCTTATTTCCAACTTCTCCATATATATAACTAAAAGCTGCCCTCTCAGGCAGACTCAACTCATTCTATATCCCTCAAATCTCTCCCGTCAATTATTTCTTTCTCGATCCCGACCCACCTCGGGACATCAACTCCTCAAAATCCTCTGACTCTAAAGTCTCTTTCTCTAACAGTCTCTCCGCTATCACATCCAGCTTTTTCTTATGCTTTTTCAATACCACCATTGCTTTATCTGAACACTCAGACACAATTCTCTTTATCTCCCTATCCGCCTTAGCCAACAACTCCTCTGACACCTTCACCGGCTCATACCAACCCATACCCAGCTCAGATATATCCACTCTTGAACCTAGATTAATCGGCCCTAACTCACTCATCCCCATCTTGACCACCATGTTTCTAGCTAACTCAGTCGCTCGAGTAATATCACTGGCTGCCCCTCCTGTCAACTCATTAAACACTAAGGTTTCCGCCGCCCTCCCGCCTAACAACGAAGTGATCTGGGCCAATAAACGCGATCTCGTTTCTGTATATCTATCAGTCTTAGGTGGAATCAAGGTATGACCCAATGATCTGCCTCTCGACACAATCGACACTCTGTGCACCGGATCCATCTTGGGTAAGTAATAAGTCACCACCGCATGGCCTGCCTCATGATAAGCTGTCATTCTTAAATCTTCCTTGGTTTGCTTAATCCTCCTCTCTGGCCCTAACTTTACCTTTAAAGCTGCTTCTTCTAATTCCTCCATATCAATCGCTTTCTTAGCTCCTCTCGCCGCCAGAATGGCTGCCTCATTCAGCATGTTCTCAATATCTGCCCCGGAAAAACCCACCGTTCTCCTAGCCAACTTCTCCCAATCCACCGACTCAGCAAACGGCTTGCCCTTGGCATGAATAGCTGTAATCTTTTTTCTGCCTTCAATGTCCGGCATATCCAGCATAATTCTGCGGTCAAACCTACCTGGTCGAATTAAGGCCGGATCCAAAAGATCCCCTCTGTTAGTCGCCGCCACCACAATCACCTGCTCATTAGGCGTAAATCCATCCATCTCCACTAAAATCTGGTTCAAAGTCTGTTCCCTTTCATCATGTCCGCCGGTCAAACTCCGTGATCTTTGCCTGCCAATCGCATCAATCTCATCTATGAAAATTATTGATGGAGCTTTCTTTTTAGCTGTGCCGAACAAGTCTCGTACTCTCGAAGCCCCTACCCCCACCAACATCTCCATAAACTCCGATCCTGCCATGGAAAAGAAAGGCACATTTGCCTCTCCTGCTACTGCCCGAGCCAACAAAGTCTTACCCACTCCTGAAGGCCCCACCAAAATCACTCCTTTAGGCGTCCTGGCTCCCATCCGCCTGTATTTCCTCGGATGCTTCAAAAAGTCCACTATCTCTTCCAACTCTTTCTTTGCCTCAACTACTCCTGCCACATCCTTAAAACTTACATCCTGCTTACCCTTTATAAACAGCTTGGCTTTAGACCTGCCAAAACTAAACAACCCATCCTGAGCTCCTCTGGCTTGACGGAAGATAAACAGGAAAATCGCTCCTGTCAACACCACCGGCAGTAAAATCTCTAAAACATTCCCCCACGCTTTAGCCGCTGACGTATCCTTGTTCTCAAAATCCACTGTTGTCGGATCAATCCCCGCTCGGTCCAAAATCTCCACAAAACTCTCTCCAGGCTCTTTCCTCGACTCCACCAACCCCTCCTGGTCTTTATACTTTACCAACAACGTCTCCTCTTCAACCTCAATTCTTTCTACCTTATCTGTCTTAACATCATTTAAAAGCTGACTCATCCCTACCTTGTCAACCGGAGCCGGCTCCATAAACATAGTCAAGAAAAACGGCAGCACAAAAAACAAAACAATCGCCCAAATCACCATCCTCTTGGGACTAAACTTAACCATCTTCACCTTCCCGCCCGTCTGCTTCTCAATCGCCTTCTTAAATCTATCCATCTCTTCCTTCTTCACTCTTCTCTCAGCTGGCTTTTTTGCTTTCTTTCTCCTCATCAACCGATTGTACCACCAGGGCCCCTCCAATTGAAGGGGCCCATAACCCTACTCACCTCACCCTACTTCAATTTCCCTTGCAAAAAATCCTCATATCCCTGCAAATCCAGCAAGCCATGACCAGACAAATTAAACACAATCACCTTGCCTTTTCTGGCTCGACATCTTCTAGCTTCATCTATGGCTGCCTTAACTGCATGAGCTGATTCTGGCGCTACAATTATCCCTTCTGTCTGAGCAAACACTTCTGCTGCCTTAAATACCTCTACTTGGCCATAACACCGCGCCTCAATCAGTTTTTCCTGATGTAAAAAAGCCAACATTGGGGCAATCCCATGATACCGCAAACCTCCGGCATGAATTGGCGACGGCACAAAATCACTTCCCAAGCTTTCCATCTTCAACAACGGTGTCTGCTTACCCGTATCTCCAAAATCATAGCCATACTTACCTTTACACATTGATGAACACGCCTTAGGTTCAACCCCAATAAACCTGCGCCTAGGCTTTTTCCCAGCCAGCTTATCCACCATTAATGGAAAAGCTAAACCAGAAAAGTTTGACCCTCCTCCGCAGCAACCTATGACTATATCAGGCTCATCTCCAATCAGCTTAAACTGCTTTTGCACTTCTAAGCCAATCACTGTCTGGTGCAGCAGCACATGATTCAACACTGACCCTAATGAATACTTAGTCTCTTTATCCTTGACCGCTTCTTCAATTGCCTCAGCAATCGCCATTCCCAAACTCCCATGAGTCTTCGGATTTGCTTTCAAAAACTTCCTTCCCATCTTGGTTTGTTTAGATGGACTAGGAATCACTTTAGCCTCAAACAACTCCATCACCACCCTGCGATAAGGCTTTTGCTCATAAGAAATCCTGACCATATACACCAAGCATTGCAGTCCAAAAAACCTGCAAGCCATGGCCAAAGCCGATCCCCATTGACCTGCTCCGGTCTCAGTCACCAACCGCTTCACTCCCTCTTGCTGACTATAATATGCCTGCACCAAAGAAGTATTCAGCTTATGGCTCCCCGCTGGACTAACTCCTTCATATTTGTAATAGATTCTAGCTGACGTCTTCAGAGCTTTCTCTAATCGTCTCGCCCTAATCAACGGACTCGGTCGATAAAGCTTGTATATCTCCCTCACCGCCTTTGGAATCTCTACATATTCTTCCATTGACACTTCTTGCTTTATCAATTCCATCGGAAACAGTGGTGCTAAATCTTCTGGCCCTACCGGCTTTTTAGTCCCTGGATGCAACGGTGGTGGCGGTAATTTCCCTAAATATTTATTTAAATAAAAATTCAGGTTCAAAAACCTCTGCGGAATTTCATTCTCCCGCAGCATTACCTTAGTTAAATCTTTGTTTTTCTTCAACATATTTCTCACCTCCTTTCTCAAATAATTCAAATTAATAAACGGCAGGTAAACTAAAAAACCCGCTGGCGTAGCGGGTTCATAAATACAAAATATCCTATCAGCTACGCCATAAATATCGCCCCAGCCACCAAAAATTGAAGGTTCGTAACCTTAAATATTTCATAGTAAAAACACAAACAGTCCTGATTATCTTATTACTCATACCAACCCCATTTTCTTCTTTACTTCTTTTAATGTCTCTTTAGCAATCTTTCTCGCCTTCTCTGCCCCCTCTTTAATCACCTTATCTACATATTCTGGTTTCTTCTCTAGCTCGCGCCTCTTCTTTTGAATCGGCTCCAGCTCTTTATAAATAGAGTCAGTTAAATCTACCTTTAAGGCATAATATCTAATTCCCTCATCTAAATACTGTTTTTCATACTCCTTTCTCTTCTTCTTACCCTCAAACAATTCAACCAGCTTAAGCAAACTCGCCACCCCACCTTTTGTAGGAATCTTAACTCCTTTTCCAGAATCAGTCGGAACTTTTGCAAGTTTTTGATGAATCATCTGCTTACTATCAGTCAAATAAATATAACTCCCCTCAACGCTTTTACTCATCTTTCCCTTTCCTAAAAGACTCGGCACATATTCACCTTTAGTAGCAAATCTCTTGGGTTCAGGAAAATCTGTTCCATACTTTGAATTCATTTTTCTGGCAATCTCTCTGGTTACTTCTAAATGCGGTTTTTGATCCACTCCTACTGGCACCAACTCTGACTTATAAATCAATATATCTGCCGCCATCAACACCGGGTAATTCAACAAAGCCATGGTCACATTATTAGGATGCTGTTTCACCTTATCCTTAAACGTCGGCAAATGCTGCATTCTAGCCACAGTGGTTACTGTTGAAAAATAAAACGCCAACTCTGTATGTAAATCAGCCACTTTAGACTGCACTAACACTGAACTCTTCTTCGGATCCAAACCTGCAGCTAAATAATCTAATACCACCTCTCGTGTTTTCTCAGACAAGAGCTCTTTATCATAAGGTGTAGTCATCACATGCACATCCACCACCGCAAAAAACATCTCATACTGCGGATCATCCTGTAGTTTAAGCATTCCCTTAAGCATTCCTAAATAATTGCCAATATGCAATCTCCCGGTTGCCCGGATCCCAGAAAATATTCTCTTTCTGTTTCTCATATCTCTCCTTTAAGGCTAACAAAAAAGCCCTTGTAAAACCACTGCTAATATATGGTCTTACAAGGGCTCTCGGTTTCACCGGAGCGGTGCCACCTTGTTTCGTCGTCTCATTGTCAAACAAAAACCCCCTTGCGGGGAGTTCGTCCAACCAATGAGAAAACCTCATTCCTGACGAGCTCCGCTTCCGCGACACTCGTTGCTGTCTTTTACGGTTTCGCCTCCGTACCTGATTAGGGTCAGCTCAGCAGTCCCAACCTTACTGCCTCAAAGCTTTTAATAAATTTTCAACTTGTGATATTCTACCACCAAACCTTAATTTGTCAACTTTATGAGAAAACACTTCATCAAAGTCAAGGAAAATTTCACCTGCGATCACTGCCACACCTCAGTCACCGGCACCGGCTACACCAACCACTGTCCTCATTGCCTCTACTCCAAACACGTTGACCAGCTTATCCCTGGAGACCGCCAATCAAACTGTCAAGGTCTGATGAAACCCATCGGCATCATGATCAAATCCGGCAGATACATCATCTTTCACCAATGTCAAAAATGTCAAAAAATCACTCGTAATAAAACCTCTGAAAAAGATAATCAAAAACTTCTCATCAAACTTTCTACTCAACCAATCTTAATCAAGCGGGCTTAACTTTTTTGCTCTCACCAAGGAACCATTCCTAATCTCCATTTTAACTAACTCTCCCTTTCTAATAATTATGTTTTTATTTTCTGGACTCCATGGATATTTAGGAATAACTGTATTTGTTAGATGAAAATACAAAAAAGTTAAAGGCTCACCATGTGACACCAAAATACAGTCTTTATTGTCTTTAACTCTCTCAGTAAATATACTCATCATTCTTTTTATCACTTTATCTTTAGGTTCACGCGAAGGATCATCTTGTTCTAATACCCAAGATTCTTGTTTAGGTTTTTTCTTTCCTTCAAGATTATCACAAGGAACCTCAATCAGTCGTGAATCCACTTTTACAAATGACCCTGTCTGTGAAGCTATCAACTCAGAAGACTGAACACACCTAACAATTGGACTCGTATAAATAGGTAAGTTTTCCAACTTGTTTTTAACAAACCACTTTCCGATCTTAACTGCATCTTTTCTACCTTTTTTTGATAAATATACTGGTAAATGAAAAGCAAATATACCCTGAGGGTTTTCGTACTCTGTATGACGAACCAGATAAATATTCATATCTTAGAAAATCCAAAAAAGTAGCAGGGGCGAGACTCGAACTCGCGACCTATGCGTTATGATTGCATCGCTCTCACCAACTGAGCTACCCTGCCACTTGTAGCGGGTTCTGGGTAACGCTCCCAGATTAAGTGAGATTATGAGCCTCACGAGATACTTACCTCCCACCCGCTATATCAAAGAACAGTAGGTATTCTACCAAATCTTACTTCTTTCGCCTATACCTTCTCCAATGCGGAAACTTCTCTCTGAAGGCTGCAATAATAATATCCCTCCCCTCCTCTATTCCTAAATAAGTCGTATTAAGCACCAAATCATAATAATTAGCATTAGAAGGGTTCTTGCCAAAATATTGCCTAATAAACTCTTTCCTTTCCTTATCAAACTTCTTCACCCTCTCTCGCGCCTTATACAAAGAATACCCCTCATATTGAGATGTATATCCTGCTCTTACCAAAAATGGCGCTGCCACTCGCACATGCAATCCTCCATATTGACTGGTAATAAAATTGCCTCCCCTCCCTAAAATCACACAATTGCCCTTCCGAGCCACACTCAAAACCACCTCACATAAATGCTTAATATATGTATGGTCTGACACATAATCAGGATTTAATAAAGAATGTACTAAATCATCAACAAAACTCCGATCCTTCTCATCTAAAGAAGCAATTAAAGTCTTCCTCTTCTTAGCTTTCTTAGCTGTTAACTCAATCAGCTTTTTATCATAAAGTTTAAAACCTAATTTCTTAGCCACTGCCTTAGCAATCGGCTTTCCTCCACTACCTGCCTCTCGCGATAGAGTGATAAACGGCCTTACTTTAACCCCCATCCCCCCTCTCTTCATAGAGTCATCTTGTAGCAGAAACTCTCTTCTTCTTACATGTTTAGAAATCAACTCATCTAACAATCCCATATTATTTTCTTACTCCTTCTTACTCCTTTCTGTAAACCATGCTCTATTATAACACCCTCTCTCCATGTTCATTTAATACACAAACACCTGCCACCACTTCTCTGCATTCGTCGTATCATCCTCTATTGCCTTTACTGCCCGCTTTTCCTCAACCGCCTCAAAAGACAATATCTCTTCTGGTACCACCACTATCCTTTCGTCCTTCCGAGCCATCTTTAAAGTGTCCCTCACCTGACTTTCCCACCACTCATCACCTTCAACCTTCTTCAACTGTCTCCTTAATTCTTCTTGCTCTCTTTTAGCCAACAGCAATTCCTCCTCTGCTTCAATCAATCGATCATCAACATGCCACAGTTTGATAATATCCTTTACCAGCTTCACCGACAGCAACACGCTTATCACCATGATAACATACGCTAGAAGCCTCTTTTTCCCTGTTGACATCTATCCTCCTGACTGTTATTATAAGCTGTTCATCTGATACGATTTTATGACAGCTAGCATAGTTGATCTCCAAACTACCCGCAAACAATTTGTCGATGATTTAAAAGCCAAAGGCCGCTCCACTGCCACCATCCTAGCATACAATAAAGATGTCGACCAACTCATTGAATTTATCGCCCCTAAAAAAGCCACTATTCCCAGTCAACTCACTACCGAACACATCGAAGCCTTTAAAAAGAATCTTGGTGAAAAAAACTACACCGCCAAATCCATTTCTAGAAAACTCAACTCTATTAAAACCTTTTGTCGCTTCTTAATCGCCAAAAAGTACATCAAAGACAATCCCGCTGGCCCAGTTGCTCATCCAAAGTACGAAATCAAACCTCCAAGGATCCTTACCAAAATGGAGTACCGTAGCCTTAGAGATGTCTGTCGTGATGACATCCGTATCTATGCCATCATTGAACTCCTTCTTCAAACCGGCATCCGCATTGGTGAACTGGCCAATCTGGAACTCAATGACGTTGAATCTGACAAGCTTACCATTAAAGCCTACGAATCCCATTCCGCCCGTCAAGTCCCTCTTAATAAAGCCGGCCAGCAAGCTCTAGCTACCTACCTAAAAATCCGCCCCAAAACTAAAAGTAAAAATGTTTTTGTCACTAAAAATGGTCGACCATTTCTCATCCGCAACATCAGAACCGCCATTGACCGCTACTTCAAACTATCAGATATCAAAGCAGCTAAAGTCAACGACCTCAGACACACCTTTATCGCTCATCAACTCCAAGCCGGCACTCCCCTCACCCTCATCTCTCAACTAGTCGGCCACAAAAGACTATCAACTACCGAAAAATACCTCGAAGTCGTCAAGAAAAAAGACACTACCCCCACTTCCCTCGAAGAACTTTAAGCCAACAGAACCTCAGCCAAAAAAGTGTAGGCCGGACAGGATTCGAACCTGTGACCCCGAAGATATAAGCTTCGTGCTACTACCGCTGAGCTACCGGCCTGAAACTTACATATTTTACCACAATCTACAACTTCGCTCTCTTAATCACCTCTGCCTCAACCACACTCTTATCCCGCGCATACTTTAACCTCGACAACTGCCTCACCATCTCTGCCATCTTCTTGCTTCTTAAAGCCTTCATCTTAACCATATCCTTAGTCAAATCCATCGAGAACGGCGGCGCCGGTTCATTATCTACAATCGTCTTCACATAAGTATTGAAGCGTTCAATATTAATTAAATCCGTCTCATTAAATGTCGGTTGATACTCATGCTGTAGATAATTAGCGTCTGTCACTCCCACTCTAAAAGCCAGCAAGGTCCCCACATTTCCAAAAATCGCATTCTTCACTTCTTCCTCCATCTGACCAATAAACTGATTAGCCACCGTCAACGCCAACCCAAACTTTCTCGCTTCAGATAAAATCTGAGCAAAATCAGGTGTAGCAAAGTTCTGAAACTCATCCACATACAAATAAAAAGGCCTTCTCTTCTCTTCTGGAATATCCTGGCGACTCATCGCTCCAATCAAAATCTTCGGCACCAATATCAACCCCAGAAAATTACTATTCTCCTCTCCTATCCTCCCCTTAGCTAAATTAATCAGCAATATCTTACCCTCATCCATCACCTTCTTAAAATTAAACGCACTCTCGCTCTGACCAATAATATTCCTCATCATCTTGTTAGTCACAAACCGACCAAACTTGGACACAATATAATCAAGCACCTCTGACTTATGAAAATCAGACGTTTGGGCAATCTGGTCAGTCCAGTACCGCCTCACAATTGGATCCTGCACCTTTGGCAACAACTCTTGAACATACCGACTATCAGTCAAACACCGCACCACCTCCACAAACGTATTCCCTTCCTCGCTCATCACCGTCAACATGGCATTACGAATAGCATGCTCAAATCTCGGTCCGATAATTCCAGTCTTGTGCGGATCATATAGTTTGTACATCAACCCCACAATACTGGTGACCACAAAGTGCTTCTCCTCTTCAGTCCTCGCCTCCAACATGTTTAAACCCATCGGCCGATCCGTATCTGATGGATTAAAATAAATTACATCCTCAGCTCTCTCTGGCGGAATCATCTCCAGAATCCTTTCCACCGTGTCATGCGGATCAATAAAACACACCCCCTTGCCTGCCCGAATATCCTGCATAATCAGATCTGCCAACAATTCTGACTTGCCCACCCCTGTCTTACCAATCACATATATATGTCTCAACCTATCATCATCACTAATATGCACCTGCCTGGTTATTCCCCGATATACACTCTTACCTAAATAAAGACCTTCTTTAGGAACCATTGCCGGTGCCGGTGCCCTCTTAGCTCTCAACCAATAAATATGCGGTGTCTCCACACTCTTGTTAGGAAAGTGGTAGACCGTCGCCAATTCCTCTACCGACAACACACTCTTCGACCTCACCAACGGTTGATATCGATAAATAAAATCGATCATAAACATCTTCTTCAGCTTCACTTTAGTCTTAATAAAACTGTTGTGATCCGAACTAAACTGAGAAAAAACCGACACCAAGTTTGACAAATGTGCCTCAGCCGCCTCCTTGGTTGTTGACGACACTACCACTCTGATTGTTGTCTCAAACCCTGGCTTACTACACTTATTCTCAATCTCTTCGTAAGTCTTCGGATCAACCTTGTACTCTGCTGTCTCTGGGTCTGCCTCAGTCTTCTTAGTTTTAGCAATATAGGTCCTACCCGCTCTTTGCCATTTACTATCTGCTGGCGAAACCAATATCTGTAAGACTGCTCCTTCATTTTCTGTCATCTTTGCCATCGCCGCTGTAATCGAACTCAACGGATCCACCGGTAAATCCTTATACACCTGAATCGGATAAAATGAAGCATTCTTTAGTTTCAACGAAGCAAAGGCTACCTTGCCATGGTCACTAAAAACACTGTATTCATCCACCTCTTTCACCTCTGCCCCTGGATAAGCCCCATGAATCTGTTTCTCTACCAAATCTCTCAATTTATCCGGCATCGACACATAAAAGCGAATATCTTCTTTTCTAGCTACAATCTCAAACGATATATGTTCCTGTGGCTTCAAAAACCCTAAAATCCCTCCCTTTTTTTTGACACTGAAAAGCGAAGCCAACATCTGCTCAGCCGCATCAATCTTAATCTCATTATCTCTT
>Ga0209976_10000201_pt1 | contig 44098 bp, 68 predicted proteins | sample SumtaG_FD_182806 | JGI IMG/M metagenome (GOLD analysis project Ga0209976, IMG submission 182806) | Deep subsurface microbial communities from Indian Ocean to uncover new lineages of life (NeLLi) - Sumatra_00157 metaG (SPAdes) (version 2) | ecosystem: Environmental > Aquatic > Marine > Oceanic >... | reverse complement strand
GTTGTCACTTGATCATCCGGATGTTTTAGTAACTCCTGAGAATGTTAAAACTGTAATGGTAGGACATCTTGGAGAAGAGATTATAGTGGATCAGTTTGGAGGTCGAGTAGCCAGTAATCTTACTATATCTGTAAAAGATGCTATTGATGATGTTCAGGATGGGAAGAGAGCCATTTCTGCCGGATATAGAAGTGATATTGTTATGCAATCTGGTGTTTACAATGGTGCTCCTTATAATGCAAAACAAACAAAAATAAGATATAATCATGTGGCTGTAGTTGATAGAGGAAGAGCAGGGGATGCTGCTGTAATGCGAGTTGATGCTTATCAGGCTCCTCCTGGAACTACTAAGCCGATTGTTATTAAGGATACTGCAGGAGTTAATCCTCCTGTAAATATAAACGAGGGGGAGAATATGCCCGAAAATTTAAAAGTCGTCAAGATTGATAATGTCGAATACCAAGCAGAAGCCCCGGTAATCGCTCATTATTTCAAAATTGACGAAGCTCTTAAAAAGAGCAATGTGGAGCTTGAAACTGTGACTAAGAAATTAGATACAGTTACTGCAGATCTTAGTGCCCGTGAGGGAGAAAGAGACGCAGTACAGGCAAAACTCGACACTGCAGAAGAAAAACTGAAGAATGCTATTCAGTTAGATCAGCTTGATGGTCTTTTCGAAGCCAGAAGTAAGTTGGATGCTGCAGTAATAAAAGCCGGTATTGAAGATGCCGACAAGATGGATGTGATGGCTAAGAAAAAAGCCATTATCGCAAAAGCTTTTCCCAAAGTAGTTTTGGATGAAAAGGATGATGCATATGTTGAAGCTATGTTTGATGCAGCAGTGACAAACTTAGATGAAGCAGATGATACCCTGGACGACAATCTTACTGCTGGAGCTGATCACAAGGATGGTGAGCTCAAACTGGTTGAGGGCGAGATTAAAACCGATGCGGAAAATTGGTTACAGCTCGTTAATATCAGTAAGAAAAAGAGGGGGGCCTAATGTCTATGTATGGAAATATTAGCCAGCTCTCTGCTGGTAATTTGTTTGGGGCTCAGATAGGAGCTGTTACAGAATCATTTGTAGCCCGTGAACTGATTAAGTTCGGCATGTGTGCTTTTGGGTATAAGGGTGATCCTGATAGTGCTATGAATATTCATATCGATAAAGTTGTAATGACTTACGATATTGATTTCACTGCTGGTAATGCTGTTACTATTAACTTCACTGTTAATGGTTTGGTTATGGCTGAACAAGCTTTTCTTACTGATCATGATACTACAATGCAGCTTATGCTTGTAGCTCTTCAGGCTCTTAACTCTGAATGGCAGGTTTCGGTAACTGGTAGGGTATTTACCATTATCACTCCTGGAGAAACAACTTCTGCTTCTACTGTAGTAACAGGTTCAACACCTCCTGTAGGTACTCCTGTTCTTTCTCAGTCAGCTGAAATGGTTGTTCTTGGTCCTGTAGTTAAAGCACAGAAAGCTCCTACAGCAACTCTTCTTAGTGACGAAGGTTATGAAGATGGAGAGGCTCTTGAGGCTTTGGTGGACGGTTATGCAGTTGTCATCGTAGATGATATTGCTAATGTGACAGTAAATGAACCGGTTTATGTTATTAAATCCGGTGCAGATGCTGGTAAGTTCACCGGAACAGTTGGAAGTAACTTGGCATTGAATGCCGCCTTTGCTTTTGTAGCAGATGGTGTGCAGAATTTGGCAGTTATTCGAATCGATAATATGAAGAAAGCAGTGAGCTAAGGAGATAATATGCCCGAAAGATTAGATAGTAGCCAGCTGCTTTTTTTTACACGGCAGCTTGAGATCATAAAAAGATCTCAGTACAATGAGAAGAATAAACTCCTTTATGGAGCTTCTCTAATTCCTGTAGACCCTGAAGTAAGGGGAGAGGGAATTGAAACAGTAACATACCGAAGTTACTCACGAATCGGTGTAGCCTCTTTTATTGGAGACTATGGTGGAAGTATTCCTCGTGCTGATATGTTTGGTACAGAGGTTTCTGCCCACATTAAACGACTTGCGTCATCTTATGGTTATTCGATCTTTGAGATCAAAAAAGCCATGAGAGCTGGTGTTAATCTTAAATCCGGAAGAGCAGATGCTGCTTTCAGAGCAGTAGCTGAAAAGGTTGATTACATTATCTGGAATGGTGATGTTAAAAGAAATCTTCAGGGTTTTCTTGATTATCCTGGTATTCAGGAGTATGCAACACCTGATGGTGCCACAAATGATCCGGAATGGAGTACAAAAACTCCTGCTGAAATTTATGCAGATATGCGAGCTATGGTTAAGACTCCTTACATCAACACCAAACAGATTGAAAAACCTGATACTCTTCTTCTTCCTACAGAACAGTTTGAGCTGATTAAAGATATTCAGTTTTCAACTGCTTCAGATCTTACTATTATGGAGTATTTCAAAAGAAATAATCCTGATGTAACTGTTCTGTCTATTCCTGATTTGGAGGGAGTAGGTGATGGTAGTTCTGATAGAATGATTGCGTATGTGCGTGATGCTGATCACCTTACACAGTTGTTCCCAGTTCCTACCAAACAGGAAAGAGAATTTCAGGAAACTCCTTTCACTTATGTGATTCCTGTATGGGCTGAACATGGTGGAATTATAATTTATTACCCTCAGAGTGTTATTTTTGCCGATAACATATAAGAGGATGCACACCCTGCTATTTGTAGGGTGTGCTCATTTACACAAGGAAGGTATTTATGATTATTGATTTTAAGAAACCTAATGCCGGTGTTTTGACATTACCTATACCTACGAAAAAGGTTAAGGGCCAGAAAGGTGTTAATGCTGGAAGAAATGCTTCTCATCGAAAACAGAAAACTATAACACTTATTCCAGGGATAAATGAAATGCCTGATGAAACATGGAATCAGGTGAGAGAACTTAAGAAAATTAAGTATTATCTTGAGGCAGAGTATATTGTTGTAAAATATGCTGTAGAAAAGAAAGATGCCAAAGATAAAGTGATAGCTATTGAAACTGAAAAAAAGTTTGGAGAACTTGAAAGTGAAGAGCAGGAAGCTCTTGTAAAGAATACTTTTGATTTAAAACTTTTGACTCAATGGCGTAGAAAAGGAAATGATTTCCTTAAGGGTGTGATTGATGATCAGAGAGAGTTAATCAAAAACCCAAAAAAAGATGAAGAAGAATAAGAGGTAAATAATGGGACTCTCAGCTTCACAAATAGTTCAAACATATCCAGGTATTAAAGATGATGTTGATATAGAAACTTATATTGCATTAGCTCGGTTAAAAACCTCATCTGCTTATTATGGTACCAAGTATGAATTAGCTGTGTCATTGAGAGCTGCCCATGATATAACTCTTTCTAAACCGGAGTTGTATAGTACATCTTCAAGTAAACGTGGTGCTCAGGCCAGTAGAAGACAGCAGGATTTATCTGAGTCTTTCTATCCCAGTACTCCACAATTTGCTGGTGGAGGGGTTAGTGCCGGTTTAAAATTATTGGCTACTACTTCATATGGACAATTACTTTTACAGTTAATGTCAATGTCTAATACTTCTATGAGTGTTATTGGAGCTTCTGCTTTAATGGTATCTGGGAGTTAACTAATGAGTTTTAAAGTAGTTCAAAAAGGTGATTCCCTTCAAGCTATAATTAAAAATATTGATAAAATGACTAAAGATCATGTAGAGGTAGGTCTCTTTTCAAAAGGAGCTGGCAAAAATATGGATAAAAACTTTGCTATGCGAATGGCTCATTTTGAAAAAGGTTCTGCAAAAGCTCATTTACCATCTCGTCCAGTATTTAAAACTACTTTAAATGATCGAAAATCTGAAGTAGCACAATATATGAAATTTTTATATAGTGAACTTTTGAAAGGTAATATGTCTCGGAAAGAAATTTATAATTTATTAGGGAAGCGATATACTCAATTTTTAAAAGATCAATTTATAAAACGAACATTTGCTCCTCTTTCTGAAAATTATAAAGTCCGTCCCAGTGGTAGAGCAGTAACACCTAATAGCACTCCTTTATTAGATACTAATAAAATGAGAAGTAAAATCACACATAAGGTGGTGATGTAATGTCTTTATTTTATAAAACCACAATTCAAAGAAAAGAAGTAAATCAGAGCTTTGTAAAAGGGAAACCTTTAACTGACTCTGCACCTATAACAACTTTCCAAGGAAATATTCAGCCTTATAAAGGTCAGGTTACAGTAGAACAAACTGAGGGGGTTCTTACTTCCGGTTTAATGGTTGTTTTTTCGGAAGAGAAACTCAATATTCCTACTCCAAACGCCTCTACTAAGGGCACCTACGTACTTTACCATGATAACTGGTATGAATGTATCAAAGAGCTTGATTGGAGTGATCAGAAGGGCCCTTTTGCAGATTTAAGTTATTATCGTTATATAATTGTATGGAGAGAGGTTGATGCATGACATTAGATGAATTGTATGAACATGTCTATGATTTGCTCTCTCTAATATTTACTGCTGAAGAATTAACAGTTAAACTTTTTCAATCAGATACTGGGTTAGCATTACCGGTAACAGATGATCCTTATATTGTAATAGGTTATACTCCTACAATTTTAAAGAAAACAGGAGCTTCTACTTCCGGAGATATTCATGATCCAAGTACAGAAGATCCTCCATTGGTAGATCTTCCTTATTTGGTAAGATTTACTCCATATGAAGGTGAAGTAGAAATCAGGCAAGTTAATGGAGATGGAGAGTTCTTAAAAATAGTATTATCAGCTTTAGAAACTGTTTATGTTACTGAATTTTTATCGGCTTTAGGTTTAGGAATCAAAGATGTGGAGATACCAATAACATCTATTCCTTTTCGAATTAATAATAAACCGCATAAAGAAAGTATTGTATCTCCGGTCTTTTCCTTTTATGATAGTATGAGAGAAGAGTTACCATGGATAGAAGATGTGAATATTGCTGGAGCAATTGATAATGAAGATGGTAGTGAAACTAGAATTTTGGAGATCACTAAAGATTCAGTGACTCCATAAAAATAACGTTTAGGAGGTTATTATGTCTGAAGTTAAAGACATTGTAGCGGTAAATATTACTCGTGAAACACGATATCCTACGCAGTTAGGATTTGGAAGTGGTGCAATTATTTCTGAGTTTACCCCTGGAAGTTTGAATAACCCTATGTTGGGGGGTAATAGGTATCAATTATATCCACACACAACAGCTATGACAGAGGATGGATGGGCTATCACTGATTTGGAATATCGGGCTGCTGTGGCTTATTTCAGTCAGAATCCTAATCCTGGAACATTCATGGTGGGAAGAAAAGATGCAGGAGATGCTAATTGGACGGCAGCTTTGAATGCTATCAATGCTGTTTATACTGATTGGTATGCTTTTACAATCAAATCATCTACAGAAGCAGATATTTTAGAAGTTGCAGCATGGGCTGAAACTCAAGTGAAAATATTTGGCTATACTTCTGCAGAAAAAGCAATCATAGGAATTCAAGTAGCTTTGGCTGCTGGTTTTTTTACCAGTGGAGCATTAGGAACTTTAGCTGCTTTTCAGGCAATTACTGATGGTGAATTCATGATTGCAAAAGATGGAGCTGCTGCTGTTGAAGTAGATGGTATTAATATGTCATCGGGAGCTACTGCAGGTTTATGGGTTACAGGCATTGTAGCTGGTAAAATGGCGGCTTTTCAACTTGTGACGGATGGTGAATTTGATGTTACATTAGATGGTGGATCAGCAATACCTGTAGCAGCTATTAACTTAACTACAGGAACTACCTGGGCAGGTATGGCAACTCTTCTTCAGACTGCAGTAAGAGGTGAAACTGGCTTAGAAGCTGTAACTGTAGTTTATGATTCTGATTCCGGAAGATTTATTTTCGGAAGCGACAGTACGGGAGCTAGTTCAAGTCTTTTAGTAGAAATAGCAGCAGCACCTGCAGGAACTGATTTAACTGCAGCTGCTTATTTTGATGGTGGAGATGAGACAGAAGGAACTGATGCAAGTCTACCTGCTGATATGGCTGCAGTTGCTACAGCATTGGAAGCAGCTATTACAGCTGCAGGAGTAACTGGTGTTACAGTAGCTTATACTGACAGTAGAATGGTTTTTACCAGTGATACTACAGGTAATTCTTCAAGTATAGTTATTTCAGCTGTTGTTTCTGGACCTGGAACTGATCTTACAGGATCCTCTTACTTGAATGGTGGAATTTCTACATTGGGAACAGCTCTTGGTAATACACCGGGAACAGATGATTTAGCTACTCAATTAAAAGCTTTAGGATATGATCATACGGTCATTATTTACAATGAGTTAGCTCAGGATCAGAATGGAATAAGCACTTCTGTAGTAGAGTTTTCCTTTATTGCATGGATTGGAGAAGCATTGCCTTATGATCCGGCAAGTCAAACCTGGGCTTTTAAGTCTCTGAAAAGTGTTACTGTATCTGATGAGATAGGTACGGGTCAGGAAATATTTGCTAAAAATAATAATGCAAATGTTTATGTAAAAACTGGTGGTGTACCGATAACTTTGGATGGTAAAGTGATTGGTGGTGAATATATTGATATCATCAGAGGAACGCACTGGTTGGAAGCAGAAATGCAAACTGCTGTTTTTGCATCTCTGTTGAATAACAGAAAAGTACCATTCACAGATGCTGGAATTACTTTGGTTGAGAATGCTATCAGAGGTGTAATGTCCAGAGCTGAAGTTGATCTTCTTAATGCAGAAGATACCACAATAGTGATACCTAAGAGAGTTGAAACTGATCCTGCTGATAGAGTAATTCGCTTTCTCGATGGTGTTTCATTTAATAGTAGTTACCAGGGTGCAATTCAGAAAGTTGCTATCACCGGAACACTATCAATTTAATAAGGGAGGAAAACAATGCTTGATCCTATTGTAAGAACTATTGATCCTAAATTAGTTATCGTCACTATGGGACCTATTTTGGTAACAGGTTATGCCCCTGACACATTTCTTACTATTGCTACTGAAGATGATTTCTATGAAAAAGTAAGAGGAGCTGATGGTTCTATAGAGAGGTATGCAAAAAATGTGTACGATGCAATGATCACTTTAACATTGCTGGGAACCAGTTTAGCAAATGAATTGCTAATGGCTCTGCATGAAGCTGATAAATTGGCTAATCTTGGGAAAGTACCTTTTCTTATGAAAGATTTGAATGGTACAACTTTAGCTGCTTTTCCACAGGCGTGGATAAAGAAAACTCCGGATCTTGAAGTTTCGAGTTCAGCTGTAACAAGAGAATGGGTGATTGATACAGGACCTGGTATTACACATATCGGGACTAATATTTTATAAATATAATCATTAAAGGAAGGAAGGAAGGAAATGATTAAAACCACAAAAACTGTAACTGTGGAGGGAACAGAGTTTCACATTGGAACTCTTTCCCCTCTCACAGCCATGGCTGTTCTAAAAAAATTGACTGGGATTATCGGAACAGCTTTTAGTGCAGATTCTCAAACAGAGGTATTTGCAGCTCTAGGACCGGCACTAAGTACTTTAGAAGATAAAGATCTGAATACCCTTTGGCTTCAGATTTTTTCATGTGTGCAGGTTATCCCTGCAGGAAAGGCACCTTTTCAAATTGATTCAGAAGCCTCTTTTAATGGGGCATTTACTGGATTAGATCCTGATGCTATATTTACAGTTGCCTTTGATGTAATGAGGCATAATCGCTTCCCTTTAATAAGGGACCTGGAGGGAGATATTGGAGAGTTAATGAGCACAATCCTTACTATTCCAGGGGAAGAAGAGACAGAAGAAGAGACTTAAAAGATTTAGGTGAAGTAGGAACTTTAGAAAAAGATTTTGAATCTGAGTGGTTAGTTTGGAGAATAATAAAAGAATCTAATTTTCAGATCAGTAGACACCAGATAGAGACAGAATGGTCTTTAGATGATGTTTTTAAAGTAAATGCTTTATTAGATATGGAACAGGATTATCAGACTGCTAAAAAAGGTTTAGAATCTATAAAGCAAGATAAAACTGGTAAATAAGGGGAGTACAGTGGTTATTGAAGAATTTATATCAAAGTTTTCTTTCAAAGCTGACACTTCTAAAGTTCATAAATTTTCCAAAAAAATAAATGAAGCTAAAGAAAATATGAAAGGAGCAGATAACTCCTGGAATAAATTTCAAGATCAATTAAAAAAGGGAATCCCTAACCAATGGTTTAACAGCATGTCCGGATTTATTACAACATTTAACCGGACCCGTGTTTTTCTTAATGGTTTTAAAAATACATTTCAGATTTTAAATAAGCTTCCTTTTGGAGGTGTCTTTAAAGGGTTAAGTAATTCCATTACAGGCATCATGCTTCCAATGAATAGGTTTGGTCTTCTTATAACTCGTATTAGAAGTTCTGTACGTTCCTGGATGCATTTAATGAATACAGGTTGGAAGAAATTATGGACTAATTTTAAAAGCCATATGGCTGGAATTTGGAGAGCTACAAAAGTAGGATTAACTAAAATAGGTCCTCTTGTAAGAGCTAATCTATTAAAATTAAAAGTCTGGATCACCAAAACCTGGAATAGTATTGTAGCATCTGTAATGGCTGGTAACAATAAATTTCTTAAAGGAATGATAGCTGGTTTTCAAAAAGTAGGGGGATTTTTCAATCCTAAATTAACTCAATTTGGCAAAGGGATAAAAGGAGCTGCAGCTAATATACCTTTTCTGGGAAATGCTTTGGCTAAAATACCATCATTTGCATTAGGAGCAGTTGCAGCTTTAGCTTTAGTGGTGGGAGCAATTTTTGCAGTAGTTAAAGCTATTAAAGCAATTGCTTCAGCCACCAGACAATTCATTGCATTTGAAACAGCTATGAAGGGTGTTCAAAAAGTAACTTTAGCTTCTGCTAAAGAAATGAATCAATTAGAAGCTTCAGCATTAAGAGCTGGTGAAGCAAGTATTTTCACAGTAAAAGAATCTGCAGAAGCTCAGAAGTTTTTAGCAATGGCTGGTCTTTCTGTTAAAGAAACAATGGCTGCTTTACCGGGAACACTTCAATTAGCAGCTGCAGGTGAGATGAATCTTGCTACTGCAGCAGATATTGCTACAAATATTATGTCTTCCAATGCTTTACAGGTAGAAGATCTTGCTCGTATAAATGATATCATGGCTTTTACTGCTGCTAATGCAAATACTGATATTGTACAATTAGGAGCTGCCATATCTAAAATAGGACCTGCTGGTAGACTTGCAGGGCTCAGTGTTGAAAACTTGAGTGCATGGTTAGGTGTACTTGCTAATAATGGTGTCAGAGGTGAAAGAGCCGGTACTATGGTTCGTAATGCCATAAAGGATTTAGTTAATCCTTCAGAAAAAATGGCAAAAGCTATGGCTGCAGGTGGAGTAGCTATTGGTGATTTTGTAGATGAAACTGGTAATATTCAAAATATTGATGCTTTTTTAATGGCTATGGAAAACATGGATGCTGTAGCTAAAAAAGCATTTTTGGCGAGTTTAGATGAAAGAACCTGGCAAGCTCTTTCACCTGTTATTACAGGTAGTGCAGAAGCTGTAGCTCAATTTAATGATGAATTAGAAAGAGCAGGAGGCACAGCTGCTAAGATGGCAGGATTTGCTTTCCGAGGATTAAGCGGAGCTGTTAAACAATATAGATCCAGGATGGGAGCTACTGCAGTTAAGTTTATGAAAAATTCTGGACTTAATAAACTATTCGAAGAATTTGTGAGATTTGCAGCTGATGTTTTACCTCCAATTATAAATACAATAGGTTTGCTTTTACGTCCTCTTGTAGTAGTCTTTAGAGCTGTTATGGCTGTTTTGACTCCTATTGGGATGTTATTTAAATGGCTTTTAGATACTATTAATACTATTGGAGATGTTTTTCTGGATATTTTTGTAGGTCCTTTTGAATGGATGCTTGATAAATTTAATCAATTATTAAGAGATACCAAAGGTTTTTTGACATGGATTACTGAAGCTGAAGGTCCTATTGGGGCTATAGCTAGATGGATTCAAAGTATTATCGATAATATTTCTAAATTTTTTGATAAGTTTAAACATGTAGAAGGGTTAGATAAATATGGAATGACTACTACAAAACCTTCTGATTCTATAACTGGAGATGGAGCTAGGGGAACTTCCACTACTTCAACAACAAATATTGCTGTGGAATCTCCAATTACAATAAATGGAGTAGACACTAATAATGCACCTGCAGTAGCGGCTGCAGCCAGATCAGCAGTAGCTATTGAGGTTAAAAAAATACTTGTAGAGGCAGGGATTTAATGGCTAATTTAAAGGTTCCAGCTATGTTATTTGGAGGACGAAAAAGAAGTAAATCCATTAAAAGTGATTCTTTTAGTTTAGTATTTGATCTTCAATTATCAGAATCACATTCTCTTGATAATGAAGTAGCCAGTCATCCAGTAGAAGAAGGATCCCCTATCTCAGATCATATTGAGAATAAGTTACGTTCCGGATCTACTTCATTTTTGATCTCAAATTATAGTTTAAAAATAGGAGAGTTGGTCACAAATAGAGTGCAGGATGTATATGATCTTTTTAAGCAGTTATGGAAAGCTAAAGAATTAGTAACTTTAGTAACTGATTTAGAGGTGTATGAAGATAGTGCTATTACTAAAGTAGGTATTTCCAGAGGGGAAGGAACTGGTGAAGCAGGTACTTTTGAAGTATCATTCACAGAATTTAGAATTATAAGACTTAAAAAAGTATCAATAGATGCCAATATTGTTATAACTGAATTAGAAACTCCGGAGAGTCAGCAAGCTTCTCCTCCGGCTGATATAGGCACACAAGCTCCTGAGAGTGAAACTTATACTGCAAAATCTAATTATCTGAGGGGAGGAGCACGTTAAATGCTTAAAATACCTATTTTTCAAAATCAATCATCAGATATTACAGAAAGAGTTACACTTGATGGTATTGAAATCAGCCTCAGATTTGCCTGGAATACTAAAAGTGAATATTGGATGCTTAATTCATATATAGAAATAGAATCTGAGATAACTTTGAATGGAATTAAAGTAGTTGCTAATTATCCTTTGCTTTATCAATTCTCTACAAGTTTAACTGGTCAATTTTTAATTTTCTTACAGGATTCAGCTTTAGGGCCAGAAATAACTTATGATAGTTTTGGAAATGGTCATAATTTGTTTTATCTTTCTGATGAAGAGTTTGATATCTGGAAGGATGCAAATGGCTTTCAATAGAATTCTAACTGTGAAAATTGGATTTGAAAACACTGGAATTCTTATATCAGATTTGAATATTGATTTTCAAATTGAAAGATCCATTGATTTTTCAGCTAATTCAGTTCAATTAAAAATATATAACCCTTCAGTTGCTACACAAGAAAAGTTTTTAAAAAAAGGAGCCAGTGTTACTATCTCAGCTGGTTATGAAGATGAGGGGATAGGTGTTATTTATGTAGGTCAAATTACAGAAAGTGTTTCTTATAAAGCAGGATCTAATCGTGTTGTGGATCTTATTGCTGGAAGTATTCAAAATGCTAATAGAGATCTTGCATATATTACAGTTGCTTTATCTTATAAAAGAGATACAGCTGTAATTACACCTTTAAAAGACATAGCTGCAGCTTTGGGACTTTCAAATTATGGATTTGAAATAGCTAAACGTGTTAAGTTATCTAATGGTTTTTCTTATTCTGGATCTGCTAAAACAGCACTTGCCAGATGTAAAGATATTTTAAATGCTAATGGAATGGATCTGTTTATTGATAATACCACAGTAGTAGTTTTCAAAAGAAACACTGCAGATACACGATTTAAAGTGGTTTATTTAACTCCGGAGACAGGATTGATAGGATCAGCTAAATTGACAGATTCAAGTAAAGCCGGTAATCCCGAAGAAGAATTTCCATTAAGAATGTCTTTTAAATGTCTTTTAAATCCTCAATTAAATCCTAATGGAGTTGTGGTTTTAGATAAGAGTACTGTTATTGGAACTTTTATTCTTGAAAAAATATCATTTTCAGGTAATAATTATGGAGGAACTTTCATATCTATGGGAGAAGGGGTGTCATGAGAACAGATTTAGTAGAGGCTATGACAATATGGTTAAACTCTAAGTTAGAAGATGTTCACACAGCTATCCCAGGGAAGATAGAAAAATATGATGAAGTTACTCATACTGCTGAAGTGTTACCTCTTTTGAGTAAAATAACAGTAAAAAATACGGAAGTAGCTTTACCAGTGATTCCTGGTGTTCCAGTTATTTTTCCTTCAGGACAAGCTTTTGAATTATCTTGGGAAGTGCAAAAAGGAGATGGGGTTCTTTTAGTTTTTTCTGAAGTAGCACTTGGTGCTTGGGTTAATTCAGAAGGAGATAAACAAGTTTCTCCGGAAGGAAAACATCGTTTTTCTGAAACAGATGCTATGGCTATTGTAGGGCTTTCTCCTAAAGTTATTGAATCAGCATTGAAAATGTATATAGATAAAAATGGTAAAATGACTATAGGTTCTGGAGATTCACCATTTGTAAAAGGTGATGTTCTTGATACATTATTAACTACTTTATTAAGTGATAGTTGGATGACGTTACCAGCTGGTACTGCAGGTCAAAATGCTGCTATTTTAACAGCTTTACAGGCAGCAGCAACAACTGCAAAAACTTCTTTAACGACACTGCAAAGTGTAAAGGTGAGTGCAGAGTGAAAAATTTATATATTGATCCTTTGACAAATGATATTGTGCTAGCTAAGAGAAATCTGGTTTTAATTTCAGAAAATGGAGCACTTGCTCAATTATGTGAAAGTAGATTACTTATGCTTAAAGGTGATTATTTTTTAGATAAAACGCAAGGAATACCTTATATTTCTCAAGTGTTTGTTAAAACAAATGATAAATCACTGGTAGATTCTTTTTTTAAAAATACTCTTTTAGAAACAGAAGATGTAAATTCAATTGTTTCTTACTCTGGAGAGTACATAGGAGCTACAAGAGCTTATAAGATTACGTTTGAAGCAGATACAACACTGGGTTTAATTTCTGGTGGTGTAGAAAAGGAGGTTTCTTGATGGGTATATTTACAGATTCTGGTTATCAAAAAGAATCATTAGCAGAATGGAAAATAAAAGTAGAAGATCTTTTTAAAGAAGAGTTTGGAGATGATGTAGATTTAGATCCCAGTGGTCCATTTGGACAGATAACAGCTATCACAGCTAAAATAATGGCAGATCAGGATGAAATTACAGAAGAAGTATATTTGGCAAGGGATCCTGATTCAGCTACAGGTGTTAGTTTGGATAGAATTAGTGCTGAAACCGGTACAAAAAGAAATGATGCAGGATTTACTTTTGTTCAGGATGTACTTTGTTATGGTGATGAAGGTACAATTTTAGCAGCTGATGAAAATAGAATCACATTAGCACCTGCCTTTTCTCCATCAGAAGATCTTTATTTTGCTTTAGTGGATGGGATTGTCATAACAAAAGCTATTGCCAGGAAAGTAGTATTAACACCAGATGATCCTAGTGAGGATGATGATTATACTATTACAATCAATAGTATAGTTTATTCTGTCATTGCAGATGCTGATCCTACAGTAGATGAGATAATTACAGCTATGATAGCAGAGCTTCCAAATGTAGTAACAGGAACTTTAGTAGATGGTACTTTAGAGATATTTGCTAATATTGATTTTTCATTTGATTATAATTCTCTTTGGACTTTAAATGAACAGGCTTCTGCTGGAAATTTTCAATCTAATATAGCTGGAATAATCACAGCACCAGCAAATTCTTTAACAGAGATAGTTACTCCGATTTCCGGATGGTCTTCTGTCAATAATCCATCTGCAGGAGAAACTGGAGCAGAAAAAGAAGCAGATCCTGTTCTAAGAATAAGACGCAGGGAAGAACTTATTTCTGGAAAGGGTACAGATAATGCTATAAGAATTGCTGTAGAAAAAGTAGATAATGTTAGTGCAGTTTCTGTTTTTAGTAATAGAACTTTGGTGGTGGATTCTTCTGGAATACCTGCAAAATCTTTTGAAGTAGTTGTTTTAGGAGGTAATGAAGATGAAATTGCTCAGGCTATTTATGATAATGCACCGGCTGGTGTTGAAATATATGGTTTGAATGCTTCTGGTACAGCTATAGACCCTATTGATAGTACTGTGACTATAATTGATTTCAGTAGACCTACGCCTATTTATATATGGGTTAGAATCACCAGAATACCCAATACTGAAGAAGTCTATCCTTCTGATGGTGATGATCAGGTTAAAGCTGCAATTGTAGCTTGGGCAGAAGAAAATCTTAAACAGGGAACTGATGTTATCAGATTAAGACTTTCTATTCCTGTATATGAGGTTCCAGGATCAGGAGATTTAACAATTGAAATCGATGATACTGCAACTCCTGGAGGAACGCCTGTATATGCTGAAGATGATATTATTGTTCTTAATAGAGAAAGTGCGGAAATAGTTTTAACCCGTATAACAATAATAGAAGGACCATAAATGGCAGAGCTTTCAGCTATTGATTATCCCACAATTGCTCTTTCTCTTTTAATTGAGAGATTCAAAGATAGTGAAGATATTCAAAAACTTTTAGTGATAACAGCAGAAGTTGCTATGGATCTTCAGACAGCTGTTTTTGAGATAGATGAGTTATTTGTATTAGAAACAGCTGAAGGTCCGGAACTAACGATAATAGGTAATGTCTGGGATGTTTCCCGAAAATTAGATGTAATAGAAACGGATAATGAATATCGGGATAAAATTTCTGTTAAAGCTGTTTTATCAATTTCAGGCACTATTTCTGAAATAAAAAAAGTACTCTATACTTTTTTTGGAGCTACTTATGTAGATTATGTCACTCAATATCCTGCTGGTTATGCCGTTTATAGTGATGCTGTTATTACTCAGATTATGTTAAATACTTTTACTGCTTCAGGAGTACAAGCTCTTTTGGAAACTGGGTTTGTAATGGGAGGATCTGTAGTAGGAATATCTGCTGTAAGTGGTGCTGCTAATGTTTCTTTTAAAGCAAGAGGTTTGTCTGCTTCTGTTTCTACTGTACCGTTTGTTCAGGGTACAATGACAGTATTAAGATCTATAGAAGGATCTGCTGATAGTGTAAGTGTTGTTGAGGCATCAGCAACTATACCACATGAAGTAATAGGATCATGTGATTCTGTATCTAGTGTTAGTGGTGCTGCTGATGTATCAGGGTCCTTTGAAGAGAATCTAATTGCATTTGCTACTGTTTCAACTGATGTAAGTGGTTGGAATAAAGTTGATGGTTCTGATGTTGCTCTTGATTTGATTGGTAAATATCCGAAAGTACATAGTTCAGAAGGATCTACTGGTGGATCTGAAACACATGACCATGGTACATTTAGCGGCAGTTCTGGTGGGCTTTCAAATAATAAGCAATCTGGCAGTGGCGAAAACAGGGTAATTGGTGCTAGATCTCATACTCACACTATAAATCATACACATCCTTCAGTAAATAATGAGCCAGAATATTTAAAAGTATTACCTGTTACTGATGGGGACGCAATAAAAACTTCAATGTTCTTATTTTATGATGGAGGGTCAGCTCCATCAGGTTGGAGTGCATTAAGTGCTGCAATTGATAAAATGTATAAATGTGATTTAGCACCTGAGGCAACACCTACAGGTGGAAATGCAGATCATTCGCACGTACATTCAGGTAGTACTAATGCTGTTACCCCATCTATTACTACTGACAACAGTGCTGACTCTTCTGGTGGCAATAAAGGAGTGAGTCCAGGGAACCACTCACATTCAAATACTCATACACATGTTGGTGGTGAAAATTATCCATTATGGCATGGGCTTATTCCTGTTAAACCAGATTCAGAAACTGGTGAGTTACCATCTGGAATATGTGCATTTTTTAAAGGATCTGTAATACCTGATGGTTGGAGTGCATTTTCAGCAGCAGATGGTAAATGGATACAGGGTAAGTCAATTGCTGGTGCTACTGGTGGAGCAAATACTCATAATCATGTAAGTACTAATGTTACTGGTTATAGAAATGGAGAAATAGCTTGTAATAGTGGTGGTTCAGCTTATGCTGCTGCTGTTTCTTCTGGACATAGACACACAATGTATCATACAGAAAGTACAGTAGATAACATACCACCATATCAGGAACTTATGTTCTTGAAAAAAGATTAAGGGAGAAAGAATATGATAGATTTAGTAAATGACTTAACACTCACATTTGTTTGGTTAATACATAATTTTGAATTATATTTTGTTGATTTAAAGTTTAAAGTGTTACCGACTACTGGCACAATAGTAGCAACGGGACTTGATGATTGGATTGAATTTAGTGTAGGTTTTAAAAAAGGGACTCCAGGATATGTAGCAACAATTGGAAAAAGTAAAGATGATGTTTGGGCATTGATTCTTGGAGAATGGGACAAGTACCAAGTTGATCCGGCAACATCAGTTTTGGAATTAACACAGTTATTTGAATATGTAACTGAAAAAGGAGTTAAGTAATGGCAGGTTCATTTAGTGATTACACAGAAGATAAGGTATTAGATCACATATTAAAGATAGCTGCTTTTGTAGTACCAACAAATATATATTGTGCATTATTCACAGTAGCACCTACTGATGCAGGTGGTGGAACAGAAGTGACTGGTGGAAGTTATGCTCGTATGATTGCAGAAGATTGGGATGTTTCTTCCGGTGGAGTAACAGCTAATTCAGCAAAGATTACATTTGTACAGTCAACAGCAGATTGGGGAACGGTTGTAGCATTTGCATTATTTGATGCAATCTCTGGTGGTAATATGCTGATGTGGGGTGATCTTGATACAAGTAAACCAATGACTGATGGTGATATAATTGAGTTTGCAATAGGTAATTTAGATATTTCATTGACATAGAGGTATAAAATGGCAGAAATAATTCCTATTGATTATCCTACAATAGCTGTATCACTTCTTGTAGAACGTTTTAAAGATAGTGAAGATCTTCAAAAGCTCCTTACAGCTATGACAGCTGCTGCTCTGCCTCTTCAGACTGCTGTACTGGAAATAAGGGACCGTTTTGTACTTCCGACAGCTACAGGGGCTGAATTGACGATAATTGGAGTTGTTTGGGATGAGGCCAGAGAGAATGATAATGATACAGATTATAGACATCGTATTAATGTGAAAATATCGTTATCTATCTCTGGAACTCTTCCAGAAATAAAAAGAATATTGTTTGTATTGTATGAAGCAACTTATACTACGTTTGTTCCTGGTTATCCTGCCGGGTTTACAATAACTACAGATGCTGTTATTTCTCAAACAGAATTAGAAGCACTCACACCTTCAGGCGTTTTTGTGTTATTATGGCCTGATGTGCATGAAGGAAATTATCTTGTAGATCATAATGATGATTTCATTGTAGGGGAGAATAACTATCCCCTTATTGATCATGATGTTTAAATAGGAGTTTAGTATGGCTGGTGGATTTAAAAGAATTGAAGATTATGATGTAGTAGATCCTGTAGTACTTCCGGATGATGCAGTAATTTACACAGTATTACCAAATGAAAGCACTCCAGCTCTGATTGATAGACATTGGAATTGGCTTGCTTTTAAAAATTGGCTTGTAGGGATCATTGCATTGTTTGCTACCGGGCCTAGAGAAATTATTACAGCAGATACAACTTTGGTTTTCGGAAAAAAATATTTAATATCTGGTGATTATGAATTAACTTTACCTGCAAATCCAGTTGAAGGTGATGCAATTGATATTTTATCAGAGGGATATGCTACAGTAATACAAACAGATGCAGAGCATATTATAGAATATAAAACAAAATATTTTACTATAAAAGGAAGTGCTGGATATTTAAGTTTATATCCTAGAGACAGATTGGTATTAGTTTATAAAGGAGTACAGAATTATCAAGCAGGAAGTATACTTAAATTATCTGATCCGGGGACTAAACCTGGAGCCACTTGTAATGGAGTGACATTTTCATATGATGGTATTTATTTGGGTGCTGCAGCAAGTAGTACACCTTATGTTCATATATATAAACGGGCTGGTGATACTTTTACAAAACTTTCAGATCCTACAGGAGATTTACCCACTAATGCTGCAAAAGGAGCCTCCTTTACAAGGGATGCTGCTTACTTAGCTATAAGCAGTGTTCAATCACCTTTTATACAGATTTATAAGAGGTCTGGTGATGCTTTTGCAAAAGTAGCAGATCCTACAGGAGGTTTGCCTCCTGATCAAGCACACGATTGTGCATTTTCACATGACGGTAATTATTTAGCAGTAGCTCATCAAGGTACACCATATCTTACGGTATATTCTCGTTCTGGGGATGTTTTTACAAAACTTTCAAATCCTTCAAGTCTTCCTGCCAGTAATGGTATAAGTGTTGGTTTTTCATCAGATAATAATTTTATATTAATAGGAACACAGTCTTCACCATATGCTTATATGTATAAATTAGAAGGAGGAGCTCTTAAACAGATGGCATTTCCAACACAAGCATCAACAATTCGAGGGGTAGCTTTTTCTCATAATGGTGATTATGTTGCCTGTGGTGTATCAGTTTTACCAAATATCAATATTTTGAAACGTAATGGTAATACGTGGGTAGCATTAACTCCTCCAGTATCTCTACCTGCAGGTGCAGGGTTCCGTACAAGTTTTTCTCGTAATGATTTATTTTTAACTGTGTCACATGGTGCATCTCCATACGTCACAGTATATCAGCGATTTGGAGATACTTTTGTTAAATTAACTGATCCTGTTACACCTCCTACAGGCAATGCAGAAGGAGCTATTTTTAGTGAAGATGGATTTTATATGGTAGTTGGACATAGTACAGATCCATGGTTGACTTTTTATATAAACAAAACTTCAGCTAATAAGGTATGGATAATAGAAGAATTTGATATAATAGATGGTGGTTCTGCTGAAGATGGGGGAGGTATGGTAAATCGTTTTAAGTAAAAATGAAAATATGAAGTATAGTTAATATTTATTACTTATTCTTATATAGAATTCTTTATATCCTTTATTACTATCCTTTGGTTGGTATATAATTTCATAAGGTTGTATAGGATATAAACATAACTGTCTGTATCCTATTTTTAAAATTCCAAATTTTAATCCTGCATTAAATAAATAATCTGGTTCGAAATGAAGAAGATAAGTATTAACATTTGTAAGTTGAATATTTGTCTTTGTTGTTCCACCAATAAAAAATATATTCCCTATTATTATTTCAGCTTCTAATAATGTATATTCAATATTTTCATTTACATTTACTTCAATATGTGGATAAATAGCATTTAAACTTTCATAATTAGGTATAAAACTTAACTCTAATGCAAATAATAATATTAACCAATTCATACTTAACTCCTTACTAAATTAACTCTGGAAACTTTATATCCCAGTTTTTTATTGAATTTCTGAACTATTTTGTATACCCGATCAGCACTGTCAATCTGATCCTCTTTATGAGTACTTAATAATACCTGTACTTCCAATTGATCACTGATGTCTTTTAGTAATTGAGTCATGATAGGAGACCGGACCACATCAAGATTTTTTGCCGGCTCATCCAAACATAATAAATTAGCTGTTTTTCCCATGCTCCATACAGCTAATCTCAATCCTAAAGCCACTACGTCAGCGAGTCCACCACCTGCAGAATCCAGGGGAGCTTGTTTGCTTCCACCTTTCTCCACAGTGATAGCAGCATGGCTATTGTTGTTCTTTGTGGTAAAGTCGATATCAAATACATTTCCCGGAAACAAAGCCTGTAGAGGAGTATTAACCAGATCTGAAAGATGATAAGCAATACTTCTTTCAATTTGATGAGCAGCTGTTTGGATAATTAACTGAGCTTTTTCCACAGCTTCTAATTTTTTACTCAGTTTTACTTTTTTTAGTTCAGCCTGTTCCAGAGATATTTCTGTTTCTTCCAGGAGATATTTTTTCTTATCCAGTATGTTTCTTAATGCTGTATTATTCATTTCGCAATTCCTTTAGTTTATCACGTAAAAGTTTACCACCTTTAGCACCAGATATTCCTCTTTGTGATAATTTAATAAGTACATTTTTTACACTTTCTATTGGCATATTCAATTTATTAGCTATGTCTTTTATAGCTTCTAAAGCCACATCTAACTCAGTAATCTTCATCTTCTTCGTCTTCGTCATCATCTATTATAGCATTAAGAATTTCTTCCGGAAGAAGTTCTTGAATTTTAGCTGTGAGTGTTTCTCGTTTCACCTGGAGCATTGAAATACGTTCTGCAGTTTCTTTCTGTAATGCTTCCATCTCTTCTTTAGTATCACATTTGTATTCAGATTTCCATTGGGCTTTAATTTGCTTAATAGCTCCTTCAGTTTCTGCACATTCTGTGGTTAATTCAGCTATTTTAGCCTGTAAAGCTTCTACTTGTTCAATAGTCATTTCTTTAGACATTAGTTCTTATCTCCTCTAATATATTTTTTACAAGTTTTGAACTGTTCACTGACAGTTTTTTCACGACTTCCCAGAGATCAAAAGACAGACCTTTGGAACTTGCTAATTGTTCTGCATATGCTGTAAGGGAATCCTCACGAGCATGTTGCTCTACCAGATATGAATCATCTATCAAGGTCACATCATCACTTTCTAATGGGAAAAACCCATAACTGCTATCTTCAGTATCAAAAGCATAGAAACCTACTTCATAATTTTTCTCATCAGCACTTTGCCGGTTTAGACATCCAGGATTGAAAAGAATAGTATCTTCGTATATTTCTACATAATGTTTATGATAATCTCCAGTGAGTATAAATTCAGCAGTAGGAAATGATTCCATGATATCGGCAGCTATTTCCGCATTTGCTAATCGGGCCAGACTTTCATTTGCATCAGGCATGATTAATCGATGAATAATCACAATTCCAAATTCTTCAAGAAAATCAGTATTTTCAAACTTCTTATTCACACCATGGGGCACCACGCCCTTCATTCTCATTAAGTTCCCTATACTGCTGTTATGAAGATTAGCGTACTGGTGATGCTGTAAATCATGGTTTCCTGGGATAATATGAACCTCCACTGACCAAGGTCCCTCTGCTTTTACAGTGTCCATAGCTTCCGGAATAATATTTACTACCCAGGGAGGTTGATTAGAGGAATCAAGTATATCACCAACTAAAAGCAATTTATCAACATTTAGATCTCGACATTTCCTGAAGAGTTCTACCACATTATTTTTTTGAGAGAGGATCCAATCTTCATCTGTTCTTACTCTAGGCCGGTCTCTCCGGAGATGGAAATCGGCACTAACGGCTATTTTCATGTTTATCCCCTTTCCATGATGATTTGCAAAGAGGGCAAATAGCAGGGAGTCTCTTTTCATCTTTTTGCAGCATGGTGCTCCATTCTTTTAATGATGCCTCATGTCTTTCAAAAAGAGTGATCTCATTAGAAATATTTAATTCTTTATTTTCTAATTCTCCAATAGTGTCATCCAACATTTCTAATTGCATAATTTTATCAGCAGTATTTTCCAACCAAGGTTGATTATTTTCAAGAAAAAGAATTGCAGTATCATGTTTTATTATTTGCTGTTCAATATTTTGGATATGGAGTGTAGAAAAACCTATATCATTTTCAATTTCTTTTATCTTAGAAATAGCTTTTTCAGCTTCTGGAAGCCAATCCTGATGTACTACTAAGATTGATTGATTTTTATAAAAAGAAGTGAGAGAAATGTTTATAGACTTTTGATTATCAAGTATATGAGCTTCTTTATTATAGAGAGATAACCACCTTTCTACTAAAGGAGAAGTATTTTTAGTCCATTTAAATAATTCAAGAACATCTTTTAAACCATTATACTTATCAATTTCTTCGATTATGGTGTTTTCTTTATCTTCCAAATCTTCAATATCTTTCTCTACTTTTTCCAAACGTTTAAATACTGGTTCAGCTTTCAAAATCCAGCCTAGAGATTTAATATCTCTTTCACAAGAAGTAATTTTCTCAGTTTCAGCTTCTCTTAATTTTTTAATAGATCTTTTTTTACTTTCTACAGCAGTTAAAGCTCTTGGGATTTCATCCAGTTTGACAACCGAGTTAAGGAATCTTGCAACTTCCTGGCCTCCTTTACCGCCTGAATGAAGCAAGAAAAGACTATCATGCTGATTCTGAATATTGACTTCACCCATGTTAAACCATTTTTTAACTTCATCAGGGACTCCTACACCAGCTCTCGCCAGATCTTTACCATTAATTCGATAACCATTGAAACTGAGAGATCTTTCCCGAATAAGAATAGAACCATCTTCCCGAATACATTCAACTTTACAAGATCGATCAATTACAGTCATTCCTTTTTTAGTTTGATGTTTGGCCCAATAGGATATAAAGCCGGTTCCTGCAGGTTCATTATTAACAGCCCAATTCAATCCTCTCATGATGGCTGTTTTACCTTCGTGAGATTCTCCGGTTAAACTCGTTATCCCCTCATCCAATTCAATGAAAGAATCAATATGAGCTTGAAAATTAACTAATCTAAGTGACTTAAGCATAAGTACCTCCCATATTCAGCTATAAGTACAGCATCAGCTCTGCCATCTTTTGTTTTTAAAAAAATACTTATCATATCAGGATAATGAAGCCGGCATAATTCAACAGCAGCCTGTTTTCCTTTCTTCAGTAATTTATGGTGTTTTTTCCATACAGGAGGAGTAGTATAATGAATTCTGCTTCCTCCAGTAGTTCTTATAATACTTTCAATTCTTCCAAATGTCTGTCCAAAGGCAAAAGCACTTACAGCACCATCTCCAGGCATAGAAGTTACTTTTTCTATTATTACTAATTCTGGTCTCCATGCTCTTACCATGTCTTTATACATAATAAAGAACTCTTCAATATCTAATTGATTATTCTTTTTTTGTTTTCCACTTTTAGTTTTTGTAGTTTTAAAAGTAGTTAATAGAGGCAGATCATGAACTTCAAGAACTTCTTTATGTTGGATAGCAGCGATTGCCCCAGCTACACCAGGATCTATACCTATAATAATCAATTGAATAACCTTCTTTGCTTAGGGTCTTCCATTTTATGCATCAGAGCATCATTCAGATAATTTAAACCTAAAGCAGCCAGAACAAATTGTTCTCTATCATTAAAAGCCATTCTAAGAGACATGCTGAAATTACGATTTCTATTCATATGAATTGTAAATGACTGATATTTAGCATACATTTGTGTGTCAGTCACATTGTTTTCTTTCATTAATTGTCTAAGATCTTTCATTCGTATTTTCTCCCAAGGCCGCTTTTAGCAGCAGCTTCAATAGCTTCCCATTTATCAGTAACTTTTTTATCAAGTTCTTTTTTTAATATAGGATCCTTCATTATTTGAAGTCTGAGAGTATTGAAATCAATAGGAGCTCCAAAATGATCATCAAAAATCAATTTTAATTTAGGAAAGACAGTTATAAATTTCATTACAATACTAAGTTTAACAGCTCTTTTACCATCTATTTTTTTTCTAAAAGTTTGATATTTCTTTTTAATACCTTCATTTAAATTTAACCATTCTACTACACCAGCAAGATCTAATTTGGGTTTATCTGCAACTTCCCAGGGAATATTGTTAGCAATAGTTTTTCGATACTCACCTTTGTCTTTACTTCTAATATCATAAAGAAAAGTAAGACTGGTTCCAACATCATCAATACCATAGTCAGTATAATAAAGGAAACGAGCTTTTCTTTTCATTCTGCCATCACGGGACTTAAGACCTTCTACTTCTACAAAGATACCATTTACAAGATCACTACCTTCATTTTTAAGATCTTTAATAGGAGTGAACCACACTTCTATATCCATCCAGTGTTTTTTAGCTTTTCCTCCAGAAGTTTTTAATTTTTTCTGATATTGTTTAGCTCCTATTTTTTCCCGAACCTGACTGACGATACCCAATATAACTTTACTACCTTGTAGTTTAGCTGTTTGAGTTCGGAAGAATTCCTGACTTAAGAACTTTGCAGAAGCCATCCCATAAGTACCTTCATCAAAAGTTTTACCTTTCTCATATTCTTCTTTTCTTTTTTTTGAACGACTCATTTTATCTTCATCAGAGATAGAATCTAAACTGTCCATAAAATAAATTCCAAAATGCTTTTTGGGAAGCATTCCAAGAAAGATAGAAAGTCTGGCATCCATATCTTCTACTGTTTTAGGTCTAATAGGGAGTTTTTTTGTGTGTTCAAGTAAAAGATTGCCTCCCATAATATCTACACCATACAATTCAGTAGTATCAAAATTATTTCCATTTTCACCATCTTCATATTGCCAATCAAACTTATCTTTTCTATGGTGATGTTCTGCAGCAATCATTTCATTTCCGAGCATGGATTTACCACTACCAGTATCTCCACATAGATTGATAGCTATTCCATAGGGAATTCCAAGTCCTCTGCCTCCTCCAAAATATAAATCAAGTAGATGGCAGCCAGTTCTGGCAAATTCAGTTTTCATTTTTATATCCTTCTTTATTGCTGAGTTTACCTGGTTTTCGATCCAGGAGCTCTTTGAGGGTGTTATAATCTTCATGATGAATTACATCCTTTCCTTGATAGATACTTACTCTTAAACGATTCATAGCAATAATTCTCCACATTCGTGTACGATTTTTATCTTTAGGGAAAGGAATTATTTTCCATTTGGAAGTTCCTTTTCTTATTTTTAAGAATTGAATTAGCTGATCTCGTTTAAAATACCAATGCTTATCTTTAGGATTCTTCCAGGCAAACGGTTGTAATCTTAAGGTTTGAATAGAATATTCTAATTCAAATCGTTTAATCATTGCTAAAGCTTCACCAGTCTTTAAGTATACCTCAGATGGCATATTTTATTTCCTCATTGCCAAAACAGTAATTCTAATTGGTTTTTCAGAAGAACAAGTTTCACAGACAGTAACTTCTGCACTGAATATCTTATCAGCCATATCTTCATTAGGACCCATCACAGCAGCTAAAGGAGCATGTCCTCCTAGTACCATAGTTAAACCCTGCTGCCGTTGTAATGCCTTAGCATTTAAACCATAACGTTCAATTCGAACACGATAAAACAAAGGAACACCAGAAGCTCCAATAGGTTTATTGCATATTCCGCAAATTGCAGCTTCTCTTAATTCTTTTTCTTTCATAATTTATTCCTTCAAAAAAAGCCCCCTTTACAGAGGGCTCTGTTTTTGCAAATATGTGATTATTTCTTTTTGGCTTTTTTGGCTTTATAACAGGCCATTTCCAAATCGCAGTCATCACATTCCGGATGTTTTCCATAATCAGGGCCAAACTTAAAATCTTCAGGACATTTACTTTTAGAAGATTTCTTTTTGGGAGATGATTTAGAATGGGATGTCGTCGAGGAAGTCTTCTTCTTGTTGCTCTTTTTTACTTTTTTTTTGGCAACTACAGGTTCTTCTTCTTCGTCATCATCCTCATCATCGTCCTCGTCATCTTCTCCATCAGAATCATCATCGTCAGCATCATCTTCTTCGTCTTCTTCCTCGTCATCATCTTCATCAGAGTCATCATCATCAGGTTCGTCACCTTCTTCTTCCTCCTCTTCTTCATCATCAAGTTCTTCTTCATCTTCATCATCACTGACTTCATCATCTTCACCGAAGTAGAATTCTTTGATTTCCTTATTAGTCATAAGTACAAGAGCTTCATCCCAGGAAAAAGCTTTATCAATATCAGAATCCGGAACAGGTTTTTTCCTGTCAATAAAAGAAAACTGTTTGAACTGTTTCTTTTTATCTTCCGGAACGAGAAACTTAACAATCTTACCTTCATCTTCAACTTCATAAAAGGCAATAACACCCTCACCATCAGCACATTCTTTTGCAGCATCTGCAAGTTCATCACCAAATATAAAGGTGGAAGCATCAAAGAACATGATTTTACCTTTGTCTTCACCTGTCACAGGTTTGACATTGTAAACAGCTCTTCTTTTGGCTCCCAAATTAATAGCCAGTTTTTTAGTTTTTTCACTGCCGGATTCATTGTATTCATCCCATAATTCTCTGGAAGCATCACATAAGGCACAGGGTTTTCCATAATTTTTCTGGAGGCAAAGAATATCTTTTGTTTTGTTCACATTCTTATGAACATAATATTCCATTGAATAATGCAGATCACCCACTTCCAGATCTCCGGAAGCTACCTTTGGGAATAAATCAGATTTAATTTCAAAGGGAATGATATTAAATCTGTTTGATTTACCTCTTGTAACTTTGAATACTTCAGGTTTTTTCTTCAATTTTTTAAAATCAAAAACTCCAGTATAAGAAGACATTCCCCTGGCATTATTGGTATTAACATGGGATTCAACCCTTTCAGATCCTACTTTTCTTGATTTTTTCTTTTTTGTAGCCATAATTTACTACTCCTTTAATTTTTAGGTCTTGCTTTAAAGCAATCATTATCTATTTCACAGTCATCACATTCAGGTTCTAATCCGAAAGATTTACCAAAAGAATAACCAGCAGGGCATTTACCTTCAGGTTTTTCAGCTTTTTTCTTATCAGCTATTTTTTTCTGAATTTTTTTCCCTTCCACCTGATTGATCTCAGCCTGTTCTTTGATTTTTCTTTTAGTAGGTTTTTGAGCTTTAAGTTTTCCGGCTGCAGTACCTGTTTTTACAGATCTTTTGGTTTTGGGAGGAACAACAACTTCTTCCTCTTCTTCATCCATATCTACATCAAGATCTTCATCTTCTTCAAGTTCCGGATCAGAAGTACCAATACCATCATTTTCATCATAGAGTTCTTCATCGTTATCATCAATTTCTTCCTCTTCCTCCTCTTCATTATCATCAATAATTACTGGTTCAGGTTTAGAAAGTTTCTTTTTCTTCTTGCGCTTCTTATTCATTTCAGAAATACTCAGATCCATAGCCTCAATTGCAGCATCTTTGGTTTTCTTTTTATTTTCACGAACATCAGCACTTACTTCTTCTTTAAGAAAATATTTAGTAGTGTGTAATTCAGTGAGGATTTTAATCATGCTTCTTTTCTGCTGCATAGCTTCTTCAGCTACACGACAGTAACCATGAGCTTTATTAGTAGTAATAAAAACTTTCTGTGCTTCCATTACTTCTTCATCAATAACCGTAAGACTTTCAGCCAATTTATCTGTGGGAACCTTTCCTCCAGGTTCATCTGGTGTTTTATGAAACATAAATCTTTCAGCTCTTACTTTATCCAGATTCAATTTTGCTTTATCAACATCTTCTTTTGCATTAACTACAAGCATAGCCCATTCACCATAAACATAAGGCTGCATCTCTGCTTCTACATCCAGCAAATTTTTATTGATCTGCTTATCGGCTCTTAAGTCCCGATTAATCTCTACCATCTATTTCCTCCATTTTAATCTGTAAGACTTCTCACAGTTCTTGTTATCAATAAAGGCCATGCTGTTCCAGTATCGAACAGAGGCTCTTCAAACCATTCCAACATTTCAGCAATTGCAGAAGCCTTTGACCCATCTCTTAACATAATAGAACAACCATAATTTAAAATAGTTCTTCTTATTGTTTCAGGTTCAATTCTTTCTTTCTTAAGAGCACTAAGTAGTTTTAAAGATTTTCCGGAACTACCGGTAAAGTACATCCTACAGAAGTTTATTACTTCTGGGATGTCTTCACTAAGTCCTGCTACATTGCTCTCAAGGTACTCCTGAATGTATTCTTCTTCCATTCCGGATACAGTATCCAATAACTTAACAGCATCACGCACATGACCGTCAGCAGCTTCTGTGAGCATTTCTAATACTTCAGGATCCAGAATGAAATTCTCTTCTCTGCAGATCTTTTTAAGTAATTTTTTAATGGAAGAATCTTTCACTAAATTAAGTTTAATAGGTGTGCATCTGCCTTTGATTTCATCAATAATTTTTTTTGGATTAGTGGTGCAGATAAAAAAGAAATCACAAGGAGAGGGTTCTTCTAATAATTTTCTGATACCATTCTGAAAAGCTTTACTGGAATCCTGCATTTCATCAAGAATCCATCCCCTGTTACCGTGACTGACAACATTGCATTCTTCAATGATATTTTTAGAATCAGCTTTTAAACCATCCTGAGCTAGATTCATTTCTGTAATATTGTAAGGATCTATTTCTAAAGCTTTACAAGCTACTCTTGCTAAGGTGGTTTTACCTACTCCATGAGGTCCTACAATGATATAAGCCTGAATAGGATTATCTTTTTCAACACTTTTTTCCAGAGCAACAACTTGAGGTCCATTTCCAATTACATCTTTGAAAGTAGTAGGTCTATATTTTTTAGTATAACCCATTAAAAAAGCCTCCCAGATTGCCATATTTTTACTACTTCAATTGGAGCTGTGCTTGCTCTAACAGCATTTTCAATAGTTTGCCAAGCTGCTATCCACATCCATAATTGATCAAGTCTTTTATTGGCTGGAGGTTGGATAGTACCTTTCACTAATTTTTCAAAAAGTTTATTTTGATAAGGTTTAAGCCAGTCTCCCATATTAAAATATAAGTCTTCACCTTGTTTTATAAATCTCACAGCTTTCTTTTTGTTCAAAGGATGAGCTTGTTTAGTTATCATATGAAGGAAATCTGATGCAGATCCATACTTATATACTTTATTCATTATAGAGAGATTATCAATTTTTTTTATAGCATCTTCTTTTTCTTGCAATCTAGGAGCTAAAGTTTCCTTTGTGATTTTTAATAATTCAGCATCCATTTCTTTTTTATTCATATTGCATCCTCTTTATAATTATAGATTTTATACTCTATTACGGACTTACTTAATCCTCAAATTCATCAGCTACTGTCTGGAGTTTTTCTTTATGTTCATGTTCTAATTCCTCTACTTCTTTCCAGGCATCAAAATCAATCAATCTAGTAATTTCTTTTTCTACTAAATCTTCTAATACTTTAGGTTCCAAAGCATCAAGTTCCCAGGAAGATTCACCAAATTCATCAGCATACTTTTGAAATCTTGAATCTGTGGTTTTAGCTGGATTTTCAGGAGGATTATACTCTATTACTTGATCCATATTTAAAGCTATTCTAATTACAGTAGGACTTGCGTTTTTAAGAAACATATAAAGGCGATTTTCAATATCACGAGTCATATCCATTCCAGAGGGATCATGATCCCCAAGATAAATAAGTACAGATGTTTTTCTATTATAAAATGCTTTTTTCATTCTTAATGATGCTTCATATAAAGCAGATAAAGAAGAATATCCTTTATTAGCAGTGAAAGTTACATCCCATCTACGACACACAGGTTGTATAATATTAGAAACAGCGTCTTTTTCACTCATTACTTCTACATAATAAGTTTGAGTTTCCCATCTTGATCGATAGTAGGTTTTCATTGCCATTTCTAATATTTCTGTAGGATTATCCCAATGAGTTCTATCAACCGGAATTCTACCTCTGTCTTCAATCATATACCAATCTATCATACCGGCTAAACGCCCTTTACTAACAACAGTGCCTAATTTAGCATATTCTTTTATAGTACTAGGGATGATATTTTGTTTAACAAGTTGATAAAAGAGTTGTCTTAATGTAAGCTTGTAACCTTGTTCTTCATATTCAGCAAGAATCATATTTATATTTTCGATTAATCGGTATGATTTATTATTGAGATTCCAATCTTGATAAAATTCTTTCATATATATCTCCTTTTATTTAATCAAAAAGAATAGGGCCAGAAAGATAAGCTACTCCCGGCAGTGTCTCCGGAGGAAGATCTAATCCCCATGCATACCATCCATGAACACGTACTCTGGCAAAAAGTTCTATTCTTTTTTGAGTAGGATGCATTCTGGTTATCCTATTTCTTATTTCTGCAGGTTTAGTTGAATGATGAGTTCTTGTTTCTGCAAGGAATTGCTGTTCATTCCTGGAACCTCTGGGTTTTGGAATACTTCCCCGTTTACCCACAAGGCAATACTCACATGAGCTCATTGTATAAAATCCCGGATTTACAGCTTCTTTGTACCATACAAAGGCTACAGTAGAATAAGTGAAGCCCCAAGCTTTTAAAACTTCAGCACCATAAGCCAAATGAGGACCGGTTATCCACAAGTAACACACAGAGTTATTTTCAGCTATATCCTGAATAGGAAGTTCTTTAATAGCCTTTAAAGTCATTACTGGATAGTGATCTTCTGCAGATTCAACTGCTTTATAATTATCTTTGGATCCGGAAAACTGAGAATCAAAGTTTTTCCCTACTAAATCATAAGGCCAGGGAGGATCTACATAGATTACATCATATTTTTTAGTGGGGAATTTCATCTGTATTCCTTATATTAGGAACTTCTTGTTGAACAGTAAGTAATAAACTTAATCCAATCCAACCATATCCTTTGGTTCGCAATTCTTGTTTAGCTTGTTCACTTTCGAATAGCATTTTAGAAATTATATCAAGTACAATGTTATCTTCAAGTGTAACAGCTCTCACAATTATATTTTTATAAGCTTCTTCAGTCATTTACAGTTTCCCGTTCAAAATTACAAGTGTCACATTCCCATTTTGTTTCATCAAAATTAAGTGTAACAGATCCATGTTCACAATTAGGACAAGGATATCCTTCTCTTTCATCTTCTGGTGTGTCTTCAAAACTCATACATTTATCCTCTTATTATATTTTATTTATTGGTGGAATAGAAACTGTATTATATTCTCCACACACATTACACATCCACTTTGAGATACCTTTTGGTCCAATAGATTTTGTGTTACAATGATTACAAATATAAGAACGTCCTTTTATCTTTTTTCCTTTTATTATAAAATTTGGAAAATTTTCTTGTTGTATCTTATTTGTAATTTTTTCAAATTCATAATCACTTAAATTCACATATTTCTCCATTCATCTTTAATCCATTTTTCTTCTTTAAGTTCTTTCATATCATTCCAGGTACCATCAATACCACTGACTTCTTTTTCAAGCGTTGAAGGAGAAATAATCCAATCCCAATGTTCTCTAACATAGAGAGTTCCATACTTAAACATTAATTCATCAACAATTTCTCTTTCTTCCGGAACACCGTCCCAACCTATACTGTCATGAATTTCATAAATTTGTTTTGATCTGAGTCCTAATTTTTTAGCTTCTTTCTGGGTTTTTTCCATGGTCCATAATTTGATATGACTGGCAGGTCCCTGTACTGGTCCATTACAGAAGTTATTAAAACTCATGGGCCCCCAGTATCTAAAGCCTGTCAGCATGTCTACATAACCATCTCTTAAATATTTTTTATACATGACATCTCTATTGGCTTTATAAGTAGGGTACTTTTCATTCCAGTAATAATCGATATATATTCTCATCCATTCTTTGAAACGAGCATATGAATTAATGGGGGATCCTTTCTGACGACCACCTACTTCATTAGGCATTCCAATTTTAGATAAATGTTTCTTTACTATTTCCGGAATCTGCTTCCATACACCACTGGCTGTTTTTTCAAGACCAGCACCATATACAGAAGGAAATACGTAACCGTTTTTACTGGCTTGCCGTACTGTTTTGGCTACTTTTAAACCATTAAGAGGATCAATAACTTCCATCCATGCATCATATATCTCATCATCAAGAAAAAGCATTTCAAAAGATACATCTTTATGCATATCTGCAGTATCTTGTTTAAAACAATAGGCAAGCCAGGCAGGATCTTTAAATACGCAACCGGCAATTACAACCTCCAGCATCTTATAATCCCATTCCCATATTTCATTTCCTGGGGAAGGTCTTAATGCTGTTCGCAGCATAGTTTTTGCTTTTTTATTTCTTTTAAAGGGATTTTGGATATTGGGATTAGAACAGCCTGAACGGAATGTCTGGACGTTATGAGTGGAAAACATAGGATGTATCATTCCGTTACAGGCTTCTGTAGTATATTTATTTAGAGTATCATATATTTTTTTCTGTTTTCTTATTTTTACAATAGTATCAATGAAATCATTTTTAAGACTAAGGAGAGCTTCCTCATTTTCTGGCCTGTTCCCAGGTTTTAAATCATCTGACATTCCTACAGGAACATCAAACTTTAATCTATCATAGATATGATATTGAAATCCTTTTCCTTGTATTTTTCGATCCCAATTTTTAGTTTCCGGCATTTCTAATATTCTATCCCAGAGACCATCTACTTTTGCTTTCATAAAACCTGTATTAAGTTCAGCTTTTTCCATGTCAATTTTAAAACCAGCAGCTTCCATGATTCCATGAGCCATGGTACCTTTGTGAAGAAACAAAAAACCTTTTCTTAAATTTCCTTTTAATCTGGAATCCTGGTGCTCAAATAATTTATATTCTAAATGAGCATCTCTTGCTACATACATGAGTTTTTCATGAGTGTCTGCCAGATGAATTTGATTAATAGCATTTTTGCCATATTTCAATTCTTCTTCTTCAGTAGCTTTTAAATACTTATCTACTTCAGAATCATAATTAAGAATTCCTAATTTACAAAAGATAAGATATTTAGCTCCAACATTTTTTTTGTTATGTAGACAGTGAGCTCCAAGCATAGTACACCAATACATATTTTGAACATGTTGTTTAATTCCACGTATATGAGACCAGGTATCTTCAAACTTAGCATTATGAGCTATTTTTTTAATCTTTGTACTTCGCAAAATAAGTTTCATTTTTTTATGAAAATCAGGATGGCTGAAGTAAGGCATCCCAACTCCAAGTATACCATTAGAAAATCCCACGCAATCAATATAATGACCTTCTCTATGAGGTTTAAGACCTGTTGTTTCATAATCAAAAGTAAGACAAGTCCAGGATTTATAAATAGTATCCAGCATATCTAAAGATTCTTTCAATGTATGCAATGCAAATACTTCACTATTATAATTATGCGTGTAAAAAGGTTTATTAATTAAATTGATTGCTTTTCTTAAATCTCTTTTCCAAAGTTTAAGTATAACTGGATCTATTTTTCCTTTGAAATCTACAGATTTTCTAACTTCTTCAGGACTCCATGTAGGACATATGTGTATTTTCCAATCCTGATCTGGAATCTGCTCACCATAGTAAGCAGTCATTTTAATACCGGTAAGTCTACCTGCAGCTCTGGTTCTTATCACACTGGCAGCTGCAGCTATTCCTAATGTGATTATTACATGTGGCCTGAATTCATTTATTTTTGCTGTAAGAATATTATGACACCTTCCAATATCAGCATCACTTACATTGGATTTTTTATTCTTCATAGGAATATGACAGCTCACAGCATAACCATAAATAGTATCCCTACCTAAATTAAGACCAAGCTCCATAAGAGTTTCTCTAAAAAACTTTCCGGATTTATCATAAAAAGGTTTACCTTCTTTATCAGCTTTTTTACTGGGAGATCCATTTATTATTAAGATTTTACGTTGACCCTTTCCAGCAAATTTCATTATAGGGGTTTTAACTTCTACACGTTTGGGACATGTCGCACAAGCATTTACTTTAGTGGAGAAAGGATTTTCTTCTACTACTTCACCAAAGTCAAAAAAAGATGATTCCATTATTATTCCTCTACAATTATAATGTTTCTATGATTTATATCTAAAAACTTTGGATCTTCACTTACTGAAAACCAAACTAAGTACCCTAATTCTTTACCACAATTACTTTTCCACATTTTACCAGGATATTTGCCTGAAGGAATTGACGTTGAATATTCTTTTAATTTTTTAAATGATTCCTTATTCATTAAAGCACTTTCATCATCAATTAAAATATCATCTCTATTAGGTTGTTCCCAATATTTACCCCTAAGATCTGCCATTTCTGGTATTGTATTATTCATATATATTCCCTCTTACAAAAAAATCATTATCACTGTTTTCTCTTAAATCCAAAACAGCCACAGGCATTGACACAGAATCATATTGAACCATAAAACAACAATCAGAATCATCCCAAAGAATAGTGCCTTTTATTACTCCCTTAAAAAAGGATTCTTCATAATAATGTTGAATTTCATCACCTTCATATACTTCTGTACCAGCATTATCATTCATACCAATTTGTTGCCCTACAGTTTCAGGATATACTGAAACATGGTCTAATTCATTCTCATAAGAATTAGTTTCTTTTTCAATACAAACTGATTTTGTAAAATAAATATAATGATCATTATCTATTCGAACATAATACCCATAAATCCATTCATCATTATCAATTCTTTTTCCTCGATATATTTTCATTTATTCTCTGGCCCCTTCCTTAATATTAGTAATAGCCATTACCTGACTATCAGTAATATGTTCGTTCTCATTAACCCATTTTAAAATACCTTGTAGAGTACTGTCAGCATATTCATAAGCCGGATCCAAAAGCATTTCATCTAAAGTATCTCTCCATTCTTCCCAATCATAATCCATTTTGTCTCTCCAGTTTTTCTCTATATTTTTTTGAACATTCACATTGATTGCATTTTTTAAGAGTCATACATCCCATAACACATTCCCCACCAGGACAATCATCAGAGTCAAAAGGACATACACCACCAAATGTTTTCATAGCTTCTTTAATTATTTCTGAGGTAATCATATCAAACTTCTTTTTCAAACAGAGGACAAATCATAGATTTGAATCCTGGGGTGGTCATGATAATAAGAGGATAGACTTTATTTTTTGCTAATTTCATAGGTTTAATCATAATCCTCTTACACTTTTCAGAGGCATCTTTCAGGTAATCAACATAGTAACGTCCCTCTTCAATTTTATCAAAAGCTACTAAGGGAGAAGTCCATTCTACTGAAGAGGTTACTTTTCCATTTTTACTATCTGCAGCAAACAGTAATTCATCTTCACTAAAAGTAACTCTGATAAACTGTTTTTTTGCATCATCTGATTTACTACTTAAAACAGAGCATTCATCAACTGCAGAAAGAAATCCTTTAGGTATTTTAGTATTAAAATATTTTTTATTATCTTCCTCTTCTTCCTGAGCCAGTAAGAAATTAAGTGCTCCTGTAAATGTTGCAGTATCCTGAAGAATAAAACTGAAAATAGTACCATCTTCATCTATGAGATGAAACCATTCAGCAGATTCTTTTCCAGATACATCATAAGCTTTCAGTCCAGTTTTAATTTTAAGAATAGTTTCAACATTTTTTTGACTGATCCAAAACTCTCCCATAGAATGAGAAATATTAAAGAAATTACTAACAACCTGATTGGTTCCATAAACCATATAGTCTTTAAAATATACTCCGGACCATTTAGTAATATTACCTTTAATACCACAACAACTTAATGCTTTCCGGAAATCTCTTGGGAGATCTTCTGAAGGTATTAAGCTGTGGATAGTAGCTATTTTTTTCTGCACAATTTCAGCTTTAAAAAATGTTAAAGAAGCTGTAGTTTTCCCAGCTTTTATTTCCAAAGCATCTTCTGTTATTGAGAGAATTAAATCTTCTGATTTACCTTTCTTCAATAATTTATGAAGTTTGTCTCCGGAGACACTACCAGCTATGTCTTCTGTTGAAAAAGGACAGGTAACACAAACTCTGGCATTATAAGTATGGAGTCCTGAAGCAGTAAAAACAATAGTCTGAACTCCTTCAAGAAGAGCTCTTTCACTTCCAACTCCAGGCATAACTCTTTCTACTGCAGCCAATAAATCTTTACGTTTACATTCCATTATTTATCCCTTATCACTGTATATTTAGAACTTATTGATATTTTAATATTTCCTTTTTCATTCACATGCTTAAGTTTGATAGCATCAATAGCATGTTCTATTATTGGGAAATGTCCGGATAAATATCCCCTAGCTAATTTCCATTTAAACTTCTGTTTGCTGTATATAAAAAAGCCGCCATGCTTACAGGGTTTTAATTTATATTTATATTTTTTCATTTTTTTTCCTTTTAAGTTCTTTTTTCACCATTCTTTCAAGTTTTCTGCGTTCAGCTCTATTACCTGTAAATATTTTTCCAAGTTCAGATTTATTATCATATTTACTTACAGCCATTTCAACTTTTTGTTTGTCAGTCATTTGCTCTTCTTGAATCCCATAAAACATATTTGGAACAGCTTCATTCTCTGCAAACCTTTTTATCTCACCTGTTTCTCTATTCATTATCTCCATCTCCTTTATTAAAATATTTATCTGCTATTTCTAATAATCTAATAAGAAGACCAGTAACACATAAAACAATAACAATTCTGATAAGTCCGTTCATAATTATTGTTGCTGTACTCATTTGGATTCTCCATATAGAGGAGGAAATCCTGCTTCAAGATCATCAAATAAAGGGGGTGCAATTTTTCTTAATTCTCTTAAAAGCGGAATCATTAGTCTTCTTATTTGAGGATGAGCTGCTGGACTTGTTCTAAGATCGAAGATATGCCTCCACTCTCTCACGTTTGCAGTAACTATAATTTCAGTCTTTAATGAATTAGGAAGAACAGATCTTGCTTCTTGTGGAGAGCATCCTTCTTTGATCATATCTTGATAATTTAATTCAGCACCAGACATAGCATTTATCCATGTTGAATATTTACGTGAAGGAGGAGCCTTTTCTTGAGCCCAATCAAAAACAGGTCTTATGAATTCAGTGTCACCATCATACTTTACATATCTGGTTGACTCCTGAGCAAATGATGCAATTCTATGTCTCACAAGTTCATGAGTGACACCCCGATCAGTAATAAACTTTACTGTTATACTACCGTGTTCAATCATTGCATGGTGACCTTTTTTAATCAGCATTCTGCAAAACTTATCTGCTGAATCATAGGTTATTTTATCTTCAGATTTATAACAGGTTCTACCTGCAACTTCTATTGCATATACGATGTCTTCAATTACATCTATGTCTGTTAAAATTTCATGGCTCTGATTTATTATCTTCATTACTTAATCTCCTCTCTTAAATTTTCTATTAGTTTGTTTATTTTTTTTAAAATATAATTTGAAGGTTCACTATTTATCATTAAACGTGTTATTTCTACCAGTTCTGCAATAATTGTAATATTTTTCATTCACTTACTCCATTCACCGGATATTTTATCCAATCTCTTTTTTTAACTTCAGACCAAACATCTGTAATAATTTTGTCAAGATCAAAATTTTTATCTCCACAATAATCAGCAAGAAATATAATTATATCTCCTATAGCATCTTTAGCGTTTTCTATATGGTTTTCATTTATACGAATATTTTGCTCTTCTTTAAGTTGAGCATGTGCTAATTCTCCAAGTTCTTCCATTACACCCAAAAGACTTTTATGTGGTTTTCTGTTAGTTGGAAAATTATAATGAGCCCATTTATAAACTTCAGCCTGTAATATTTTAAGATCCATCTTTTTTCCTTTTTTCCACTAATCTTATAATTTCATGATTAATATACCATTCTGCTTTTTCAAGATCTTCAATTTCTTTTTCTGGATCTTTTACTCCTGCTCTTGCAATATATTTAACAGCTGATCCTCTTTCAAAATTCATGTTCCAAGCATCAATAAAATCAATAACTTCAATTCCACCTTTATTATAATGGTCCGGATGATGTACTGCTTCTTTTTTACTCATTTATTTTCCTTTTCATCTGAGCTGCCAAATCCCAAACCATTTCGATTATCATCAAGTGTTTCCACATCATCAAAATAAGGAATAAATTGTGGAACTCCCTGGCAGATTTTATCCCCTTTATCAATTCTTAGATTACGTTCTCCATTATTATAAAGTTTGACATGTATAATAGCTTTGTTATCTTTTGTAGAAACATAATCCTGATCAATCACACCTGCATTTGAAGCCTCAAGACTTATTTTGAAAGCTACCCCAGATCGGGATTGAATAATTAAACATACAATCTTTCTGGGAAGAAGTATTGTTTCAGTGGTAATTATTTCCATAGGATTCCAAGAGATACCAGTAGAAACATTTCTTGATTCTCTTTTGGGAATATAAACTGTTTCATCAGAATAAAAATCTACACCTGCAGATACTTTGGTGTGTCTGGTTGGCAGTTTAGCAGTAGGGGTTTCAGCTTTGAAATTGTATTTCATCCTTCAATCCTTTTGGCAAGTTCTTTTATTTGTAATTGCTGATAAGCAATTTTAGATGTAAGAATACCAGTTATTATAGTTAATGCTGTAGCAGCATCCCAGTTTGGATGTTGTTCTTCAATAGTGTTGAAACATACTTCTGATATTTTTTCTGCTGTCTGACGTATCATTTCATCAGTTATATTTTCAAACATTACTCTCCTCCATAAGAAAGCAACTTAGGCATTTTACCAGTTTTTACCATAGTCTGAAGTTTAGGTAAAATATGACTGGATAAAGATAATCCATCAGGCATCACAATAAATGCCATGAATTCTTCTTCAATAGTAGATATACCACATTCAATAGCTTCAAGCTTTGCTTTAATAGCAAGCAGTAGAACTCTCCATCTTTGTCGAATCTCCTGATCTAATTGATTATCGATTGCTGACTTTGTTCTGGATTTACCGGTTTCAGTTTTTATAAATTCAGATCTTTCAGGTAATATAATTGAAATTTGTATTGATAATCCGGAATATGAAAACATAACATGAGCTTTTGTTTTTTCTTCCATAGTTCCAAAACGGTCTGCTCCATATTTTCTGAGTGTACTTTGAATCTCTGCCTGAGATTTTTCAGGGCTTACGGTTGTACTTTTTGCATATTTACTCACAATATCTCCTTTGGCATTTTTATATATCTGAAAGGTGATAGATATTTTCCATTTTTATCACGTAATGCAAAATGCACATGAGGACCAGTAGTTTTTCCATTTAATTTTTGACTTATTCTTCCTAGAGGAGTACCTATATCAACTTGTTGATTTTCATACACATAAATTTCACCTAAATGACCATATTCAGATTCATCACCGTTTGGATGAACTATCACTACATATCCATCAAAAATATCATGACCTTTAAAATATTTCATTTTACCACTTATTTTATGCCAACCCTTAGAATAATATTTAATCTTTATTATTCCTTTTCCAATAGATTGAACCAATGCATCCGGAGTTCCTTTTATTTTATTACCTACTAATTTTAATCTTTCACCAATCATATCCTGTCCAGTATGATTAGTTTGACTCATACCTCCGACATTATCTTTAGTAGGATCCAATCTGATTCCAAAGGGACTAGTATATCCTCTGAATTCATTTAAAACTATTGGGCTTCCATAAAGTCTATCCGGTGTAGGCATATAGGTATACCAATCTTTTAGCACAGTTAAATCTGATTCAGTATTTTTAAGTTCTGTATTTAATTGTGCAATGTCTTTTGCATACTTTATTTGATCTGCTTTCATAGTGGTCCAAAATAATTGCGTAAAAGACCCTAAAAAAATAAATCCCAATAGAATAAGTAAAAATAATGGAAACCTGTATTTTTCAATATTCATAAACCCTCTCCCCTTGATTATGGTGATTACAGTTTAAAACGGTCTCTATTCATCATCATCTTCAATACCTTCAATTTCATCTGTGAAGATACTGTCTAAGTACATCCTACCAATGCTGAAACCAGTTAAAACTGTTACTTCTCGAAAGCTTCCCAGTCCATCTCTTTCATACCAGTACTGAATACGGGAAAGACCATGAGCTCTTTCTTCAGCTCCTACTACTATACCAAAGATCTTACCAGCATGGGAAAGTTTATCATAGAACCCACCAAGACCCTCTATACCATATTTTTGACCATCAAATGATTTCCTATTACCCTGGGTGGAAGTCATAATGTGTGCATTTCTTTCTACAGCCATACCTGCTAAAGCTTCCCATACAAAATTTTCTTCTTTTTGTTCCCGATCAAACTTTCTTCCACTTCGAAGAATATCAGCATAATCCACGATTATTAAATCAGGAAGGAATCCTTCTTTTTCTTGATAAGATAGTTCTTGTTCCATTTTAGTTAGAGTAGCTTTTCCTCTGGGAATAGTAACAATTTTTAAGCCACCCCCATTTAGCATGGTCTTCATTTTTTTCTGCTCTTTCAAAATAGCCATTCTACTGTAATTAGGTGTAGGTAATGTTCTATCTCTATATTTAATCTCATTACCCTCAAGATAAGGCATTTCTATAACACCACCATTTCTGTGAGATCCTAAATGACCTTGCCATGCTCTTCTTAAATACATTCGTTGTGTTATTTCAAAATTGAATATAATTACTTTAAGCTCATTTAAGGCAGTTCTCTGAGCACAAAATAATTTGAACCATGATTTCCCACCCTTTGTAGGGGCCACAATACCTGTAAGCTCTCCTCTATTAAAAGGACCAAGAGCTTCTCCCAGTTTTCCAGGTAATCTAAGCACTACTTCAGTGTGATCATTAAAGGCATCAGAAATGATATGAGAGTCTTTAAATAGATCAACAGCCTGACTTCCTACAATTTCAATTCTATTATATCCAGCTATAGTAGATTCAGCTTCAGAAAAATCTCCCATATCTACACTATCTTGAATTTTCTCAGATAAACGCACGAGACTTTGCATCCGGAAATGCTCAGTTATCACCTTTGCATTGTATTCAGGATTAGAAGTATTATACATTTTCCAATTTTTAGCTAAACGTTTAAGCATAGTAGATACATTTTTTCGGATATCTTTATCACGGATAAGACTTCTATTCTTGATGTAAATACTCTCTATATCTTTTCCAGGAGCTCTTTCTGTTTCAGCATAATAATCTCTGATCCAACGAGTAAGAATCCTACTGTATTCATTTGACATTAACTCAGGATCCAATACTGGAAAAACTCTTTTTAAGATTTCAGTATTAGTTATAAGTTGACCAAGAAATGTTTTTTCCTGGTCATAAGAAGATAGATCATCCCTTTCAATTTCCATTAAGTTTCAATCCTTTACACTATTTAGTATGTAGCAAAACTTCTATTTGTTCTTCAAAATTAAGAGTAAGAGGATCCACAAGATGAACCGTTCCAGGAAGATAGGCTGAAATTAGAGAAGCTTCCACAATCTCTCTGGTAGTATCCTGAAACAACTCATTTCCCATATCAGCTATCTGCTGCTTAATTCTTTTTATATACAATTCTTTTGATTCAGTTACAAACCATCTGATTCCTAATGGAGTAAGTTCTTGAATTTGTGGTCCAAGATATTTGCCCCGATGCCTTGTGACTTTTGGTGTAGGATAATCACATTCAATACATTGTATTTGGTTTGGAATTACCATATCATTTGAATTCCAAACATATTCTGTTTTATTACATCTCCGGCAATAATATGTGACTAATCGATAAGCATCAATATTTTTAAACTTATTCATTTTTTTATCCTTTTTAATAATTTATAAAGCCATTTTGGTTTAAATCGACTACATGTAGTATCATCATTCACTTGAACACAAGTGAGATATATTGGTACTCCCAAGCAACTTGCCCTACCTGTATCTCCACACAACCAATCTCTTCTTTGCTTAAGTACATGCTTGCAATCTTTACAATATGTTACCATTTAAAACTCCTTCTTTAATTCTTTTTCTATTATAATATCTCTGAGTATTTTCAGAATGAGATACCCATTCTAAATTATCCATATGAGGATTTGCTTTATCCTCATCCAGATGATCTACTAAAGGAAGATTACCAGGATTAGGGATAAAGGCTATTGCTACCAATCTATGAACAAAAAAATTTTTACGTCTTCCATTGATTCCTATACCAATTTTTAAATGACCTTTATAATGTTTCCATAATTTTTTAATATGTCCATTTTTACTATTTTTAATTCTTCCATGTGAAGAAACAGAGTAAATAGAATTAGTGATTTTTTTCCATTTTTCTTTAGCCATTACAACTCACTTTATCTGGAGCCCAGGTATTTTTTATTAAATTTAATTTTTTTCTACGTTCTCTTTCTTTTGTTTGAGCTATCCTTACTTCACTTTCCATGATTCGTTTATTTGTATAAAAAGGAATGTCAGCTGCTGTAATAGTTTTATAATCGGATTCTCTGCAGCCACCCTCCGGACAATATACATTAAATGAATCCCAGTTTTGGCAATAAGGATCTACTGGACAAGGGATTTTTTCATCCATAATCACTTCCTTCTTTAATCCTACTATCCCTCGAATTATTGCACATCGCAACACCTAAGAAAAACATAAAAAATCCGAATGGAATTAACATTAATAACCACCATGCTGAAATCATTATTTCTCCTCCTTTAAAGCTTCTTTAATAATTGCATCCATGTCATATCGGGCTACTCCCCATGGTGTATCCCTTCGTGTTTTATCAAGTTGCTTTTCAAGTTCTATTATTGCATCCCTTAATTTCTTGTTTTCAAAATCAGTATAATGCAAAGCCTCTTTAAATCCACCAAAAGCTATTACTATATCAGTTTTAAAATATCTACCATGAGTTTTAAAATACTTTCTCTCTATATCGGTCATACCACTATAGTATTCTTCAAATACTTCATTTATTTTATTCATTCAATTCCCCGATGGTCTAACATCAGCATATACAAACCAGCACCAATAAATTAACCAAAGATTTGAGATTACAATTACTAATGGTATATCCCAATAAGCCCCTTTTCCCACAATTTTCAAATGATCCATAAATAAGTAAACAGTTAAATTTATAGTCATTATAAAATGCACACCAAGTAAAATGATTATCAATATTTTATCCATTCAATCCTCCAATAAATCCAAAATATCACCCCATCGATTTTTCCAGGTTTTTAATTCAGAATTGAATATTCTTTTCATTACCCATTCTCTGGATCTTCTTTTCTGACGTATCTCTCCTGTGTTTACAAATACAATATTAAATATAATCACATCATTATCTTGTTCTATGATTTCTAATTCTACTGCTTGTTGTTTCATTATTTAATTCCTTTCTTGCTTTATATTTTTCTTTTAATAACTTCAAAAAATTACCACGAGCATTAAATTCTTTAGTTGATTTTCCTTCAATAATATCTCTGAAAGTTTTCTCTGATCGCTTTAAAACTCTATGTATGTGATCATCCGTAGTTCCGGGAGAAAGTAAATAGCTGACGCTCACAGGCTCCAATTGTCCTGGACGATCCAATCTACCAATTCCCTGATCCATATCAGTAAAGGCCCAGGGAAGCTCTACAGCGGCTATATCTGAGCACACTGTCTGCAGCCCGTCTATTCCTACTGCAGACAAGATCTGCATTATCAATAATTGTTTATTACCAAGGAAATCTTTTTTTACTTTTACACGTTGGCTTGCGGAAACACTTCCATCAATATATACTGAAATCCGGGGAAATTGTTTCCGGAGATATTTAATAACATCTCTATGATAAGCATATACTATAAGTTTTCTTTCTGAATCAAGAAAATCTTTTATCCAGTCTATTACCATGTCTTTCTTAAGATAAAAGACTGACCAGAATAATTTTTCTAAAGCTACATCTTCTTCAGATTTAGATTGAGCTGCCGCCATTGCCTCAATTGCTTCATCTTCCATAGCAAAATAATCTATTTCTGAAACCGGCATAGGAACAATTGTAATTGGAAGAAGAGGAGGAAGATCTTTTAAAACTTCTCTTTTTTCTTTCCGGAACATAACTTGAGTCATAATTTCATATAACTCAGAAGTATGTTTGTCACAGGCTACTTCAATACTTCCAAACTCTGTAGGCATTGTCTCACAGTATCGTTTTTCAAATGCTGTAGGAGAATCATATAGTATAGGATCCAAAATATTGAGAGTAGGAAATATTTGACTTCTCTTGGATCTAATGGGACTTCCGGACATAGGAATTACATAAGATAAACTCTTACTGAGAGTTCTAAAGGCTATGGTTCTGGACGTATATAAACTACCAAGAGCCTGACTTTCATCTCCAATTAAAGTTTTAAAGTTTCTACTTAAAAGATATTTGTACCAATTTTTCAATATGTCCCAATTAATAACAACTGTTATGTCTCTTGGAATTTTGTAAGGAGTTCTACTTTCTAAAACTGTGACAGGAGTGCCTATCCAAT
>Ga0209976_10000200_pt1 | contig 44273 bp, 67 predicted proteins | sample SumtaG_FD_182806 | JGI IMG/M metagenome (GOLD analysis project Ga0209976, IMG submission 182806) | Deep subsurface microbial communities from Indian Ocean to uncover new lineages of life (NeLLi) - Sumatra_00157 metaG (SPAdes) (version 2) | ecosystem: Environmental > Aquatic > Marine > Oceanic >... | reverse complement strand
TTATAATGCTTATCTCCTGGAATACTACGATAGTGACCATGTCCACAATTTCGTAAGGTTGATCAAGGCGTTAGGATTACCTGACCACGATTTCCACAACCGAGGTAGGGGGTATGGGGTGTGGCACGATGATTACGATGATCGTGTTGAAGTCAGCTGTCCCGAGCCACAATTTGAAATAATTAAGAATTATTTCTCGTTAATACCCGCGCCGACCCAAGAACAACGAGACCGCAGAGATAAAAACCACGATGCGTTCTTGAGCAGCAGCAGCAGCAGCGGCGGCGGTATGCCTAGACCCATTCACTATACCGGGAATAAATGGTGATACTATGAGGGAATTTATGAACGAACTCCTATTTGGAAACCACCCCTTATTCCCCTTAGTAGCGGTATGTCTTTACTTATCCGTAGTCGGGGTAGGGCTGTATTTTACCAAGCGATACAAACGTAACCACCCTCACCGGGATGTGTCCGACTACACTTTATGTGTATTATTTTGGCCCATGGCCCTATGGGTGTTTATACAATTACTTCGCTTTATTATACCGATGGTCTTGCTTGTTGCGGTAGTACATTACGTAACTAAATGGGTTAACTCATGACAGAAGATGATTTCAAGAAACACCATAAAGAGTGGAGCGATGCGGTATTCCGTCAAGAACCTCTATGTAACCTACCACGACCCATAATCGAGAAGACCTATACTTACCTGTACAAAGAAGGCCGGGGAACCCCTAAAGCACAATTCTTTATGACGTATAGCGGCGGAGATGGTGACCGAGGTTTTTGGTGCCCAAGATCAGCCATTATATCAGACGACAATAATGGCCAATTAGTGGTGGCTGATTGGTGCAAACTTAAGGAGATGTGGTACACATGAGCGCTCTTAATGAGTTAAGGTTATCTGACGTTATGCCTTTCGGTAAACATAAAGGTCAGGAAATAGAAGACTTAATTCACGATCACCCCGATTATTTAGCATGGTGCGTAAACGAAGAAGTCGTCAATTTCGATGAAGAAGTTATTAACCAGTTATCAGAAAGGAAAATAATATGAGCACCCACGCAAAATTATCACCCAGCGCCGCCAAAAGGTGGATGACTTGTCCCGGTTCTATCAATTTAGTAGACGGCTTGGGTATTGAGAACAAGACTTCTAAATATGCAGCAGAAGGGACAGTCGCTCACGAAGTCGGTGAACAATGCTTGCTTAAAAATTTAGAACCTAAATCTTTCCTCGGTAAAACCCTTGAGGCCGATGGGTTTAAATTCAAAGTCAATCAAAACATGGTCGAAGCGGTTGACGTTTATGTCGATTATGTTGAAGACCAAATCAACAACGCAGAAATGAGTGCGGATGTGCACGTTGAAAAACAGATAGAAGTCCGTTGTTCACTTAAATCGTTAGGTGTAGAGGGTATGGACGGCGGTACAAGTGATACCGTTTTAATCTGTAAAGAACACCAATTTATTGAAGTTATCGATTACAAGCACGGGCAGGGTGTGGCGGTAGATGTTGACGATAATCCTCAGTTATTAAGTTACGGCTCAGGTGCACTAATAAAGATTGCTAAAGAGACTAAGACAAAGCCAGAGGATTGGGAAATCTGGATGACCATTGTGCAACCAAGGGCACATCACCGCGATGGCCCAATCCGTAGTTGTAAAATCAGTGGTGAAGATTTACATAACTGGGCTAACGATGTTTTAGTTCCCGCCGCTAAAAGAACTCAAGACGCCGATGCAGAACTTAACCCTAGCGATGACGGTTGTCGTTTTTGCGATGCCGCTGGCCAATGCCCGGCGCTGTACAAAAAGACCCAGGATATCGCGTTAGCTGATTTTGCCGATGACAGTTTCCCAGAACCCATTGCTATGACTTCAGAACAGAAGAGATTGGTCATGGATCACGCAGTTATGTTACGGTCATTTATAACAGCGGTTGAAAACCAAATCAAATTAGAGGTTGACCAAGGCTCCAAAGATTACGAGGATGTCTATAAGTTAGTACGCAAGACAACTCATCGTAAATTTACAGAAGATGCCCTCGACCCTGATTTTGGTTCCTTGTTAGACCATCTAAACCATGACCAAATATTCATTAGTAAGCCACGTACAATGACAGATATTGAACGTGTGTTGAAGAAAGAACACGGCAAGGAGATTGCCAAAGAAATAATGAGTGAGGTTACTATTAAGCCTGAAGGGGCGCTAGTGATTGCACCGTTATCTGACAAAAGAAAGGCCGCTCAACCTTCTATTGTCAGTGATTTTGATGACCTTGAGTAATTACTTAATAAAACAGGAAACAGTAACATGGCTAAAATTATATTACAGAATGTCCGTTGTTCATATGTTTACGTAGCTCAACAACGTAAGAATAAAGAAGACGGAAGTCCCGGCGGTTACGGTATTCAAATACTGTTAGCCAAGGATGACCCTCAGTTAAAGAAGCTAACCAAGCTTGTTAAAAAGGTGCTCGTGGAAGCCGTCGGTGAGGAATCAGCCAAGAAGCTAGGCAAGTTTAAATTACCTGTGCGAGATGGCGATGATGAACGCGATGGTGAAGAATACGAAGGTATGATGTTCATGAATGCCAATTCCAAAAATAAAAAACCTGGAATGGTGAACAAGAACAATGAAACTGCTGACCAAGATGATATTGAAGAATATTGTTACAGTGGGGCATATTTTCACGTTAGCGTTAATCCTTATTTCTTTAAAGCCACAGACGGTGGTAAGCCGGGTGTCGCATTAGGGTTGAACAATGTGATGTTCCGCAAGAAAGGCGATCGCTTAGACGGTAGTGTTGCAGCTACTAGCGATTTTGCTGATTTTGCAGATGACGGTAATGATGACGATTTTGATGACGACGATTTGTAACCCCGTTTAAAGGGGGTTTCGGCCCCTTTTTCATTTATTTTAAATTAGTTTCACAAATTGGTTTACTTCCTGATTGTCTCGTGCAATAATGATTCCAAGTTAAAGAAGTCACTAACCAGCCCAACAGGAAAACAGTCATGAAAATCTTACCTATATTCACAGCACTTGATTCTAAAGAACTCAGTCTAAAAGAGATTACTGAAGTATCTAATCGCTATGCTAGTGTAGTTGGTATTAAGACCACTAAGCGTTTTGCGAGCAAGCCCGCTGCAATTAAGAAGTGCTTGGTAAATCAACTAGCGTATAACGAATGGCGTAAAAAGAACCAAGTACCCAAATCGACCCTTTCAAACAACAAGGCCGGCAAATTCGGATTAGATACCGTATTTGAGTTGGGTGATGTCCGTACTAAACCAGATACTGCGATGAGTATTTTTACCGACTCTTTGATGCCAGGAAAATTAACCGCCTCTCATCTCCTAAAGGATTCCCTAATACATTACAAGCCAAAACGTAGCAATGCTATTATTGATTATGGGTTGCCCGTGGTTATCTCAGCGGAGCAATTCGTGCCGGTCACATTAAGTTCGAGGAATAAACAATGTTTTATGCTATAGATTTTGATACTCGTAGGGTAGAGTCTAAAAGTGAGGATGGCGATTTGCTCGCCTCATATGTGATAGATAACGATTTGTCCTTAGCGATAACCCTAGTAAGTAATGAAGATGAATTGCTTTTAGAATTGTCGTTGGAAGAGATGAAAGGTATTTTCAATAATCTTAACCACGGATACCCTAGAGATTACCAATTCAAATCAGAAGATGATGGTGCTAAGGTACTTTGGGATATCTTGGAGGAACACCAAGAACACATCCCTACCTTTACTAAAGCACTAGGTAAGAAGCTATTAAAATCGGCAGATAAGCCTGAAAAACAGGCCCCAGCAAGCCCTAAAAACAGTACCACCAAGCCTACGTCTAAGCCAAAACGCATACGTGCTAAGGATCTGATAGGTATGTCTTTTAACAACACCCCTAAGAGCCCCCGTACGGGTTCTGCTATGGCTGTTATAACTGAGTTTATTAACGGGAACTTAGGTGAAGCATCGTTAGAAGAACTGGTTGAAGAGTTTATTAACAATTACGAACCTAAGAAATCAACCGCCACCATTGATGAAAAATACGCACTGGGATACATACGCGGCGCATTCAACGAAGGTTATATTGAGGAGGGACTGTAATGGAATTAGACAAAGAGTTTTCAGCGGAATTGGTCTGCCCGACAAATAGGATAACTGAAAGTTTTGCGGGTAAGATGAGTTCGTGGGGGGGGGTCTGTAGATTTTGCGGTCATTGCAGTAAAAGTTCCGTTACTCATGCCGTAAAAATATCAGGTAAATGGAAGCGACCTTCTATTTTCGAATGGTTATCTGGTAAACGTAAATATTTTATCGAGGGGAAGGGTAATGTTCAATGCCATCACAATAATAATCCCAACTAAAGGGAGATTACATAATCAGAAAACATTATCTCAGCTTGCTCCTAAATTGCTGGAACGTACCATAATCGTTGTTGAGCCGGATGAATGGTTTGATCACTACATGGAATATGGTAATAAATGTAAAGTTTATTCATTACCAAACACTATTAAGGGTATCGCTAATAAGCGCCAACATTGCATTGACGTTTGCAAAACTGAATATTTGTTTATGTTAGATGATGATCTAGCCTTTTTTAAACGGCAAGAAGGTTCAGTTAAACTCGATAAATGTAGCGATGATAATCAATATAACATGTTTTCCCTTTTATTAAGTTGGATGGATACTGATGGTTATCCGCTGGTTGGGGTAAGTGCTAGGCAGGGGAATAATCATACGTCTGAATTTTATAAAGAGGCTACCCGCCAAATGAATTTCCATGGTATCCATATCCCCCCATTTCGGAAATTAAATCTTAAATTTAATAGTATTACCTTGATGGAAGACTTCCATTTAGTATTATCATTATTAACGCAAGGGATCCCCAATCGTGTTTTGTACGGATATTGCTGGAACCAATTAGGTTCCGGTGCTGAAGGAGGGTGTAGTACTTACCGGACCCCTGAATTGCAAAAAGAATGCGCTGAACAATTAGAATTCGATTATCCTGATTTTGTAACCGTGGTGGAAAAAACCAATAAGACAGGTTGGAAAGGGATGCAGACCCGAACAGATGTAAGGGTGCAATGGAAGAAGGCTTACGAATGGGGTATTAAAAATGAAAATAGTAATTCCAAGTAATAGAGAGATCGTTACCTCTATAGCCCATTTTCCTGATGAATTACTAGATATAACAGACATTGTTCGTCATCATATGCCTAAAAATGGATATAACATAGGGTGGATGCGACAACAATATATAGATGAGTATTTATTTGACGGGCATGAAAATATAATAATGCTAGACGATGACTTAGTGTTTGGCGTTCGAGATTTAGATAATAACCATGTGCCCGCTAACAGCGCAGATATATTAGTTCTATTCAAAAAGCTCCAATCATGGCTAGATTCAGGAGATAAATATGTAGGAGTTTCAAATAGATTTATGGCTAATACAAAACCAAGTGTCTATTATAATTCTGCACCGTCTATGATTTACGGAATCTGTTTAAAATTCATGGATGACAACAATATAAGGTTTGATGACATACCCTTGTGTGAAGATTGGCATGTTGCGTTGAGTATGTATGAACATGGCGTTAGGGGTAAATTTACATCAGATTGGTGTGTGACAGATGGGAGTAACGGTAAAGGTGGACTTGAATATTTACGAAATAGTAAACATATACGAGAAGCCATGTTTAAACTTAAGAAATTACACCCGTCATTTGTAAAATTAAGAGAAAAAGAAGGAGGTAAGCATCAGCGACATATAACTAATTTGGGGATGATAGTCCAATGGAAGAAAGCTTACCAATGGGGCTTAGCTAATGCAGGATTATAATGAAGATGAGGTAAACACCTTATTCTATTGGATGACAGAACGTCACGCTATTTATCTGCATAAGCAGGCGGGACAACCTAAGCCATGGACACAAGACCCCATACTCCAATCATATAGGTTTTGTAATGTGTTCAGAGAATTGGACACCACCACTATTTGGATTAAAGAAAATATAAGAGAGGGTCATCCAGATAACCCTTATTTATGGTTTGCGTTTTGTGTAGCTAGGCGAATTAATCTACCTAGCACTCTGTCCGATATTAGTGAGTACTTACTTGATTGGGATACCGAAGCTGTTTTTGACATCTTGGAACGCCGTAAATCATCAGGGCTTAAAAATTACAGTAGTGCGTATATGTTAACTACAGGTGGCCGTTCTGTCCCTAAGAACGAAGATCTTTGTTACAATATATTAGAACCTCTTTGGGAAAAACGGCACGAAATAACCGCCAAATTGGAATCCCTACAAACTTTGGAACAAGCTCATAAGTTATTTGCTAATGGTCATGTGGGGTATAGTGATTTCATAGCTTACGAAATTGTCACAGATATGCGCCACACCAGACAGTTTACAAGAGCCTCAGATATTTATACTTGGGCTAATGTTGGGCCAGGGGCGATGAGAGGGCTGAATAGAATCTTTAAAAGACCGTTACAAAAGAAATTAAAACCTTTACAAAGTAATAGAGAGACGCAACAATTACTACAAGAAGCTGAGTTCTATCTACCGGACACATTCCCTAAGCTTGAAATGAGGGATATAGAACACTCTCTTTGTGAGTTTGATAAGTACCAGCGGGTGAAGACCCAGAAAGGGTTTCTTAGGCAAAAATATAATGGAACAGGTAAATAAAATGTTAATAATAGATGCAGACAATGTCAACCATGCGTTAAGTGTAGGTATTGAGGAAATAATATCTAGAGGGGTTAGAATTGAGAGTCGTAACGGAGACACTTTTGAAATACCGTGCCCCGTAACTACTATTTTCCATAACCCACTACACCGCGTGTTAATGAGCAAAGTTCGTGACGCTAATCCTTTCTTTCACTTAATGGAGTCCATGTGGATTTTAGCTGGTCGCGATGATGTTAAATTCCTAACTGAGTTCAACAAACGGATGGGGGATTACAGCGATGATGGGGTGACATTTAACGCCCCTTATGGTCATCGGTTAAGTAACCACTTCCCTAGTATTTATTATGGGGAAAAGACATTAGACCAGTTAAAAGTTATTATTAACATGTTACGAGATGACCCAAACAGTCGTCAAGCAGTGGCACAAATATGGGATGCAAAAGACTTAGCCCCCGAAATAAACACTAAAGATAAAGCATGTAACATGTCCATTGTATTCCGTGTCCGAAATGGTCGCTTAGACATAACGGTGTACAACCGGTCTAACGATATGCTTTGGGGGGCATACGGAGCTAATGTAGTGCAATTTAGCATGATTCAGGAATATGTTGCGGCATGTATCGGTATTCCTATGGGCACGTATACCCATGTCAGTAATGCATTCCATGTATATATCGACGGCCCAGGAGGTGATCTTTGGGGTAAATTGCTGGCTAATTACGAGGACAACCGCAACCCATATAATGACGTGAACAACATTGTGCGCATGTCAGAGTCTAACATGGATGATTTCAAATACGACCTTAGTCTGTTTTTCTATACTTACGATAAGTTTGGGTTACATGAAATCGGGGAAATAAAATGTTGGAAGTCTAACTATTTTAAAGAACTGATAATACCGATGTTATGTGTATATTTGGTCCACAAACAGAACGGACCACCATCCGCGTTGGATTGGACAAAACAGATTAAATCTGATGATTGGCGGATAGCCTGTAACGGTTGGTTGGAAAACAGAATTACAAATTTGGAGAATAAATAATGGATATTTCAAAACTAAAGACAATACGTAAAGGTTTAAACGTCGAACGCTTACATACAGTTCCCCATATTATCCCATATAGTAATGGGTTACATAGTGCTAATGCGGCCTTAATCGCCCATCAACTATGTACAGACAACAATATAGACAGTGCTAACGTTATCCGATACATGCTATTACACGACGTAGCGGAGGGTTATGTTGGGGATACACCTGCTTATGTTAAGAAGGAATTCCCGGCGGTTAAAGGTGCTCTTGCAGCAGCTGAAAAGGATTGGGAACGTACCTTCTTACCTGACATTCCTAAATTAGAACCGAATGAAACCTGGATAGCTAAGGCTTCTGATCTACTTGAGCTAGGGTTTTATGCCTTAGATGAATTGGCTATGGGTAACTCTAATCTGAAACATGTTCTAGCAACTGTAGTTTCTTATGCCAATGATTTATTTGTCGATACGAATACTGAAGTCACGGGCGTGAATCAAATATTGAATTATTTTGCATCAGAGGGTAAACTGTAATGGAACCTAATACTGTACAGATAGGGGGAGACCATTATAAAGGCGATTACCAACATTGGGACATGGTATGTGATACTAATTTACATTATTTATTAGCGTGTGCAACTAAATATGTTGTGAGGTATGAACATAAAAACGGAGTGGAAGATTTAAGAAAAGCTATACATTTTATTTCCAAAGCTAAAGATAAAGGTATCAATCCCCACATGCCTATGGGGCCAGTAGTTAGATTGGTGTCCGACTTACCGGATAGTTCAAAAACTATCATTTACAACATATGTTTAGGCCAACACTATCTCGCTATTGGGATGTTGTCACAATTGATTTCAGAAATTGAATGTGGGGCAACACCTGCATATGTAGATCAAGGGTAGATCATGGATCACAATAACCTATTAGCATGCGATATAGAATGTTATGAGAACTACCTATTAATTATGTTTAAGAAGGTAACTTCAGGTGAAATACTGTATTTTGAAAAATTCAATGATTCTACATTAAACCGAACCAACATCCTCCATATTTTAAACAAGTACACCATAGTCACGTTTAATGGTAATAAGTATGACAAGACTATCCTGGAAGTGGCTATAGCCGGGCTTAGCAATGCGTCTATACACAAAGCTAGTAAAATGCTAATTGACGAAAGGAAGCAACCCTGGGAGGTTAGGAAGCAGATGGGGGTAGCTGCTCTAGAATTAAATCATATTGATTTAATAGAAGTAGCCCCTCTCGGTGCCTCTCTTAAGATTTATGGTGGTCGTATCCATTCCCCTAAAATGAAAGACTTACCTATAGACCCCTATGCTACAATATTGGAATCAGATTTATTGGAAATGAGGTATTATTGTGAGAACGATCTAGATGTAACTATTCTGTTATTAAAAGTTCTTGAAAAAGAACTAGACCTGAGAATTGTAATGTCTAAAGAATATAGTGTAGATGTTAGGTCTAAGTCAGATTCACAAATTGCGGAAGCAGTAATAAAGCACGAAATGAACGAGACATACGGCATCAATCCAAAACGAACTAAGATTGAACCGGGAACACGTTTTAAGTTTAAAGCACCAAGTAACATCTCATTCCAAACCGAACAAATGCAGGAGATACTACACCTGTTTAAGACTGAACCCTTTATAGTAGGTAAAGGGGGTCATATGGAAATAAGGACAGGTAAGTATCAAAAAGACGATGAGGGTAATTTCATACTGAATAAAAAAGGTAAGCAGATTGAAATCCCTCATCCTTTGGCTAACAAGACATTTAAGATAGGTGATACACCTTATAAGATTGGCATGGGTGGATTACACAGTGCTGAAAAGAAAACGGCTCACGTAGCTGGTAAATATTTATTGAAAGAAATCGATGTGGAAAGTTATTACCCTCGCATAATTCTGAATAATAAATTAGCCCCTAAACATCTTGGCAAGCCCTTTTTAACAATCTATGAACACATAGTTAATAGGCGATTAGAAGCCAAAAGAACAGGGAATAAGCCAGTAAATGAAAGTCTAAAAATTACTATCAACGGTACTTTTGGAAAACTAGCTAGTAAGTGGTCATTCTTATTCTCACCTGACATGATGATGCAAGTTACGATAACCGGGCAGTTAACGCTATTCATGCTAATTGAACGCCTAGAATTAGCGGGGGTTAGTGTGGTGAGTGGTAACACCGATGGTATTGTGGTTAAGATGCTACCTAACCAATTATCTATGGTTGAAGAAATAGTAGAAGATTGGGAATTTGAAACTGAATATAAAATGGATTACTCAGATTACTCAGGCCTGTACAGTCGTGATGTTAATAATTATATAGCTGTTAAAAGTAATGGGGAAATTAAGGGTAAAGGGGCTTATGCTGATCAATCTGAACATTATTATAAGTTAAGAAAAAACCCAGTTAATCTGATATGTACCGAAGCTGTTAAATTGTTCCTGAGTAAAAACAAATCCATAGAAGACACCATAAAAGAATGCACAGATATAAGGAAATTTGTAACAATCAGGACTGTTAATGGCGGGGCATTGTACGAAGGGGGGTTAGTCGGTAAGGCGGTCAGATGGTATTATGGAAAGCACGAATTAGATGCTATGTATTATAAAACTAGCGGCAACAAAGTCCCCAGGTCTGACGGGGCTAAACCCATAATGGACTTACCAAATACACTCCCAAGCGATATAGACTATGATTGGTATATAGCCGAAACTTATAAATTCTTAAAGGAAATAGGTTACACAAAATTGCTTTAGCTTGATTATACAAAGACCTTTACATTGCAGCCCCTAGCCCCCATAATAGACCCACTAGCAATAAGGCTGGACTGTTAATTGACCGGAGATACACCATGTCTAAACTTGAAGATTTAAAAGCGTTAAACGCTGAAAAGAAAGCCCTTAACCAAAAGCAAAAAGAACTTCGCGAAGAATTGAATGCTAATAAGACTGAGCGTATTGCCGCACGTAAAGTTCAAGCAGAAGCACGTAAAGCGGTTATTGAACAAAAAGCAGATTTACGCGATTTGACAGCTAAAACTTACACCACTTTTTCAAAAGGTACGGCTGAAGATGTAGCTAAATTAGCTGACGAAATCATGGAAGTCTGTGCAGAATTGGCAGGTACTATCCGTAAATTCGGAGAAGCTGCTACCACTCTGGATGAGCTTTAATTAGCTATTTGGAATTAGTGTAGGGTTCCTAACCTTATGCTAATTTCTCACTATCATGTCCTCTCAAGAATTCCTATCCCGCGCACTAAAAACAATAGCTAAAAAAGCTGAAGTACAAGAAATAGATATAGAAAACCCTTTTGTTAAATACGCTAAAAGATGTGGATGTAAAGCATTAAAGCTAATCTTTCTTAACAAGAAAGGGTTCCCAGACCGTACCATATTGTGTCCCGGCGGACGAATATTCTTTATAGAATTCAAACGAGATGGTAAAAAGCAATCCCCCTCGCAAAAGTTAGTCCAAATCCTATTAGAGTCATTTAGTTTTGAATACTACGTGTGTGACCAAAAAGGCCAAGCTGAAAAGATATTAACTGAGTTCTTAGATAATGATTTCTAAAATATGGAAACCTCATAATTATCAACGGACAGGGGTCTCATTCTTATTGTCCAATCTATGTTCAGGGTTATTTCAAGACCCCGGCTTAGGTAAGACCGCTATTAGTTTAGCCACTATTAAAATATTAAAATACGCTAATCAAATGCGAGGGGTCTTGCTCATTGCACCCTTGAGGGTGTGCTATTCAGTATGGCCTGCAGAAATGCAAAAATGGTCTAACTTCCATTGTCTATCCCATACTATTCTCCATGGAGATAATAGGGGCACGTTATGGGGTGAACAAAAAGACATCTATATAATCAACCCTGAAAACCTTAAATGGTTGCATCAAGAATTATTAACAGGGTTACAAGCTGGTAAGAAACCCCCCTTTGATGTTTTATGGATTGATGAAAGTACCAAGTTTAAAAGTCATGAATCAACTAGATTGCAATTAGTTGTTGATATCTTACCGTTATTTAAGCGACGGCACATAATGACAGGTACTCCGGCCCCAAAAGGGTTATTAGACTTGTGGTCTCAAATCTACATACTGGACGAAGGTCAAGCCCTTGGACACAACTACTACAAGTTTAGACAAAAGTATTTCCAAACCGATGATTGGAATAAATACAATTGGTATCTAAAAGATTTCTGCGAAGAAGCGATTCATGATGCAATAGCCCCCCTAGTGTTAGAGATGTCCTCCGAAGACTATCTAGATATGCCTCCTATAACGTATAATAACATTGCTGTAGAATTGCCCACCAAAGCGTTCAAACATTATAAGCAAATGGAAAAAGAGTTCTTCTTGCAATTGGATGATATGGAAGCATCGGCTGATCAGGCCGCTCAAGTAGGTATGAAGTGTCACCAGATATCCAATGGTAAAGTTTACGAAGATATCCCTGAGGAGTTGAATGAAGACGAAGAACGAGCATTCAGACGTAACCGTAAAACATTACATGTACACAAAGCGAAGACCCAAGCATTACAAGATTTAATAGATGAGCTGAATGGTAAGCCCCTTTTAATAGCGTACCATTATAAACATGACTTAGCCGCCCTGAAAGAGCTCCTAGGGGACGTCCCTTTTATCGGCAGTGGGGTTACACCAAAACAGACAGAACGTATTGTAAGCGACTGGAACGCCGGGAAAATCCAGATATTATTAGGCCACCCCACAAGTATGGCTCATGGGTTAAATTTACAAGCCAGTGGGAATGACATATGTTGGTTTAGCCTTACTTGGAATCTGGAGGAGTATTTGCAATTCAATGCTAGGATATATCGTCAGGGTGTTAAGGGGGCGGTTAGAATACACCATTTGATCGGTAAAGGGACAATTGATGAGGCCATGTTGTCACGATTAGGCGAACGCACTACGCAACAACAAGACCTCAGGGACGCTCTTAAACAGTATCGTCTAGATCTTATTTAGCCCTATTGACATTATCTGTTTGAGTTTTCTGCTTCTTATCATAACTACGCATACCTGCAATACCTAACATGCCCATTAATATCTGCATGTTTAATGTAGTATCTATAATTGGGAAGTCCCCGGTATAGCCTGTCATTGTAGCGATGAATCGCATCAATGGTTCTATGATAGAAACATACGCTAGAGAAAACCCCCCTACCCATCCTACAAAAGGTCTCCACCCGGCTACGAACACCGATTTGTGCTCAGCCTCTTTAGCATTGATAGCCATCTGGCCTTGCAATAAAGTTACATGGGCTTGTAGTTCAGCAAGACTACCTTTTTGCTTTAATTCTTCAAGCAATCTTAACTCTTGCGCTTGCTTAACAGGGTCTGGCCAGATAGTACTTATAAGGGTTTTTCCTAAATCAAACGCAGCACTTAATGGGTCAAAGCTCATAATACCCTCCTAGCGATGGCCGTTATGTGTCATACTGTAATGGTTGCCATCGTTGAAATGACCGCCCCAACTATTTTCTTCATGCAGAGATTCCCAGTGCTCACCCAATGGTTTATGGTCTTCCGTTTCTTGTAAGTATTTACCACCCTTGAAAAGATTAAGATCCTGAGCTAAGCGCTGTTTATGATTAGAACCGGCTTGCCCGTAACCTTTACGTTCGCCTAGGGCACCGAATACACGCGGGTCTCGATAAGCGTCCCCCAGTGTTAATTCATAACCCTGTTCGTAGGCGAAGGTAATCAGCTTGGCGATGTTCAATGTGAACACACGCTGTTTCTGACCTAATGTTAATTTGGTTTTTTCTTTGTTGCATTTTTCTTTTTTCATAGTAGTGCTCATAAATAAGAGAATATCACCATTAATATTCCCGACAATAAACCTTTAATCACTTCACTTTTATCCCAACGAGGTTTCTTGGTAGAAATAAACCAATGTGGAGTATACTTAGATAACACCCATTCTTTATCATCACTGATAAATTTTGTACTTGCTAACCATAAAGACAAAGGGAAGGCTATAGTTAACGCCATGAATGCCGCTGGGTTTAGAACGCCTATTGGTGCCCCGTAAATCAAACCCCTGAGGCAAGCCGCTAGCCATTTGTCATTTTTTAACCTGTCGTTAAACTGCCACCACTTAGCATGGTCTGGATTCATCTCTTTGTGGTGAATACAAGCCCCTACGACATTCCCTAATCCGGGCATCTCGCCCAGCCAAACCGCAACGCAAGATGCGACCAGAAACCAAACGTTAAACGCTTCCGACCCGGTGAAATAACCGAGACCGTATATCGCGCCACCCCATACAGATGCTTCTACAAATGCACCGGGGCCTCTATCGGAACCAACAAGCCGGGCACATAGGGCACATAGAGCACATAGCAACGTAAGAGCTACCAAGCTCACTCCGAAACCTCAGCGCTAACTATACTTAGCCCATCTTGTGTTGACTCGTTAAACACACCCCATAAAACCATCGCTTTTAACTGGCCAGAAGCGAAGGCATCCTTTAACTCCTCCAGAGTTATAGGGTATGCATAATTGTCCGCCATCCTCCATTTTATGGAGGATGTGTTAGTGGCCTGCATTACCTCAATAGCATTCCGTATATTGAATTCATCCCTGGGACGGGTCTGCATTAAACGACCGTCGCCAAAGTCATGTGCCAAACCAGATAGCGCTAAGTCTCGGATTTTTCCCGGGGACGGGATTGGGGGAGAGTATATTGTGATTTCCGCCTTACCGTTTTCGACTTCTGCTAACGCAGCCAAATATAGGTAGGAGCCCTCTACAGCACCATAAAACGCATCGCACGACAACCCGCCAAACTCATCTTCATAATATTTTTTCATGTTACACAAGCTCCGAATCTAGGAAGAAATTACCAAGCAATATCTGCGATGCGTTACCCACAACGAGACCAGAGGCCACCGAGGCCAATAACCTGGCGTGTTCTTTGCTATTGCCGGTGGACGTAAGTGATGTTACTGCTAGGTTACTACCTATAGCGTTAGTTACAGATCCATTAGATACAACTAGCGTTAGGGTGGGAGCTATCCGCATGCCATCCCCTAACGATACGCTGTATCTTCCCGCAGTTGTCGCTACAACTTGGCCCGCAGCATTACTCCCGTTATAACTTCTACCATAAAACTTGCAAATTTGTAAATCTACATAGCGACGTAAAAACTCAAAAACGGTCTTGAAAGTCCCGGTCTCTAGTTGAGGGTGTTTTAATGTTCCCCCTCTGAATTCAACAATCACATTGGTGTTTGCTACTAGGGTAAACGTCTCGCCTTTGTTTCTTGCTATCCCACCTACTGTACACGTAGCAGTACCTTCCCAAAAAATAACATAATCGCCACCATCAACATCGCCCGCTTCCACAGTGGATGCAAGACCTCCCGCAGGACAAGTTAAAGTATTGTCAGTGCCGAGGGCTGAGAATGTCACGCTTTGCCCAGATACTACAACGCGCCAACGGTCTACCGTAAACTGATTTGCGCTAGTTGTGGCCGTCCCGGAAACATAATTCCGCTCATTTATTCTAAAGGCTGCGTTTATAAGTAGATTTTTTCTACCACCCTTCATATCCTCGTAATTAGTGACCGCAAGAATCCACGTATCCGTCAAGTCACCTACCGGGTCAACCACCGATGTTGCTGGGCCATTGGTTATCAATACTCTATAAGTATTACCATCAGTGCCTTTTGCCAAGCCGTCAACCGGATAATCGGTAACTACATCGTATTGGAAAATACCTTGCTCATTGAGATTAGCAAGACCTTGAGAAAACAATTGCTGTAAGAAATTAAAGTTTTCAAATGGGGGGATTTCGGCTGCCCATCCAGCATCAAATTTACCCGGTACAGTTATATCCGGGTCTTCTATATTACCGCCCGGTGCGCCCGCAGCCCATGTTCTTGTTAGGTCAGGTTTAGTAGTCATAATAATCCTTTAAGATATAATAGTTGAAAATTTACCGCCGATAGACGAATCGTTTACTGAGCCAAACCCTAGACTCGTGGGGACCCCTTTAAAACCAAAAGCATTAGTTGAATCGTATTCTTGATAACTGGCACCGACACTTTTAACTTTAGGAACCAAATCTGTGTTTAACAAAAACGCTTTTTCGTTAAGTGTTAATATCCTACCTATCTGTACATTATAATGCATTTTACCATCGATTATTATGACTTGGTCAACATTAAATAAGAATTTTAAAAAGTCCTGTAAAGCCGGTAAAGTAGGTGTTATCGAATTCTTAATAACCCGAGCGCGTATAAACAATCGATACTCATCATCAGTTAATGTGCGGTTGCCTGTAGTCAGCTCATCTTTACTTCTAAATCTCCCTCCAACATTCGGGTCAGTTAAAGTACCAAAGGATTGCGCTCCAGGTGCGGTTGCAAAGCCAAAATAGAAAAGGATGGTTGCATCAACCAAGATTCTCGGCTGGCCTACGATAGCCCCAACGACATCTAACTGGACACCTTCCGCAGTGTCTATCCATCGCTTCTCAAGTAGGTCTTGAAAAACCTCTTCCAGTGTATCAGCTTCGACAAGTAGTGTTTTTATGTACGCGATGAGATTAGTAGATTCTCTAAATTCTACGGCTAATCGTTTTATCGCTAATTCTTTATGGTTAATAACATCGGTCATTACGAGTTTACCGTTATGTTAGCTGTTAAGAATTGAGAAATCTCTGTTAACGAGATAGCTATATCTGCGGTCTGGTCAGCAGGAGAACTGATCTTTATAAATAAACTATCTACCGTATGGCCGGGTATGGAGTTAATAGGTGTATATAACTCAGAATGAATAACGTCATCACCTAAAGAGAACCCACGTGTGGACACTAATAGGCCATTTGCGTAATCGATAATTGCTTGTTGAATTTGAGCGTCGCCATCAACGGGATATCCTGCAAACGTCGTTAAATTAACAATTACGAATATTGGGATTGTAGTCGGTCTTGAAAAAGAAATATCATGGGGGATACCTTGATCGTCTGTGACGGGTACGGTTGTTGTGCCAAATGGGGTAGCCCCTAATGTTTTCTTAATAAATATAGCCTGGGCTATGTCTGCGTCTGACCCGCCAACTACAATCGCTTGCATAGAATGCGCGGGTAAACCATTGGTATCAGGCCCGGTATCTGTGTCGTTTTCCAACACCTTGACATTAGTCACTCCGGATACCGCGCTAACTTCTGCGAATACTGCGTCAACAATAGCCTGAGCATCCCTTGCGACCGAGCCTTCTCGTCTAGCCCTTAACTCGGCATCGGTTTCTAAATCCCGCCCCAATATTGCATCCGCTACGTTCGTAACAGAAACCCAGCCTGTAATAGGCGAATCGATAACTGTTATTGTCCCTGCTAATGCGACTATTGGTCCCGTAACGCTCGCGGTAGCTAATACCGTAATAGAACCGCTTACAGGGATAGTAACCTCAGCATCAGTAGAAAACTGAACCTTGGTGTCGGAAGTACTAACCAAGCTACCTTCAACAACCAATGTACCTTGGGTTCCCGTGATGGTTAGCACTACGATTGAACCAGTGGCGAGTAATCGGGTTATGCCGTTAAACTGTACTAGGTTAGACAAACTATTGCCGGTAGAACTCGATGGGTTAAAAGCAGTATTGATATCTTCGGCTATCTCCCATAGATTAGCATTGGATTCCGATATAGTACCATTTACTTGACCGTCGGGGGATTCAGGGGAAACATTAAAGTTAGCCCCAAATATATTTTTCATCTCATCATTTAGTTCTTGCAATAGTAGGTCTAATCGCTTGCGCTTAAACCCTTCTAAAGTTAATCCGAAATCAGACATTTATCGTCACCTTCTCATTATCAATTGTGCCGAATGTTGTTTCAGCAGAAAAACTAACACTCAACCCGCGCTTATTACCGCCTTCAAACACCATAGCAAAAGCTGTTAATTTTTCTACACCGGGAGTACCTAATATTCTTAATTTTAAAATGCTTTCAATGTTGTTAAGATTTACAGGTTTGACAAAGACTTCTTGGTAATATGGTGTACCTGCTTTTTTGTCTAAAAACCATTCTTCTTTGTAAAATAATAATCGAGAACGAACGTGTTGGACAACTTCTGCACCATCGCCAACCGTTTTAAAACTTCCGTTTTCAACAATTAAATCATTGTTAGAATCTAATGCTCTACCTATCATTGTGGTGGCCCTGTAGGTTGTTCTGTGTCTCCACCAGAATCGTTTGGCTGATCATGGAAGTGGTCTTCAAATATAATACCGTTAATATTGAATTTCCCATCTGCTTGTAATTCAACAAAGCCATTAGGGTTCTCATAACGCTGAGTGCCGTCGGCCTTCATCGTAAAGGACACAGTACCGTCTTCAGTTCGTATTTGTAAATTACCATTGTCAAAATTCGTTATAGCATTAGGTATAGAAGATAACCCGACCTTGCAGATTGCATCAGAATAACTATGCATTCTCCAAGCGTTGGGGATCTGCTCCCCTCCACGTTGTCTCCAAAGATCACTACACCTTTCCATATAATGTATTTCACATTCGTCTCCGGGGTTCACAGGGAAAGTCATACAAAACCCGCCCCCTCTGTCGAACACTACTGGTACATTAATAAGTTTACCAACACTCTCAACTCTTTCAATCTCATTACCACTTACATCTTTTTCAACAAATATCCTCTTTATGAGAGGTTGGACTTCTGCAGACTGTTTAACTGGGTCAAACGATATAATTAACCCCGGAGCAGTGGTATGGACGTCCTTCATTAAATTAGTAAACGCCTGCCGGATAATAAGACTGAGGTCAGGTGATAAGCTTGAAATACTATCCGACATTTATAACTCTCCCCTCAACTGTTGAGAACCAATTGGGGCCATGTGTATCTCCGTTAAAAACTACTCGGTATGCTTTGTATACCCCTTCGGCTTTTGTCCGCTTTATTTCTCTAAATTGAAGATTAGCAATACCTATTTCGGCCCCTGCTGACTCTACCTTAAACCCCCGGTTAGGCAATAAATCGGGATTAAGTAGAGTTACAACATTAACCCCAAGTTCAGTGATAGTAGGGGAACCGATCATCCCTGTATTAGGGTTTATTAACACCACTTCTTTATCTTTAAGAATATCGTCATCTGGTACAGTTGTTAAGATCCCGTCTTGTATGCTCCACTGGAATCCATAATCTTCCCCTAACATGTTTAGGATATCTTTAGATGAGCCGCTCAGGGTTTGACCTTCCAATTTATCAGGTTCGTTATCTACGCCTCCTAATACTCCTAATATGGTCTCTTTAAAGGTGGTGGCTATTTCCGTTATAACTTGTTTAATCGCTATATTGGCGGATAACGTTTTGTTGAATGTGGAATTCTGCCAATCGCGTTCACCGTCCCCAGCAAAAATTGTAGCTATCCGGTCAACCCCTTGTTTAGGGTCAAAGACATTCCGTACATCACCTTTAAAAATTAATCGTAAGTTACCTTTATAGCCAGCATTAAATACAATTTTAGAAAACCTATCCCTCAACATGGAAACTGTTTCATCATTGGGGTTATAGATAGATATTTCAGCTAAGTTGGGGTAACTATGCAGGCTCTTTTCGATATTAAAATTTACCCGTAAATCAGTAATGATCTTGGTTTCTGAACCAGACGTTATTTCTAACGAATATTTTCTATCAAACTGAAGAGGCACTTGCAACTTCCTCATCAGTTAATTGGAACAATCTAACATCAGTCCCTAAATTAGTGCTGTTCGCATCTTCATTAGAACCAGCGACATTCATAATATATAAGTTTTTTGGGCCGACACTATATTGTTGGGTTAAACTCACTCCTGAAACAAGAGCCATGCCATTAATAAGAGAAGTCTCCCCGATAGATATATCCATAACCCATAACCCATTGGGGGCATTGGCCCTAGTATTATATATCACCCTGAAGTCAAATAAGGTATCATCTAGAGTTGAGGAAAATATTTGCTCAGCTTCGGAAGTTAATAATATTTCTAACATAACTTAACCCCCCACAAATTTGATTAATTTTTTAAGAACAGATGATTGTGCGCCTGCACTCGGTTCTACTGGTTCTTTCCTGCCTAACTCGGTTTTAGACGCAGCTTGCTTTTGTGTTGCACCTGAAGCTAAATCTTCTTCAGACAAAGTAATAATCTCTGAAGAAGTTATCAGTACTTCTTCGAATGTGATGTCCATGAATACTATCTTTGAAGTATCTTTGTCTCTAATAGTATTAATATCCGTTATGAACATATCCGTATAAACTAATAGCGAAGTAATTATCTCTAGAGGTTGTCTAGCTTCTTGAAGAGTTACTAAAGCGCTATATGCTTGGTTGCTTCTGGTATTGTTCTCAGAAGTTGATGAGCCAAATAAACCCGTTATATCATCTACAATCTTGGTGAATGCTGCGATACCCAATGGGTTATCACTCACCACAGCTCTCATGCTCAGTGTTTTTGGTTCAATAATAGCATGGTCGGTTATGTCTACCCCTTCTTCTACGGGATTGGTTGTTAATCGCACAGGGGAACCATGAGATTCTTCTATCACCGCGTCTAGGGTTATAGACCCTATTTTGTTTGGGACTCTTATAAATATGTTTTCAAAAGCCATTATAGTTTCACCGCGCTACTTAAGTTTCGAGAAGCTTGTCTAGTCATGTCTTCCAGTGCTTTACGGACTTCCATACCAGTTTGTTGCGGTGATTTACTACCGTCTATTTTAATAACAATGTCTCCTTCAAACCTAGTCACGTTACTAGCCGAAGAGTTGTTAATGGTATCTCTGTTAGAAAACAAAGAAGGCTGATTAAACTGAGAAGCACTTCCTTCCCTGTTAGAACTTAAGCCCTGCATCAACGGGATGACATTGCTACTCGACTCAACCTTTGTGTTACCCAACAGATCGAATGAAAATACACCTTTGATCTTAGATATCAGATTGGTAATTGACGAATCGATATCTGCTATAATACCATTAACAAAACTAAAGAAATCAGCTTTGACACCCGTTAGGAAACCTGAGATACTGTCTTCTATCCCGTCGGCAATGCCACTAGCAGCAGCGCCCAAGTCTTTTACCAATCGGTTAATATTTAATTCTAAATCTTCGAAAAACGTTCCGCTGGAAAACAGTTTGAATATTTCATCCCACCCTTTAAATATCAAATCTGTTATGTCTACTAAGGCATTCAGATGGGCCGCTACACTTCGTATCTCGTCTTCCCATTGGGGGTATTTTTCTATCATATCACCGATGAAGCTTTCCCCACCTTCAAAGAACTCTTTGGCATCTTCAGCTAATAAGGCGATAGCAATAGCCGCAGCACCAAAGAGTAAGGGGAGTATAGCTACCGCCCCATTAAGGAATAAAGCCGCAACCGTAGTTTTATTTAAGAAGGTGATTAAGGAAGCTAATGTACCCAACAACTTAATGGATATGAAACCTAATGCCGCCAATGATAATAAGCGTAAAGCTTTAGCCGCAAGAGCTATAAATTCAGGAATGTTCTGCTCGATAATCTGCCTATTGATTTTCCACCAATCTGTGAAACTATCGTTAGCGTCATCAAGAATAGGAACTAATGATCGGGTTATGACCCTGGAGACTTGTTTAACGATTTGCCATATGTCGGTCAATGAGTCTTGAAACTCAGCCGATAATGCTGCGTCTTCTTTGGTGGTTACTCCGAGGGCTTGAGCGTCTCTAATTAGGGTTTGTATTCCCGAAGAACCCTGCTGGAGTAAGCGTATGGAATCACGTAGACCCAGCTTATCAGCTAGTTCAATTTGTTCAACACGGCTTAATTTCTCAAATCGGTTACTAACTTCCAATAGAACTTGATCGGTAGTTTTTAAAGCCCCGTTCGCCTCGGTAACCGATATTCCTAATATCCCGAATGCTTCGATACCAGAACCGACACCACGGGCTGTTTCACCAATGCGTAGCGCCAATTGTTGCAAGCTTGAAGACAACCCATCAGCGCTTCCCCCGGCCCGCTTATTAGCAAATTGCAGAGCATCTATTACGCCAACCGCTACCCCTGTTTCCTCAGCTAATTTACCCTGTTCGTCGGTGGCCGCTGTAGTAGCTGTAGTAAAAGCGAATAGTGCAGCCGTACCCAAGGCCAAGGTGGTTGCGAGCTTTTTAATGGTGTCGACAGTACTGTCCAAATCCTTTTGGAATTTTTCAAGGTCTTCTGGATCGTAATCGAAACCCAATCCAACTAGTAATTCGTCGAGTGTTGTCGTGGCCATTATTTTTTCAAGCTCGCTTTTAGGTCGAGTAATTCGTTCATATTAGCTACGTCACATATATTGTATGTGCCGTCCTGTAGTTGAGCCAATGTACATAACGGGGGCTCGGCTATTACAGGGCGGTGCAACCATAGATCTATGTTGGGGAAATGAGAAGAATCTACAGTTGATTCTCCACCTTGGCCAGCAATTCCCCTGCTTTCTGGCCTTTGAAAAAATCCGAGTAATTGGACTTAACGACAAATATAAAAGCCATGTAAGCTTCTTTTATGCCTGCGTCATTATATATGGTATCAAAATTATCTTCAGTGATACGCTTACCTTCGCGCTTCGTATGGCCGCTGGTTAGAACACTCTTCAGCAAGTGGACAACTTCTTCCGGATTCGCCTTCTTAAACAGAGCGTCTAAGGCAAGTTTAATAGCATTCAACTTATCCCCGCTGGCGTCTTGTTTTTCACTAGACTTGGTATCGTTGGTAAGTATGGACAACATTTCAAATAGAGCGTCACCGAAAGTATTAATCAGTTTCAGTTTCATCACCATTTGTTTGGTAGCATCCCATTGTGTGGTTACGTAGAATGCCCCGCTAACGTCTTGTTCAAATGTTTCACAAGCCATGATTATTCTCCCGGTTAATCATATTCCCGGACTTATAAGGTAGGTAAGGGGTACGCAGTTGCCGGGTTACTACGTAGTGATCCCCTTACCAAACTGGTATTATAAACCGCCGCCTTTATGTAGCAGGTCTAACCGTTCTAAGACAATAGTCCATTCTTGCGCTTGAACATTTCGTCCACGTGTCATTGGGGCAGGCTTAAGAATATAACCTTGTGTACCTGAACCCAAGTCTTTATTTCGGTTATCTTTCATTTGAGCAAAGATAGGAATAAAGAGCCCGTTTTCTTGACTGGATATTAATTGAGTCATGATAATGTTATCATTTGAAGTAGCCATCAGTCTGAAAACAGCGGAACCAGAACGGTCATCACTTAATGATACCGTCATTTTGCCACCCAAACCCATTATGTGTGAAGCTGAATCATTTAACCGATCCAGTGTGATAACATCATCACCATCATCATACCCTGTTATTTCATTACCTTGTACAAAAAAACTTACATCTGCAAATGAATAAATATCCATTACTTAACTCCTTATCGTTCAAATACGCCGTCGATTTGTATTCCATGTATCGCACCAGCACCTTTTAATACAAAAGACAAACCGTTATACTGGCGAGCATCTTTTTCACTTTGACTAACGTCCGCAACGGGGACAGTAGCTGTACTATATCCATTAGGCAAAAACTTACCATCGATAGTTTCACCTGGAGATCCTAAACCGTTAAGAACCGCAGTATCTAAAACCTTAATAGCTTGCTGCTCAATAGATGCTACACCGGGATCGGTGTAAGGCACTTTGCTAGGGCGAGATAAAATATAACCGAAGACCTCCGTTTGCATCGCATCAGTTAACCAATCTACGCCGTGGATTTCATCGAAGAAGAAATCGCCACCCATAAATGACTCACCATAGATAACTGTGTCTGCGCCAACGTTGAAAAAGGCGTTACCACGCTTAGCATCCAAAGTAGTCTTCTGAGTCGTGTTTAAATCCTCAGCGGTAATGCTAGGCCCTTGTTTAAACTTCAACGTGATGGTCGAATTAGGTTGACTAAAGTCTACAGTAAATGCTCGGCCAGCGATAGACGCACCAGGATATTCAGCAGGGCGAGAACTAAAAGTACTTAGAGTACGAGTGCTAGATGAATCGTTTAAGGTGCTAATGATATCATTCGTGGTAATAGCATCGAGTACATCTAGGTCATTAGAAGTATTAAAGAACGTTTTAACTCTCGCTTGAACCCATGCTGCGGCGGCGACTACAGCGGCTTCAGTATTAATAGTGATTGAGTCACGGACTTCTTTAGTGAAGATTAATCCGTACCAATCGCTAGAAACCAATTCAATAGCGTCAAGCGCTGCGGTAATAGTTTCGGCGTCAATACCGTTTGTTTTAATCGCTTCGCCTTGTTGCAGTTGTAGCAAAGAGCCGACATCTGTACCGGTAGCCGGAGAAACCAAAGTTAAGAAACTAATTGTAGAGGTAGCTCCCGTGGTGCCAGATGTAATAAAGAATCGGCTACCATCGTAAGTAACAGTGGAAGTAGGGAATGGTAACGTAGCAATAGCTTGTACCGCAGTTTGAATAGTTGCGGCAACGTCAGTTAGATTAGTGTCTCCGCTAAAATTCATAGCGGTAATGTCCTCAGCACCGCCATCAATAGAGATTGCAAAACTACCGTCGGTAATCGCTGTAAACAACGCTAAGTTGGTAGTGTTATCAACAACCGAACCGCCGCGCAATTCAGCAGCAACACCAGCCGCCGCACGTACTGAAACTCTAAAGTCAGTTGGCTTAGGTTGTTGGCCAAAATAAGTGTTGGCCAGTTTAACAACTTCTGAGTTACTAGGCCAATCAGCGGCAACGCCAGCCGCGTCACTATACGAACGAATACGTTCGGCAAAACCGATAACTCCCAGTTCTGCGGTTACACAATTTAATACGCCGAAGCCTTTGCGAGTCGGGAAAGAAGCCCCTATCACAATATCGACTTGGGTAATACTTCTAATCGGAATTGTCATAAATCCACCTGTATGCTAACAGGGATTGATTTCCCTGATGTTTGAAACCCGCCGGTAATTGTCACAGATAGTATTGATTTAATAATATCTACATCTGCACCGATGGCGCTTAATGTTACATCGAACTGGGCTCTTTTTTCCCATGCCGATTCTAATACTTCAGATAGATCTCTCACATCCGAATGCTGTATAAACCCCGTCCCAGACGCACTTAAGGTGTCCAGGGTAGTTTGGCGCAGAAAGGCGGTTCGTACCTTTCTAGCATTATCCATTGCCCCGTCTCTAAAGAAATCCAAAGATACCGTTAATTCTCGATAACCTTCAATCGTTTCTGTTATATCGTCGTCACCCGTATTGTCAACTAGAGTTCGTTCTTCCCAACCTACTGAATGGTCTGATACGAAATCAATACTTGCATATGCCCCAATAGGGCGAGGGCCATCATTTTTAGCTTCGATGGAAAAATCAGGAATACCTAATACCGTGTCAACAATCCCGCCCACTAAAAGAATAAGAGCATCTTCTAATATCATTCTTTAGCCGCCAATACAGTATTGTGACCATAAGAAGACCAGTCTCCGCCAGAGACTACCCTCCACCTATCGCCTTTGTGGATAATCACATCGGCTTCAGTCCCTTCTCTGTCTTTTGTGGTAAACAAAGGTTTCTTAGAAATAAACTTAAATATAACTTTATCCCGTTCACCTTCTTCCAATATTTGTAAATCATCACTTGTTGCTGGTTGGGCGCTAGCTAGGGTTTTAAATAATGTAGGAGACCCTGGAACCCATTTTTTATTTACGCGAGAACCACCCGTGCGACGTTCAACGGTTATCACTTCAGCCGTATCAGAATCTAATGCTTCAGCAACATTAATGGGCATTACGTTATAACCTCAAATACAATGCTCTGGCGTAAATGCCCGGTATCGATTAACGGATTACCTTCTCTGCTCTTCAGAGCGGGCTCTTTGATATCCGTAATTTTTTCACGAACATCAGTTTGTAGTTTTAAACCTAATAGGCCCATCATTTTTTCAGAAGTTATCTTACCCGAAACGAACTGTCTAGTTAGCTTCTTCATCAATGATTTGTACTTGCTTCTTTGTTCAACTATAGTGCTTCTTAAAAAACTACGTTGTGGTATGCCTCGTGACGGACTGCCAAACTCATGCACCACACCTACCATTATTACGGATGTGCCGTCGGGGTAATCATTACTACCCTTGGGTAAACCTACTAAAACAGAACCCGGCGTTTTGAGTGATTTAGCAATTTCTTCTAATCGCTTTATCGCTTCATCCGGGCTGTGTTTTATCTTAGATTTAAACCGGCTCATAAGCAGTTAGCTACCACTACACCGGCAAAACACCTATTCCGGATAAGTATAAATTGCTGGCCATAGGACGTGCCTCTATAAAAGTCATCTCCCTCGCCTGTGTCTTTAACGGTGACAGCTCTGGAAACAGAAACCCCACCCGCACTCTTAGAAGATATTGGTCCTGATTTAGAATTGGTATCGCCCGCTTCAGTATTAGTACCAGAGGTTAACAAATGGGCGGCAAGATAGGCTTGAGCAATGTTATATTTACCACCCCATCTAGCTTCATCGTCTCCAATATGTATGGTTACTGTATCGTCTAGGAATAATTGAATACGGGCATCTGGGAACTCAGTGTCATCTGAAAACTCAGGGAACCTTGCTCTGAACGCCGTGACATCTGTAGCCATTGTTTAACCCCTTTTAAGTTGCCAAGCGAGCAACACTAATAGTATAGCGGATACCCATTTGAGAATCGGTAACGTAATTATCTTACTACCCGTCCCTATATCTCTTGTTTTTTGTAAATCGTCGACTTGACCTTTTAGGGACTTTACCTCCCCTTGGACATTAGCGACTAACCGCTCAACTGATTCTTTATCGCCATAATGTGCTTGCCATAATTCAGCTTCTCTTATTCGGCTATCGTGAGTGTCTAATCTCTTACCATACCGCCTTAATGCGTCGTCATGGTTATCAACTCGTTCTTGTAACCTAATAAGATCCTTTAGTTCGGATTCTACACCCGTGAGTCTGCTGAGTATTGTATCTAATGCTTTCCAAAGTCTAGTTTCGTCCACATTAGTAACGCCCCTTAACTTATGATCTGGTGGCATCCGTAATCACCCTAGTAAAAGTAACCCCTCTTACTAGGGGCAATTGTGCAAAGACTTATTTGTTATCAGGTGCAGACTTACCCGCGTTGTCAAGTGCAGGATTAGCTATCTTATCTTTAAGCTGTTGAAGTTCTAACTTGGCTTTTTCAAGTTCTAACTTAGCTGTCTCAGCTTCAGTGACAGCCTTCTCAGCAATCGCTTTATTCTTTTCAGATTCAGCAGTTGCTTTGTCCGCTTCTGCACGGAGCTTAGCGATAGGTTCGGATTTGGATTTAGACACCGTATCTGGAGCCATTTCTAATTCCAAATCATCTATGTGTGATCCAAACTCAAGCTCTCCCGCCTTTTTCAATCCGGCGACATATGGGTCCATTTTGCCCTTTTTAGGTACAAACGCTCCCCAATGATCGTCGTTCACAACATTAAATCCAGGGGCCATGCGTATAACCACACGGTTCCCATTTTCGCCTATGCACTTCAGATTAAACTGGCGAGCGGTATGATTCATTATCCCGGCCATAATTTAAATCCCCGTTCCAATTGCTAATGATAATGGGTAGTAGATGTTCAACCCAGCTAGACGTGACCGCCCTGGAACAATAAACTCAAGCCCCCTTTGTTGGATTGGTAACATCTCCAATTCAACAGGGATTTCAAGTTGTAATTTATCAGGATTACGATCATATGCAACCATTGCATCTGTAGCTACCAATGGGTTATTTGCAGCGACCAATTCGTTCACAGCGATGATATCGTCAATGCTGTTTAAGAATGGACTGTTATTGGCAACATATTGTGCGATAGTGGTATCGCTATTTGCAGAACGCGCTGTAGCCATAATGAAAGACCACTGGCTAGGGGGGAGAAGTAATGTATTACCACTCTCAACCATTTTAGTAGTTTCAAAGATATCGGCAAACAAATCATTGATGTCAAATAGGATTTGCTCAGGGGTCTTGTTAACCCACTCAGTACCACTACCTGGATTAACAACTGCACCCGTCGGGATATTGGGGTTATCAAATAAGCCCGGCATACCCGAAGTAGCATCGCCAAAATAAGCAACATCGTTAACAACTTGCTCATTAGAACGACGAGCAGCATTTGCACGGCGTTGGTCTAGAGCAGCACCAGTCAATTGTGAAGACTGAATCTCGTCTAGGTTATAACCGTAAGAAATACCAACTGACCGCACTGGGATAGTAGTTTCCTTACCCGCAACATCAGCACGAGGTAAATCATCTGCATAAGCATTGATGATTTTAGCTGCACCGGCTTGATCATACGTACGATAAGTAATGGTTGTAACACCGGGGCCGCCATCATTAGAGACAGGGAAAAGCATACGAGCTTTTAATTCCGCATAACGGACATCATAGCTCTTGGCTTTAATATGCTCTAATTGGCGTTGAAAAAATACAGCGCCATCAGCATCCAATTGCATGTCAGCAATTGCTCTTGAGATAGCACCATCTAATGTGATCTTGGTAGCACCGCTAACGACATGCGCTTGCATACCATCAAAAGTAACAGTAGAACCATCACGTAATTTTAAGGTTTTCATTAATAGTTCTCCTTATGTGCCAGCAGTGATGTTTTGAGGATTCTTAACTTTAAGAATCGCCAACTCACCCGCCGCTGCGGTTGAATCGAAAAAGAAATCATCAAGGCCTGTTTCACCAGTACCTGATGGAGCGCCTGAATCGATAACACCCGTTACCTCATCATAGTTGACAGCGTCACCGGGTACACAGCCAGATGGACACACCACCCAGATGTAACCGTTACGCATAATAGCGGCTGTTTCTTTTTCGCTGTATTTAATAGCTCCGGTGTTAATAGCACCTTCACGAGTAAGTTCGCGAACAGTAACACCAATGAGGCTTGAAGTACCCCCAAGCACGGCTTGACGATCTGGGTCAGTACCTCGGCTAACTATAACACCGAAAGCAAATCCAGCAGCACCTTCGACATCACGTGAGCGAATATCACGAGGGGCTAAATCAACGATCATACCTGCATAGGCAATAGGTTGTTTAATTTCGTAAGAAGTTTGAGCAGTCATTATTTGACGCCTCCTTTCCATGCACTCTGGCTATCGGCCATCATCTTTTCACGAGCGATGACTGATGCAGGGCGGTTATCTTTATCTTGAGTTTTGCCATCTTTAATCTGTTTAGTGAAGGCATCGTCAAGTCTACGTTGACCATTGTCGTCAATAGCGTCTACCAATGTATCAAAACGGGCAGCGATATATTCTTTAGAAACAGAATCTAGCTGTACGTTAGGGCACATGGAACCAACCACTTCTTTCCGAAGAGTGTCAGTATCTTTACCTTTCCATTGGATATCCGGCATAACTTTCAATACGGCATCGACAACAGCAGTACGGTCAGCAACCAGTTGATCTAATGAATCAGTTGTAGGGATTTTTGAATTTGCGGCATCTAGCTTAGCTTTCAAAGAGTCTTCGGTTTTCTTGGTTTCTTTATCCTTTTCGTCCGTGTCTTCTTCTTTTTTCTTAGCTAGTTCCTCTACGTTCTGGGCTTCATGTTCAGCATCTACCAATTTTGCTTGCAGTTTCCCAACCGCTTGAGCAGCTTGATCAGATACTTCAAAATCAACCCCATCAATTGTGATTTTAGCCATAATGACTTTATCTCCTTTTGCGGGTAAATTGTCGGCCACTCTGCAAGCAGGTCCAGCACGACCACGTTCTACAATGGCAATGTGATTGCCCTTGATGTTCCTCTGAACGGCGTCAAACTGCTCGCCTTCCGGAGTAATTCCTGGTGTCCAATCAATGTCAGCGGTATAACCATTAGAAAGCTCTACTTTACCACTTTCTATTTTAGCTATAGCCGCCGCATCAGTGACTTGAATCACTGTCTTTGCAAATATCCCATCCTTGGTAACTTCCGGCCCTGAAAGACCTACTGAAAACTTTTTAGCATTCTTAGAAGTGACTAACTCTGGAGGATGGTTATCTGTGACTGGTTTGTTACTAAATGATAATAAGGATTTTTCTGAGAAGACTTCTTCCGCTGGTCTAAACACCCTGATAATATCTCCAGGATCTCTATCTGACAAACCCATTTCAACAGCGAGGTATTCTTGGATACCGACACGGGATATACGAGCAGGGACCCTTAGGAACCCTTCGTCAGTATATGTTCGTTCCGTTGTTATTTGTAACAGGTCTTTTAAAAACATTGGATAGCCTTTAAACTGAGAACGTAATATTAATTCGGATAGAATTTAAAAGCAAGCTTTTCACTAGAATTGTTTGCCCGTTTACAGATTAATTATGGGTTGAGCTACGCACCGGCATTGAATGTCTTGCCCAGGATGGCCAGTGTCCTTGGGGGGATCATCCCAGCGAAATATTTTGCCGTTCTTAGACCTATGATTATCTCTAACTCTTTCATCCCCAGATGTGCGCCATATGTATTCTTCAACACCTAGGTTTTGTTGTCGTTGTTGATTGAGTGCTGAGTTTAATTTGGAGGATTGATCACGTGCAATTAACTTGGCCCGCTGAGCCGTTACCTTGCTGATTTTCTGAATCTGCTTAATCATTCCCCCGGCGGTGCTACCTTGGGTTGTACCTGTGAATACCGCCGTCTCAATCTTCTTAAAGAATTCCTCAGGTATGGAGCGTATCAGCCCTACGTTTTCACGAGTCGTAGCAATCAGAACATCCTCTAACCCTTCATTCTGAATAATACTCTCTAGGTTGACCCCTACCGCGTCATCCATCGCAGCATAAAATCTTTTCTTATTAGCGCTATTGGCCCCTTCAACAAAAGAACTGGCGACTGTTCTAGCGGTAGTATTGATACCGGAGTACGCCCTTCTTAGGTTGTCGAACGCTTCTTCTAAGGTTTTGGCGTATGCATCGTTGACATATTCGGATTCAAATTGCCTAAGGATAGGTACAATTTGAGTTTGGACATCTCTCCTCAACATTGCAGTCAATTGTTGTAATTGTCTACGGTACTTAACTTCCGGGCTTTTGGGGGTCTTGACCGGTCTTGCTCGTTTAGTCTTCTTCGACCTCTTCGTCCCCTGATTCAGATTCAATCTCAATGTTAAGGGGATCGGTATCAAAGCCATCGTCTAAATCCTCTAGTTCTTCTAATTCAGTAATGTACTCATCAGTGATGTTTGTGTACGTACCTTCTTGTTTTAATTCTTTAGCCACAATCTCTTCGGTGATGACGTCTCTATCCAAATAGATTGCATCACGTTGGGCATTGGCAAATTGTACATCAGCTATTTCTTTAGGTGTCATCTGGAACAGTGAATTAAACTTATAGGTTAAATCCACATCATCTGATAAACCTAAACTCTTAGCCATTATTTTATCGAAATAGTCTAGGCGAGGTTTATATTCTTTAACCTGATCAGCAGCAATTTTATCGTAGTAATTCTTAAGATCCCCTTCTCCAGTTGCGTTTAATCCACTGGCTGAACTACCTAATAGCCTTGTTGCGGGGACATCACTACCTGCGGTAACTACTTGTGCGTAACGATCTAACAAATCAGGTAAACCAGCAAACGAATTAGTCTTAGTTTGGAAATCTTCCTCAGCATCCAATAACATCATATTATTGAAACTCTTAAGTTGGCTCGCCAATGTAAATCGTTTACGTAATAGGTTTTCCCCTTCAGGTGTTTGAAGATAATTCATCAACCCCTTGATCTTCATTATGTCCACATTAGTTTCATACACCATGGATGCAGCACTATTGTTGACCGTAGCCATATTAGTAATGGGGTCATATAGTCTATCTAACACAGAATCTGAATAGTAATTGTTACGGCGGAACTCATCAAAAGGCAACTTAACTCCATCGAATCTCAACACACGAGTGTGGTGAATCTTAACAGAAGTCTCATTGAACCTGTAGAATTCAGGCATCCCGAAATGAGGATCCATCGGATCATTAATAACTTGTACATCGGCATGGGAGACACGATGGCGATCCACAACTTTAATATGTTTTAACCCGCCCGGCCCAATATTGTCAAGTACTAAAGGGTCTTCAGGTTGACCACCGTCCTCAATAACCATGACTATAAATGCAGTGCCATATAACCGGGCCCACTTGTGAGCCTCATTAAACGCTTCAATCAGATAAAGCCTATCTTCTTCAGCTTCTAATAACTTAACCACATCAGGTTCAATTTCTCCGGTGAAAGACCGCCACTCACGAGTCATGTCGTTGGGGATAATATCAACAACTTTACCCGCTATCCAATCGGTTCTGTAAAGGGCATTGAGCTCATCCTGATTACCGTCTATAGATAACCTCTTAGAATTTACAAAACGAGAATTGTGACGCTTATCTTGTTCGGTACCTAATTGGGCTATTAGGTTTTCAAGACCGTCTTTATAGGCTTTCTCATCTAATATGGCCGCTTCGTTAACACTCATTTCGTTACCTTTATTGTAAAGCTAAGAGGACATCGCTAGGGACTAAGTTTTTATCAATAAGAACAATACCCGCAATAGTAGATATATCTGTAGGGCCGCTTGAGGGTTCGCCTCTCGTCTTGATTTCACTAGACGGAGCAAATACTAAGGGTATTGATAACTCACTGGTTATCAAGCTAACACCCTCTCGTTGTAAGCCTACTAAGAAATCGGTTGTGAATACTTTATTAGGTTGTCTTTTTATAATTGTAAATGTAGAGGTAACTGTCGCTCCTCCCGTCTTGTTGATAGACGCTAATAGGGCCGTAACAATCCCTACCTTGTTAGACGGGACTTTGTACACGCCTTGGGCGGTCTTTTGATCAATCGCCAACAACACTGCGAATATATTAGTGGTGGTGCTACCATCGCCTCGAATATCGACCTGACCTAGAAATACGGTAGAATCATTGTTTACTGCTGAATTTACCGCAGTCCATAACCCTGTCAATGGTACAGCGGTTGTACCATTTAGAGTTACCAATTCAACTTTGTCCAACCCGGTCTCATCTAACCCTATTACTTTTATTTGCTGAGTATCTGCTAGATTGTCAGATACGATTTCTAACAACTCACCACTGTCATTTGGGAATAGGTATGTCGGTTGAATATCACCCCTAGGCCAAACGTCAGTGGTCTGGGCTGCGGTGGCAGGGCTATGGCCAAAGAAGAAATCTGGCCTGATCCCCGCAATTAGATTTAGTACGACGGCCAGAGACATGTTAAAATCAGAAGCGGTCTTAACCCCCTGAGTTAGGTTTGGCAAACTGTCTTTCAATGAGCTCATAATTTGGTCCTTGCTGGTTATCCCGGTCTTTATTTTAAAGCGTTATTATTATACATCATATCTTCAAACACAATTAAATCTTCAACCGCATCCATCGTGGGGTCGATTTGGTCATCATGTTTGTGAGTATTTAGCGGTGTAAACTTTCTGAATTCTTCTTTGTAGTCGTGTACATAATCAGCATCACGGGGCAAATGGATATACCCGCTTGCAAAATACTTAACAACCCCCATAGCCCGGAAGACCTTATCGGTGTTCCTTTGTATCCCTTCAATAGGGATCATATAATCTTTCTTAATAGATTGTATTAAACTTGATCCTGAACTTTTATCCTCTATCTTAACAACTTGTGCCCCTAAAGGTCTACGGAGGGAGGGCTTATATTTGTTCCAGAATTCTACAAGTTTGGATTCTAATTCAGGGGCTTCCCACTTGCCTCGACATTGGCCGAGTAAGAAGATACCCATACTGCGAGACCTAGCCCAACATTGGAACACTGAATAATCGTTTTGTTCTTTAATCTTTTGGGCGGTGTCCCCATATATCCTGATTAGATCAATGTCAGGTGGTAACGTGTCATAGTACTTCCAGTACTTATCTTTAAACATACCTCCGCCAAGAGGGCTAGGGTGTTGCTGATACTGGCTAGAGTATGTATATGGGTCTCCGTTTTCAATAACAGATAATTGTTCAAGGGTGTGTTTAAACGCCCAAAGAGGCGTACCTGGGATTACTTTTTGGGGTATACGGGTAAGGGCATCTACACTAAAAAGCATAAGCCTGACCCGTGTGCATAGCTGTTAGGATACCGTTTATATCTATGGGTATCCCGTGGGTATGATCTTCAGGGTAAGGCGCGGACAACGCTTCTTCTGATAACCGTGTAGGGATAACGAGGTGGTGCCATTTATCACCAGAACCCCCTCTAAGTAGATACCCGCTGAGGTCATCTTCATGTATTCTTTGCATGATATTAACCATTGGTACAGATTCTATCGCTAACCTAGACCGCATGGTGTTGTTAAAATCGCTATTAATGGCTGACCTTTTAACTTGGGAATAAGCATCTTTAGGCTTAACAGGGTCATCGTTTACAAATGCCCCGGTGAATATCCCCTCATCCATTCTACCTGCTCTGAACCCTGTTATCTGGCCACCAGCCGCAGCCGCTAACATGCCGCCGCCTTTCTCGGTGTACCATTCACCCTTGGCATCGGCATCGACTCGTATCTTCATTGGCCAGAGTTCTTGGAATTCGTTAGACTTGATTGTCTGTCTAATCTTAGCTGAATTGGTATTCACCAATCTACCGGCATATGAGGTATGGATATATTTGGATGCAGGGTTAAGGGCTAACCCTCTACATATAAAATTGAGAACCGCTTGTTCGGTCTTAGTATATCCTGGAGCTATATTGATGATGAGGCGAGTTACTTTGAGATCATACACGGCTTGTAAAACATATTCAATAACGTAGTGGTGCCAGTTGCAGATCATTTTGGAATCTTCTCTAATCTTAAAGAAGTACCTCATGAACTGCATGCCGTCTTTTTCTAGCATGTATTTCAACATACGCTTTTCATTGTATGACCAAGAATTCGGTATGAGTAGATCAGAACTCATCGTTGAATTTCTCTTTAAATAAGTCTATTTCTTCTTCAGTTAACGGGTTCGCATTAGGATCAGCCTCGTTAGAAACATTCCCCCCTAGCTCAATATGTTTGCGCTTTGGGTGTAAGTATTCAGCGAGGGTTTTGGCCGCAGCCGTGGAATCACCAATTGAGACAGGGTGGTATTTGAACCTAGCTATAACGTGGTCTACAATTTCAACCCAATCACTACGGCAAATATCACCGTCATTAAAACTATCTACCTCACATATTAATTCGTAGATACTAGAAAGTCTACGGGGATCTTGCCCGTTCATAATGGCTTCTAGAAATATCAGAGGATCTTTAGCTTCACCCTTACTGATGAGGCCTCTGAGCTGATCTATTGTTAAAGGTTGATTTTGCATACAATGATTTAATTACCGGGCTTTGTCGGGTTCAATATAAATCATCTATTAGGGAATGTACATTTAAAGGGAGGTCTATCTGTAGAAAAATAAAACCTAACACCGTAATTAGGCTTTATTTACTTGAGGGGTTATCACATTGGTAATTGTTCACCGGGGTAAAGTCTCTTTGCTTCGTCGTAACATTCAGCTTCTTGTATTGATTCAGCCCCGGTTATAACGTCACAATCGTTGCCTGTATTGCAATTACACATATCACAACAGCCCTTATCCATCAGCCAATGGTGTTCGGCAAAAGCACTACCATCACATTTACCGCCTATCTTGTGAGGGAATTCATAAGCTCTACACGTACAGATAGGTCTGTGATCAACTCGTTTACGAGGCATTGATATCTACGCTCCTTTCTTTAGGGTTTATACTAACTCTGCAGCTTTTAAAGTTATTAGTTTCTTGGCTTGGTTAAAAGTCTTTACGTCTCCGTTCATAACTAGCCATTTTGGTAAGTTGTCTGCGCACATATATCCTTCCCAATTGGTCAGTATTTCTAATAACTTTTCTTTTGAAAAGGAAACAACATTGCCTGACAGAGTTGTGTATGCAAGAGTATCGTTAGTCATTGTTAATTTAGTCATTTGTCTGTTTCTCGTTTGGTGTTTGCTTTAACTTGAACTCATTATTACACGACCTGATCAATAAGTAAAGCGTTTTCACAAAATAAGAACAACTAAATTACAAATCATCAGGGTGACGGAAACCAACCATTTTACCAAAGCGTGGAACACCATCCTTAGATAGTTCTTGGTAACGAAACGTGACTATGTTCTCAACAAGATCCTCTCTATTGTCCCAAATTTCTTGCTTATCTTGATCAGTAAATCCAGGGCCGAACCCTACCTTGAATTCAATACCGCCCCATCTAAGGGTTAGTGACCCGGCTGTCCCCGTGGGTACTAAATTACCTTTAGCTGATGACCGCTTAGCATAGCCCAATTCATCCTCTTCTAATTCATTGGCGTTATGCATCTTTTCGGTGATATCTATTAAGATTCCTTCATCGTCTAGGAACCGTTTAATCTTTAACCAAATACCTTCATTGACGGTCGATCTTCCGAACTTATATTTACCGTTTGGATCACGAATCATTACACCTTCAAAGCCCTTGGCTAAACACTCATCAAGGTATTGGTCAAGTTCTTGTTCGTTGTTGATTTGGACAGGGGTTAGACATTGGATACGATGATGGTCACAGTAATCAGCCCATTCAAGCAAATCTATCCTTTCTTTGTACCCGACATCTTCTTTGTGGAGTTCCTCAATATCCCAAGAATCAAATACATGGTAAGTAAAATCGGGTTCCCCTGTACGTTTCATAATCCCGGATTGCACTTGGTTAAAGTCTCCGTTAACCATTAACTCACCGTCGAGGCCGTGTAAATCCTTCAATTGTTGCTGGACAAACTCATTAGGGATAGGCTTCATCGACCTGGACATAGCTACACCGTCAACCATCAGACAACGTATACCGTCTAATTTAGGAGTAGCTAACACAGGATAACGTATCTTATCATAGTCGGCTTTGGTGGCTAATAACGGTTTGATTACTTTATCCATTGAAATATCCTGAGTTGCCCTTACAATATTGACAACTGCTGTCATGTACCTCAGGCTCTTTAATACAACCTAAGATTTCCTTAACATCATCACCCTCTGCGGCTTTTAAGAACGCTATTGCTGATTGTTCAGAAGTGGTGATAATACGAGTACGGTTAGTTATTTCACCGCCTTTAAATCCCTTACTCTTAGAGACCCACTTTACTTCATAGGTGTTTAGACTCACAGTAATTCTCCTCATTTATGATTCCACCAAATACGCATCCTAGTCACAATCAAATGACAAATCCCGTAAAGAGTAGTTAAGCTGAACCAACCTACCATATCAGTTTCGTCCCTGTAAACAAGTATACCCAATATTCCGCCGTATATAAAGAACCTAGATAGGATAATGTGGAACTTCAGGTGTTTACTCGTTAACTGTGTTGTTACGAGTTTATCAGTCATTAGTATGGACCTCCTGGGTGTTTAGAAATATACTTAGGCTTAACGGCACGACTCGCCAACATTGCATCCCGTTGCAGTTTCATTATCATTATCATGGTGTATGCGTCTTGCAAGGTATACCCGCCCGATTTAAAATGGAGCAATACCGCAGCCTCTTCAGTTAGGACTTCTCCACAAAAGAACGGGATAACTTCATCACCTAGCGTGACTTCTCTTTTACTACCGTTGTATACTATCATTAGTGCGTAACCTCTGTAGTGTGGGGTACGATTTGCCCCGGTTCTAAGTAGTCAATATCAAGCCCTTCAGCTGTGATCTGTATTCTAACAATCGGACATACCTTATTGTTCTGAACCATCGTAACTGGGATACCTACTTGATTACATACCTTAATCAGGGGATTATCCGTGTACATAGGCCTCCCACAATGACTACACGCTGTATCTTCTTCGTCAACCAAGTTTGGGCAATAATCACACATGATGTAATTTTTCATTTGGTTTCCTTAACCATTCCCCGGTAAACGAATATAGCGACTAACCCGATAAGTACACCTACCGGATCACCTTTATCAATAATGCCCATGCCGTCACAAGCAAGTACGGCTACCGCAGCTACTAATATATTAATTAACATGATTTGCATTCCTTTTAAGTAATTCGGCTATAAACTTATCCCTAGGGTCATTCACCATCGCATCGGAATTAAGTGTTGAATCATCGCTAGAATCGTGGTCATTGTACCAAGCGTCGTCCCCGGCACCTTCGTAATACCCGTCTTCATATGCATCTTTGATATCTTGTAGAGTGTATTGTTTCATGGCTCACTTCCTAATCCGAGTACTAGTTAATGTTAGATTTGTATATTGAGCATTTGCTCTATATATTCAAGCCTATCTAGCAATTCTAATATTGCTTCCCCGACATTATCATCCCCAACATGTTCAGGCATGGCGGTGAGGCAATTCCAACACGAAAAGTCTTGAGTTATACGTTCACGTACGGTAGGTGACGCTAACCCTATTGAGCAATGTGTACAAATGACGGCTGACATACCTTTTCTCCTAGTTTACTGTTTTAAGTAGTTTACGCCACATCATGTTGATGTATTGAGCTTGGTAGTGTGCATCATCTAAGGCGTTGTGTAAAGTACCTCCGCTCTTCTTATTAAATCCACCACGGCTAGACTCATGCATATCAAGAACAGTGCGACAATCTCTAACGTTCCAGAACTTCCAAGGTATCTCTATGCCTAGTTGTCGGTAAGCGTCCTCAAGCATGGATATATCAAAGGTAGCGCCGTTACCCCAAACTTTACAATCCTTGGGTAGGTAGAAGGCCAGGTCTTCCAGTGCATCCTCTAAGCTAGTCGTACCTTTTAACTGCTTCTGCACGTTAGTAGGTTGTTTATTCCACCATTCCAAAGTGTCTTTACTGTGAGTCCTTTCTGGCTGGGCGTTTATATCAACTAAGGTGTAGAACTTATCATCGCTGATTTTACCGTATCTAGGGTCAAAGATCACCGCCCCAATACTCACAATCTTTGCTGATGGGATGGTATCTAGTGTTTCAAGATCGATCATTGCGTGTCTTAGTTTATTTTTCATGGGTAGGCCCAACAAGGGTTGTACTGTACGAAATACTCATACCGGGAGCCATACACCTACTATCCATCTCCTTAGCTTTATTTACTCCTTCTATGGTCGGGTATATCCCGAGTGAGAGTGTCCCCTGTTCCATTCTTGTTCCCATCTGTAGGTGATAAGTAGTCCTTTCTAACTTGTAATGTGGCGCGGGTTCAGGTAGCGTTACCTCATTACGCTCTATCTCATCGTGTAACAGTTGTGTATGTAACAAAGTTATCGTTTTCCTGGCCTGAATAAACTCCTCAGTAATACTATTGTTGTAACGGTCCTCTGTGACCATTGCCTCGGATAATGCTTGTCTAGCCACATTGAGATAGGCTATGTTCTGTACCCGTATGTAATCTGCTTCTGTCATGATTTCAACCCTCTATAATATTTTATCAACATAACTATCTTATTACGATCAGCTTCTTCCGCTCCGTTCATTATAGCTAACTTCCGCTTAGAAGTACAAACATCATAATGAGGTGAACTTTTAGGTTGGAACCATTTACGATTAATACCTATCTTATCGGCCATCTCGTGTAGCTCCTCAATGGAGTCTGCCATCATATGACACATAATCATCCTACGGTATTTATGTATTGGTTTATCTACGTAGACAGTCATTTCCAGTCCTCGCAAATATGGGCCATTAATCCTGGTCTTTCTTTGTCATCAATATCACCCTCATCTCGATAAGAGTATTTGCACATACTACAGTGCACAGTTGCCTCGTACAGGCTCGAACTAACCGTCACAAACTTTTGTTCCTCCCTTCCCCACCGGTGGTAGTGATCAGGGACAAAGACCATGGCGGCCAAGACGGTGTCTAACGGACGAAGCTCGTGATCATAAACCAGTGTATAGGTTTTGACTAACCAGCCCCCCGTGGATCTTTGCTCGGGTGTGTTTATCGTCGATATCTTCCCAATTTAAATCTTTCATTGACATATCCTCATAACTTTAGTACACTGTGCACAATCAAACATCCCTATATGACAATCCTTACCTTTGATACTTAGCTTGTCAGCGAGCCAAGAATACGCTTGCTTGCGGCTCAATCCCCCAGACTTCCACATTGGGTCAAAAACCGAGTGGGCCTTTTTCTTCATTTCCCGCAATGTTTTATCTGCTAATCTCCCTAACGGTTTATTTGTTCCTTTGTGGACACCAACATAAGCCCACCCTTCTACACACTTGCAAATATACACCATGCCGTAACTCCTCCCGTAAATTACAGAAGAATCCTCGTATGTTGCTTTATCACCACAATAATCACAGATAATCATTTTAATCTCCAGTTTTATTTGCTGTTTGCCAAAAGGTTACAAATGTTACCTTTTTAGACCTATAAGCCTTTATATAAATTCAAATTATACGTACTTTAAACAGTGTAATAAGGATTTTTATAATTACTTAACTTTTATAACCTTTTTAGACCAAATAGTTACAAATGTTACAAAAGTTACCATAAATCCAAACGACCCACCAAATTCAATCAAAATCCTCGATATCATCAAACTCGTCAATTGGTTCTTCAATTAGCTTAACTCCACGGAAGCCGCTCTTGTTCCCACCCAGTTTGCCGTACCAAATGTCCATATCTTCCATAGTCCCCCTAAATTGTTGTTTAGTATCCACCTTGGTTATACCATACAAAATACACCAATTGGTATAATGGACATAAGCCTCATTCAGACTAGCCGTGTCCTTATGGGCTTTGGTTATCTGTACACATTCTTTACAGAACAGCGCGACGGCGTTACTTTCACTAATCCAAACATTCTTAGCATACTCACAGCTTTTGGGTTCTCTAAAATCCCCCCTCGCTCTCAACCGTTGCAACCCTTGCAATGCCCTATTTAACACCCCTGCTATTTCCTTTTTAATAATTTGGTCGGCTAGGTCTAAAATAGCCCCTTCAATATGGAATGCACGGTTAAATGGTATAACCATTGCACGCCGCCTAAACCCCCTTGTTAGGTCTCTTGTTTTGGGGTAGCCATTGCTCAGTAAGGTAACGGTACACACCTTTTTAAACTTAAACGCCGTTACCCCCTTGGGGTTAGCGGTTAACTCGCCATCTTCACTCAACTGTTTAAGCGTACCGTCTGGTAATATAGCATTGCGATTCAGATCATCATCGTAAATTAATAGCTTGCCGGGGAGAGTCTCCGTAGCATGGTTATCTCCACCACTACCGCCTTTAAACCTTTCTATGGAAGCCGGTAATACTGAATCCCCTAAGATACCACATAAGATTTTCATAAGAGTAGTCTTACCATCGCCGCCCGGCCCTTTGAACAGGAACCACTTAGCGGGGCGTTTATCTGGGTGCAATACGAACCCCATGTACTCCTCAAAATGGCGGACGATATCTTCACAGTCGTCGTAACTGGCGAATATCTGGCGGATAGATTTATCGAACAACGGGCATTCGCTACCGGGGGAATATTCAGCGCCTAATAACTGTAGTAAGTAACTTTGTGGGCGATGTGGGCGTAGAACGCTAGTCCCGTCTTTCTTAATCCACAATTCCCCATTCTTACAATTAATAACAGGGTGTGGGCGATCTCTTAGGCGGAGGACATCATCACGTGTGGCCACAATGCGCTCCATAATACCAATGGCCTCGTTCACCAATGCGTTTTCTTTAACCTTAACATCTATCTTCTTACGGAGCTTGTCTAGAACATTGGTTATTTGCTTGCCTACGTATTGCTTGGTGATGGGTGTCCAGAACGTTCCGTTATATGCCCAGAACTGGCCATTGCTAGTGAACACAAGCCCCTTACCTTTATAGAACGACATGTCTAGAGTCTTTTCTGCTAGTATGCGGCCAAGGTCTTCTACAATCTGTTCTTTAATCTGTTTGATAATTTCGTTAAGATCCCCCTTGTTTATCTTCATATTATCTTGTATGAGTTTGAGCGACTTAACCTGTTCTATCGTACCCGCTTGTAACGCCGCGCGGATAGCCTTGATTATATCTTCTTCACTGGAGCTAGGGGAAAGGCACTGGGCTAATTGTATCGCCACACCTGACCGATACGACTCTTTAACTTCAGGTTCTGATACCACATCATCAAAGTCATCGTCAATATCGTCCTCATCAGCGAAATCGTTAACCCCTTCAAAATCTTCTTTGGCCGTAATTACGCCCGTGTCTCCACCGTGGGTTAACACTTCTTTGTATAAACTATTAACCGTTACACTAACAGGCTTATCACTTAGGCTAGTCCAACGACAACGGATAAGATGCTCATCATCCTCGTAACCTGTGCCGTCTAACGACCACTCCAGGAATTCTTCAATACCTAAGCCCGCCGTACCATGATGCGCCGCGCACATAACCTTGAACCAAGGGTCGTTGTTGTTAAATTGTTCTATGGGTAATTGCTCAAGTAAGCGCCACAACTGATCCCCATTAATAGTACCTGTACCTACTTGGTTTTCTGGTGCTACGTATTCTAACAGTGCGATAAGATTAGCATGAGCATTGGGTTGCTTGCCTAATTCGGGGCTGAAGTCATCCCACTCGTACATATTACCATTAGGGTGTTTACTACCAGCGGTGACAACCTGACGCCCCTTGGTCTTAAACTCAATACCGGGGAAGCGGTCAATAGTCTCCCTAATCTTAATCCCTTTTGGCTTGCGTAAATAGTAATGGAACCCACCACTACCTGTGACAACCGTGGGGCAAGTTTCAGCTAAATCATCAACACCCAAGAACTCACATAAGTCTGCTAATGAGTCTTCACCGTCTTTAAAGTTACGATGGTCAATGTCGATTATAAGATCTTCGTCGCCTATACGATAACCCACGTTATAACTCTTCTTAGCGAGCTCTAACGTTTGTTTAGTATTCTTGGGGGACTGTGTCCAATCTGCTCTGAGTGGTGTCTTGCCGCGTTTTTGTACTTTACCTTTTTTGTCTGTGGTTTGCTTGTTCCATACGTGGAGGGGTATTAAATCAGCGTTTTGATCAATATAAGGGCGTAATTGCTCTTTATCTACAATCATAGGGTAAATCCTTCGTCGTTATAATTATAAGTCAGGTCGTAGGTACTTAGCTTTAAAGAATTCCCCTAATGCTTTATTAGCTTCTACCATTCTTGCGCCTTTCTTACTTATACGTCCGCGTGTCACCCACCCTTTAATAGTGGTGTAATGGATATTTAGCATTTTAGCCAAATAGTTAACCCCATCGGCTTGCTCAATTAATTCATTGAGTCGTTCCCGTTGGAGGGTTACTAACTCCTTTTTAAAGTATTCTAACATTTCCCGGCCTTACTGTTTATTGAATTGTGCTGCATTGTGCCTTTAGTTACACCTAATGTAAAGTTAACAATTATAATTAAAATAAAAGGTTGCTTTTTACAATTTACACAGGCAAAATGTCTCCCACTGGCCGATACTGCTAATCAGTTACCCAGTTAAACAGTAAGTTTACTAATTCTTAATAAGGAACGACCAATGACCAATTATGTGAATTACCAAGTAGAATTGACTCCCGCTAACGCCAGTCTGATTAACCAGCTAAATAAATTGATTATCACGGGTGATGATGCCCCCGCTGAAACACCCAAATCCACACCAAGCCAAGGTAAATCGAGTACTGCGGTTGATGATCAAAATACACCTGACTCAGGTACAACTTTAGCCGATTTTAAAACCGCCGCCAAAGCCAGTAAGAAAGACCACGGTGAAGAATTCACTATGGCGGTTCTCACAGAAGCAGGTGTTGATGTCGCCACTACATTAGGCCGCACTATGAGCAAGGTCGAGCAAGACCAATACGACGACATTATTACCATTTGGCAAGCCGGGCCGGTGACCACCGCTGCATCTGATGAGCCAGAAGATGATCTTGAAGACGACCTTGAAGATGACGATGATTTAGGCGATGATGTGCCAAGTATTGATGCTGTAAAGACTGCTCTTAAAGCTTATGCCAAAGAAACCGGTCGTGACGAAGCTAAAGAGCTTATGGCCAAGTACGGCGTTAAAGCCCTAAGCGGCGTTGACAAGCTAGACGACGATAAACTCACTAAATTGTTTGCTGAATTAGTTTAAGCTCGCTCCCCAGCGATAAGCGGCTCACTATAACTTGAGCGCCGGACAACGTAACCGGCAACCATAACAGTTAACCCAGTAAAACAGTAAACACAGAGGAACAGGATTATGAATAATCAAGTTGGTTCTATATTTTTAGCCGTAGCGATCATATTCGTTTTGTGCATCATCTTTAAGCCCAAGGCTAAACCCAAGGTTAAGCCCAAATTACCCGACCTCCCTTATAATGCTTATCTCCTGGAATACTACGATAGTGACCATGTCCACAATTTCGTAAGGTTGATCAAGGCGTTAGGATTACCTGACCACGATTTCCACAACCGAGGTAGGGGGTATGGGGTGTGGCAATCGTGGTCAGGTAAT
>Ga0209976_10000199_pt1 | contig 44287 bp, 31 predicted proteins | sample SumtaG_FD_182806 | JGI IMG/M metagenome (GOLD analysis project Ga0209976, IMG submission 182806) | Deep subsurface microbial communities from Indian Ocean to uncover new lineages of life (NeLLi) - Sumatra_00157 metaG (SPAdes) (version 2) | ecosystem: Environmental > Aquatic > Marine > Oceanic >... | reverse complement strand
CAATACAGTTAAACTTATTCAGATAAATAATGATATAGTTAACCAAACGCTTAATTTTCCGTTTTGCCTCAGATAAATTCTTGTTATTATATTCAGCAAAACTTTTTGGACCTATTGCGACAAGGATACCACTTAAATCTTTTTCTCTTTTAATAAAAAGCCAAAACGGCATTTGTTTCTCGTTATCTTTTATAATTATTAGCATCCAAGGATTTAAAGTCCAATCAGTTTCATCCGGACCTATAACTTTGTCAATTGCATTATTCGTAAGATATTTTTTGGTCATCTTTATTGATTTAATAAGGGCATTAAAAAAACTTCTTTTTATTTTTAGATACCCCTCAAAATAAGTTTTCGCGTCAAAGAGTTCTAATTCTTTATCTGTTCCATCTGAAAACTTTAAAAAAACCTTCCAAAGACTCATGATTTAGGTGTGTTTCTATTATGTAATCCAATTTCTTCTATTTTTACTTTTGTAAATATAGTTTCAGTTTTCTCAAGTGAGTTTTTTAAATCCTTACTTTTTTTTTCTGAAAATCTTAAATTTAAGTAGCACTCATATAGTAACTGGTTTTCTATTTTTAAAAATCCTGATGTATGAATAACTTGATATTTTTGAATTATTTTAGATATTTCTTTTAATATTTTTTTTGATAGCTTTAAACTACTTAAACTAACTTTAATAATTTTATCTTTATTTATCGGATAAATTGCCAGCTTAATCGAATTTTCGATGAAAGATTGAACAATTAAAAGATATTCACAATCGTTTAAACTTTTAAATGAAACGATCGGAATTTTTAAATTTGCATAAGTAAATTCATTTATTTGTTGAATGTACGCATTTGTAATGTTTGAATTTTCCATTTTCTATTAAACTGTTATTTTTGATATTTTATTATTTTAATCGTTTTTTACAAAATAGTGTTTTCTTTTAAAGATTTAATCGTTCCAGAAGTCTTAACCGGGGAGATAATTACTCTTGTTCCATTGATTTCCTGAATCAGAGTTAAAGCAGTAATAATAATTTCTTTTGTTTCATGAGAGCATCTAACAATCCCATAATTTTCTTTTGGATTGAGTTCTACTAACCATAATCCAATTTTATTAGCACCTTTCATTCCAAAATATCGCCAAATAGATTTCCAAATAGATTTTAAAATAATATTTTGATCAAGAAAAAAGTCTCTCTCCTTAATTACTTTAAAATTAATATATCTCGACCTTTCATTTTTAACGATTTTCCATCCCCTCTTATACTAATTTTACTCCTGGTTCAATTATTTCATCATTTTGATTCATAGATTTTTCAATCAAGATTTTAGGATTTGATATGTATGCATTTTTTGCTAAATTCACGGGGATTCCTAAAAGCGAATTACATATACTTAACAACGCTCTAGGGTGTCTAAAATCAAATGAATCAGTAAAGTTGCCACTTATTATATAGTTTGCTTTTAATTTTAAGGCTAATTGTGTGAATTTGAATAAATTTCTGAAATTTTTAGATTGTACTGCTTTATTTCTTGCCATAATTGGTGCCAGTGAAAATTCTATAAATGAGTTATTTTGCTTAGTTAAGGAGATAACTCCGGGAGTTATCGTTTTAATAATTTCAGGATCAGAAAAGGAAACAATATCCACCCTTGAATCCTTCGCTGATTGCAATTGAACTTCCCTATTTAAAGATTCAATGGACAAAATATCTGTAAAATTGCTATATTTCTTAATCTTCGCCCTAAAATCCTCAATTTTATTTAGTCTTAAATTAATTCGAAAAAAAATATTTATTTTTGATATATTTTGCATTCTCTTTCTAAAATCTGCGGGAATTCTTTCTATCCCACTCTTTGGTTCCAAGATAATATTCTTTATACCTAGGTTCTTACAAATATCTAATTTTTTCCCAATATCATTAAAATCCTCGATATTAACTGGTATTCTCGATTCAAAGTATGACAAAAAAGTAATTCCCTCTGCAAGACAGCTTAGTATTATTTATTTATTATGGGTTTTACAAAAATAAAAAAATTTCATTATACTAAATATTCAAAATGTTAATTCCTTAAAAATAAGGGCTTTCGTTATTTTAAAAAGAGAGTTCTAGAAATAAAATTTGAAATGATGGAGCTATTTAAGTGCCTTTTAGAAAATTTACATTACTATCAGATAAAACTGTTAAATAGTTATTGGGTGATATAAATTATATGTCAGAATTTAAATTAGCTAAATATGATCAAATTGGGATAGTAGTAAGGGATATTGAGAAAGCTGTTAAATTACTTAGTTCTATCCTAGATTTTAAAGTAAATGTGAATATTGTCGAACAAATTTCAAAGGTTGTTTACCAAGGAAAGGAAGCTTCTTTTAAAATGAGAAAAATTATGCAAAAATTTGATGGAAAACAGCTTGAGATTGTTGAAGTATTGGAATCTACCGGAAATCATTTATATTCGGAGTTTCTTAAAGAAGGAAAACTAGGCTTACACCACTTAGGAATCTATACTAAGAATGTAAAACCATTATTAGAACATTTTCAAAGTAATTTTGGAGTTGAAGTTATTCAAAGAGGTGAAGCAGGAAAAGTGAAATTTTTCTATTTAAATACTCAAGATGTATTAGGGTTTTACATAGAGTTAATTGTTTTTTGATTAAAACGGATTATTTTATCTGATAATAAAGTTTATTTTAAATTTGCTATATGGTTATGTATGTCTACTCAATTAACAAATGGTGGCGATATAATTGTTAAATGCCTTCTAAAAGAAGGAATTTCGAAAATTTTTGGATTAGTTGGTGGTGAACTATTAACGATTTATGATGCCATTGAAAGATGGGGACGAGAAGAAGGTATTGAAACAATTATGGTAAGGCATGAACAAGCCGGTGGGCATATGGCAGATGCGTGGGCGAGAGCAACAGGGGAGATTGGGGTTTGTATAGGGACTGTAGGGCCCGGAGTAATTCATCTTGTTCCTGCTGTGGCTACTGCTAATTCGGATTCTATCCCATTGCTGGTGATTGGTGCTCAGATTGGTAGAATGTTTGAAGATACAGGAATGCTACAAGGTGGTATCGATCAAATTGCTTTAATGAAACCAATTACTAAAGCACAAATTCAAATTGAAGAACCTGATGAAATTCCTCAAGCAATTCAAAAAGCAATAAAAATTGCTTTATCTGGAAGAAGAGGTCCAGTTTATGTTGATATTAGAGAAACTGCGTTAGTAAGGGATATTTCTGAGGAAATTATCAAAAAGATTTTAAATCCAGAGGAATATAGGCCATTTAGCAGACCAAATGGATCTCTAAAAAATATCAAACTAGCAGTAAAAATTCTGGAAAATGCTAAAAAACCAATTATCGTCGCAGGTGGTGGAGTGATTGCCTCAGACGCTTCAAATGAATTAAGGATTTTATCAGAGACATACTATATCCCAACTGGGACCACTATTAACGGAATTGGTTCAGCTGGTAGTAATATGAAGACTTTTTTAGACTCTTATTTAATTAATAGTGAATATCGAACCGCTGCTTCTGAGGCGGATGTTGTTTTGTCATTGGGATGTAAATGGGATTACTCATTATTTTATGGTGCGTCACCTCTTTGGAATCAAGATCAAAAATTAATTCAAGTTGATATTGATCCGCAAGAAATAGGAAAAAATAGACCAATATCAGTGGGTATTGTTGGAGATTGTAGGTCGGTAATTAACCAACTGCTAAATGAAATGGAGAAAAATCTTAATAAAAGTAAATTAACTGAATGGATGGAATGGAATAACTATTTACAAGAGGTTAAAAGAACTCAGTTGTCAAATAATCTTAAAATATTAGAATCTAAAAAGTTACCAATGAAACCCGAAAGACTTGTGTATGAACTTTTTGACTTTATTCCCGAGGATACACAGATAGTCCTCGATGGTGGTGATATAGTCGTTTTTTCCTATAAATATATAAACCATAAACCAAGACCTCCTAGATCCACTTTTTTCCCAATTTCAATGGGACATTTAGGTGTTGGAATACCATATGCAATTGGGGTAAAAATTGCGAAACCAGATAAGTTAGTTGTCTGTCTAACCGGTGATGGGAGTTTTATGTTCAATATACAAGAATTGGAAACAGCTGTAAGATTGAATTTGCCTATAATTATTGTTATCGCCAATAATTGCGCTTGGGGTATGATAAAAAGCAATCAAAAAACAAGGTTTAAAAAAAGATATTGTGACGTAGATTTTCCTCCTATTAAATATTCAGAAATAGCAAAAGGTTTTGGATGTTATGCTGAAAGGATTGAAGATCCTAAGGATATTCGATCTGCTCTACAAAGAGCTATAGATTCCAAAAAACCTGCAGTTCTTGATGTTGGTATTGCTTTTGAAACACCTCCCCCTATGAGATTTTTAGCTCAATTTAAGAAGAATAAAGGACTTTTTGGTTAAAATCTAATTTATTTATTATTTTAAAGAGTGTTAAATAAATGAGTAAAAAAAATGAATTTTTACAAGAAAAAGTTGCCTTGATTACAGGAGCAGGTAGCGGATTTGGGCGCGAAATGGCTGTAAAATTTGCAGAAAAAGGAGCAAATTTAGTATTAAATGACATTCATTTAGAAAGTATAAAAGAAACCCGTGATATAATTCTAAACTCCTATGATGTTGAAATCATGTTAGCTGAAGCAGACATTTCTGATGAAAAACAAGTTAATATCATGAGTAAAAATGTTTTTCAACAATTTGATAATGTTTTTTTACTAGTTAATAACGCCGGTATAAGAGGGGGTTCATCATCTTTAAAAACCAAGATTAATGACTATGATATGGTTATGAACGTTAATGTGAAAGGTGCCTGGAATGTAACAAAAGCCTTCCATAAAAAAATGAGAAGACAGAAATACAGACCTTTAGCCGGGAAAATTATTAATATAACCTCTTGTGCAGGCACAGAATGCGGGATGAATCCATTTATTGGTATATATAGTGTGAGTAAAGCCGCACTTATAGCTTTTACAAAGCTTTGGGCTCTTGAATTAGGCCCAGTTAATATTTCTGTAAATGCTATTTGCCCTGGTATCTTTCTCACTCCAATATATAATAATGATCCTAATTTTATTAGGGAATGGATAAAATTAAGAAACGTTAAAATTCCTTTAGATCAAATCGGGGAAGCTCAGCAAGTCGCTGACGTGGCACTATTCTTAGCTTCACCAGCTTCAGACTATATTACAGGTCAGAATATTATAATTGATGGTGGAATGACAACTTCAATTAATAAACTATAGAGAAAATTGCTACAAACTTTCAATTAATGTCCTTTTCCATAGATTCTGAATATTACTTCACTATATAAATATTATTTCAGTTTTATATGAACAATCTACAATTTATGATATAAAACAAAAATATTCTAAAATAAATAAAATCAGATATTAAAAAGTGAATTTATTAAAATGTGGTAATTTGTGTATTAATTATTTCCCACGACCTTTATTTGCTCGAATACTAGGTCTGGTTTTTTCAGATCCCCAGCCTTTTTTGTGTAATCCTCTCGATCTCTTTCCAGCAGAGGTTAAACCTCGAGTAACTCTTTTAGTATGTTGAGGTTCAATGATCCAATTTATTTTAGGGTCAGATTTTATCACAGGATGAGATGGATCAACTATAATCACCTCATAATACCAATGTCTTCCATCAGAGTATATCTTATAGCTATTAAGAACCTCCATATTTGGATACTTTCTCTGAACTCTCTCTTCAGCAATCCATTGAAGGCTTTTGCCTGTAGTGTATTTTGAAACACCCATCGCTCTTGGTTTTCTTCCTCTCTTTGGACGAACTTTATGCATTCCCCCTTTTCTAATCCTAGCTCTTACAACGACATATCCTTGTTTAGCTTTATATCCTAATTCTCTAGCTCGATAAATCTTCGTTGGTTTTTCAACTCTTTGAATTGATCTACCCCTCCGATATTCAATACCCCGATACCAATGTGGTGTTTTATACCCTTTTTCGTGTTTCTCAAAAGACTCTTTTACATAGCTGTATCCAGACTTCAAATTATTAGAACACATCCGTAAATTAATATTAATTAAAAATAAGCATATTATATTATTTTTATGGTAATTCTATTCAGATGAAAAACTCATCAAATAGTCTGTTATTTTTGATGTAATCATGACACTAGCTTGAATTTGTGTTTCTACCGTTTGACTTCCGATATGAGGTGTTAGTATTAAGTTATCTTCACATGAACATAAATCCAAGTTAGTCAAGGGTTCTTGTTGATAGACATCTAAAGCAGCACCACCTATCTGCTTATTTTTTAATGCCTTCACTAAAGCTTCCTCATCGATTAAACTACCTCTAGCTGTATTAATTATAATGGTATTTCTATTCATCATATTAAGTCGTTTTTCATTAATTGTATGTCTCGTCTCATCATTAGAGGGTAAATGTAGCGAGATTATTTGAACATCTTTTATAAGATCATCAATCTTTTGATAAACAGTATGACCTGATCTTCTTGCTAAATCTATAGCTCCTTTTTCTGTATCAAATATTCCGATTTTCATTCCAAAGGCAGAACATCTTTTAGCAACTTCCTGACCAATATTACCGAATCCAATTAATCCTATTTTCTTATCTTTTAAAACATAGCCCATATAGTCATTTTTACACCACTTACCACAATGCATCGTCTCATCTGCTTTTGAGATATGCCTAGCTAAATTTAGGATTAAACCTATAGTTAATTCTGCTACCGAAATGGATGGGGCTTGAGGCGTATTGAACACTTTAATCCCTAATTCTTCTGCCTTTTTTAGGTCAATATTGTCAAGACCAACACCGGCCCTTCCAATTACTTTTAATTTTTTACCCTTTTCTAATATATTGGCATTTAGTTTTGTTTTTGATCTAATTATAACAGCTTCATAATTCTGAATTTCTGTTTCTAATTCACTTGGGGTTAGATCATAAAATTCTCTATATTCAAGATTATTTTCATCAAAAATCTTAAGAGATTCCTTCTGTATCTTATCTGTAATTAAAATCTTCATCTAAATCTGAAAGAAATAATTTTTATTACCTAGAATAAATTATCCTAATTATTAATTGCTTATAGAATTATTTTTTTTGAATTTGATTAACCGATGGAAAGAAAAAACAAGAATAAAGAAATGCTCAATAAAATAAAGGTTGAGAACAAAGAAGGATTAACGGTTTCTTATGATAAAGATGAGTTAAAGGAAAAATTTCCTCATCTAGCAACTGAAATAGTGGGGAAAAAAAAATCCGTAAAAATCGACTCAATTGAAAACAATACTATTTTAAAACAATCTGAGGCTGAAATATCAAATCCAGATGAATTAAGAAATCCAAGTGCGATTGATTTTTTAAGAAGATGCACAAATAATGATGAAGCTCTCAATATTTTAGATTACTTACTAAAAAAAAAAGAAATTTCAGAAAAAGATTATAATTCTTTTAAAAATCAGATCATAGAAGGGGAAGGACTAAATAAATTCATTGAGAAGCATGGAGGTTTTAAAGGTCATGGTTATTACGAAAGTAAATATAGAGATTTAACTCGAAGGAAATTAAAATAAACCAAAAATTAAGTGCAAATATTAACATACATTAAGAAGTTAGGGTACCATAATTATTATATAAGGAGAATAAAAATGATGAGCTTATGACAATAAGAACTAATGCTCTTAGTTATGATACATGTCGCCCCAATCTGATTTTTTCTCTTTAATCTTGAAACTTTGAGTTTCAGATCATGCATCATGAAACATTTTCTAATTGATTCTTTAATTTTACTCCTTTTTCTGTTAAGAAATGTTCCTTTTTCACTACTTCAATAAGGTTTAATTCTAGTAAAACAGGTATTCTCCCTCTAACACACGAAATCGGCAATCCAGAAAATAACATAATTGTTTCATAATTCTTTGCCCCTTTATCAATAGCAAATAAGATCTCAATTCCCATGTAACCTAAGAGAATTTTTAAATCTTCTTTGGATTCTTCTCCATCGATCATAATTTTAATTCGGTACTTTTATCTTTTTAAAGAAACAAACCCACGATCATTTGATTTAGGGATTTCTCCCTGTTTTATTTGAATTTACGTCATCAATGCTTAATAGGGGGGATTCCTCATCCTTTTTATCTACAGCTTTTAATTTTCGGCTATATTTGTTGACAACAACAGGTTCAGCTTCTTTTGGTAATAGTTTTCTCATCCATTCAGGAAAGGCAGTAGTAATTTGTAAATTTGTTTTTAAAACAATATATGTTTCACTATCATGATTTAATTCCTCAATCACATCGTATTTCTTCAAAAACTCGATTGTTTCCATTAATGAATCTAATGATTTTTTTGAAACTAATTTTGGTAACATATCTTTTGAAATTAAGCCATTTCTTAATTCCGAAAGTACATTATACTTTTTTGGGTCTGCCATTATTTGAAATAGAGTAAAAGTATCTTCTCTTAATTCTTCTTCGCTTTTATTCTCATATTCACTATAATAATCTTGAACTTTAGGTAAAAGTAAATCTATCAATTCCGGCTTATCATCAATAAACTCTATTACACTATCTGGAGGGATTCTCTCCGCATTAACTTCCTTTAAAAGAAGTACATATTTTTCTACTAGGCCAATTTGATTAATAAAGATAAATTGCTTGTCGACTAAAGTATTAATGATGTCTTCGAAATTTTTATTGGGATAGTTTTCAAAAAACCATTCTCTTAGCCATTCTAAAGGTATAGGGCCCTTAGATAACCTTTCTAAGGTATCAAATATGTGTTTATTATTCAATAAAATTGAGATTTTCTCTTCTTCAGTTTTTTCTCTTGTATCTTCAATTATAGCCCAATATAAATTAATTACCCATGCCTTTATAAGAGCCTCATTCTTTACTATTATCTCTTTTTCATTTTCGTGATAATTTATATCATTAATATAAAACGCTGTATAAATCTCTTCATTTGATTGCAGCTGTTTTGAGAATTCTACACATAGATCTGATATTCTCTCCTCGATTTCTGGTAATATTTGTTGATCTGAAATCATTGAAACCATTAACATTTCCTTGTTTCCACGAGCCCAATCAGAGTGAATCTCAAAATAATAATTCATTGATTTTAAATTTTCAAAGGAGTGAGTAAAAAAACCTTCATTAAATTGTTGATCCATGATATTGGCTATTTTAGCTGATAAATCTTTGTCTAAAGAATTTTTTGGGTATGAATAAAATACTAAAGGTCCGATCTTGCGATGAAAATATGATATGGCTACAATGGTCTTCAATTAATGAATCTCCATTACGGTTTTTTTATTATATAAGAACTACGGCAATTTGTTAATGCTTAACCTAAAATAAATTAATATTAAAGATTATATATTATTAAAGATAAATAAATTTATCTTAACTCAACCTCTAATATCTTTAGGCATGTAAAATACACAGTTTATTTATTTTACTCTTATAAATATAATAAAAAGGTTAACATTTACAATGTGCCCTATAAAACTGATTGGTTTCGATCTTGATGATTGCCTGTTTGACTCCACAGGATTATCCTATAATGCCAGAATTAAAGGGATCGATGCAATGATAAAGTTAGGTTTAAAAATTGATAGAAATGAAGCTGTAAGGATAATTAATGATATAGTGCAAGAATTCAGTTCGAATTTTTCAAAGCACTTTAATTTCTTTTTACGAAGATTAAATCAATTAAATGATAATATAGAATTTATCCGTCATAATGACCGATATAAATTTATTGCTGCGGCAGTTATGGCTTATCATGAAGAAAAAGTAAGTTCAATTAGATTATATGATGATGTCGAAACCTGTCTTTCGAAATTAAAGAATTTATCAATAAAAACTGCAATTATTACTGATGGATTACCAGTAAAACAATATGAAAAGATTCTCAGGTTAAAAATTGATTCTTTTTTCGATTTGATTATAATATCAGACGAAATTGGGATAAAAAAACCAAATCCAGAGCTATTAAAATACTGGTTAAAGAAGTTTAATGTAAAAGGTGAAGATGCTATATATATAGGAGATCGACTAGATAAAGATATTCTTCCCGCAAACTTAAATAATATTCATAGTGTCTATCTTCATAGAGGAGGAAAGTATGATAAATGTGATGCAGACGTAAAAATTGAAGGTAACCTCAAGCCAGATTTTGAAATCTCCAGTTTAAATGAATTATTTGACATAATTGATGAAATTTAATTGTAAAAGAATAAGTCAAAATTTGAAAAATGAAAATAGCTTGTATTCAACCTCAAATTTATCAAGATAGAAGCCAGTGTTACCTCGAAATTGAAAATATTTTAAAGAGGTTATTGGAGAAACATAATAAAACTGATATAATTTGTTTACCAGAAAGGTGGGTTCCTTTTTCTAAGAAATCATTTGATAATCTTCAAGAGGAGAGAGGAGATGACTATGATTTCGTTAAAGATTTAGCCAAAAAATATAATATCAACATAATATCAGGGGCAATTTGGGAAAATAGAGCGAATTCTGAAAAACCCGTAATTACCTGCTATTTTTTTGATAAGGATGGTTCAGAGATTGGCAGACAAGACAAAATCCACCTATATTCATATGAACAAGAACAATTTAAACCGGGGCGGGTGTTAAATCTATTTAAAATGGATAATTCACATTATTTTGCAATCTTAATCTGCTTTGATATGGCTTTTTTTGAAACGCCTCGTTTAGCTGTCGAGAATGGTGCAGATATTTTATTTTCCCCTACTCAAATAGGGGAGGATGGAATGTTTAATTGGGATATTTACTTAAAAGCACGCGCTCTTGAAAATCGGGTCCCAATTGTAGCTTGTAACACTTATGGTAAGTACTTTCGAAGAAAATTTCTTGGGAAAAGTAAGATTATTTCTTTTCTAAAAGGAAGCGTATCTCCTTCAAAATTGAAGATATCAGAAGCCCCTAGTGGTTCAAACGGGTTTATTTTTGATGATATTGATTTAGATTTTCCCCGAAAGCTAAGAAAAATTCGTTTAAATGAAAAAATTGATAAAAATAAAATAACCGTGAAGAAAATATCGGGTTAAAAGAATACAAAGAAACATGAAAAATTCTAAAGAATTACATAAAATTCTATTTACAGGATTAGAAGATGGGGGGAAAACGTCAATCTTATTATCATTAGACAAAAAATTTAGTTTATTGACCACAGTTAAGCCTACAATTAAAACAAAGAGGACTTTCTATACAAACTCATTGTTAGGAATTCAAATTACCCGATGGGATTTAGGGGGTCAGAAAATCTATAGAAAAATCTATATCAATGAAAAAAGTAAATACTTTACAGAAACGCAAACTATTTTTTATGTAATTGATATTCAATCCCAAAATAAATTTGAGGAAGGATTAACTTATCTTAAAGATGTTATTAATATCGTTTCGGAAAATCATATTAAAAATTTTCAACTTATAATACTGCTTCATAAATTTGATCCAGATATTAAAGACAGGAACGATATAATTAAGAACCAAAGATTTCTAGAGTCGCAAATTAATGAAATTGTTGGAAATTTAAAATTTTCGATCTATAACACATCAATTTATGATATGACTACATTATTAAGAGCTTTTTCCGATGGTGTTTTTTATGCCACCCATAAATCAAAAATGTTCCAAGCACTTTTAAAGGATTACATGGGAAAAACGTTCAATAGTGCAACACTATTATTAGATCAAAATTGTTTTATTATTGCCAGTAGATCTACGAATGAAGATTATCAAAGGATTTGTGAAGAGATTGCCCCTAGACTAACTCAAGCTCTTGAAAAACTTGAAGAATGGGAAATAAATACTGTTGACATTGTTACCACAATCGAATTTCCAGAAAAGGATTCCGATTTCCAAAAAGAAGGTATTATTTTTCTTAGGAAATTAGATATTATCAACACAAGATTCTATCTAGTTGCTCTTTGCTTAAATAAAAAGGTTAAAATCAAGGCGTATGAATATTTACCCTTATTAGCTGATAATTTAAAGAACCTATTAGAAAATCTAGAGTAATAGATTTCCTTAAGATTATATTTTGGTAGATGATTAAGGATAATTAAATTATTTTTATTTTTAGTGACCCCTCCCTGGGGGGGTTTAAATACTTAAATTTTAAAAAAGTAAAAAATAAGAATAATTTTAAAAATGACTTTTAAACTCGATTTTGATAATCATTTAGTAGGACCTAAAGCAATTTTTGACCCAAATTTCATACCTCCTCGAATACTCTTCAGAAAAAGAGAAGTAAAATCATTAAATTCTATTTTAACAGATTCACTTTCTGATGATTTCTGCCTTAATATACTTTATCAAGGGATTAGTGGTATAGGTAAAAAAGTTATAGTAAATAAAGTTATAGATGATCTCTCAAGAAAGAATAAAGGGCTCAATAACATTCATAAAGTATATATTGATTGTAAAGAAAAGAATTTTGAGGAATTGACGTTTTCGGTGCTAAACGACTTAGTTAATATTTCTAAAATCAATATTAATTTTGAATCCCTTCTGAACTCAAATTCGTCTCATTTATGGAATGTCTTTAAATTAATTTGTAAGAAGACCGATTTTAACCTGTTCTTTATTTTTACTAATGTTGAAAATTTAAAACCGAATATATTTAAAAAATTTCTACACCTTGGAAAGGAAAATAATATTACATCTATATACACCATAAACAAAATATTACGACCCACAACAATCGATATACTTTCTGAATTCGATTTAAAGAAGAAATTGAGTTATTTTTCCTACAAGGAACTGTTTTCTATCCTAAAACAAAGAACTACATTAACTTTTTCACATGAGGTGGATGAAGAATTGATAAAATACATAACTGATTTAATTTGTGAACAATATGTCCCAGTTCCAGGAAAAGGAATAGAAATAATTAGAGATCTTTATCCATTATTAAAAGAAAACCAAAGTATGAGGAATTTTAAACTAATGGAATTATGTCAGAATAATTTTGATCAAATGCAAATCAATGATGAATTTTCTATGCTAAATTATATGTCTGAAGAGGATTTCTTACATTTATTATTTTTAGACAATCTATCGAATTATTTTATCAGTAAAATGAATTTTTACATAACACTAAATGAACTCGAGGAACTTTATAATGTTTCTTGTGAAACTTTAGAATATGAAAAAAATATGAAAGAATTTCAGAGTATAATTAAAGAGCTGTTAAGTGTTGGAATAGTGAGACCCTCGAAGAAGGCTCAAAGGGAAAATAAACCATATTTATTAGACAATACCGTAAATAATAACTCTTACTTTATGGTAATATCTCCAAATCAATTAAAAGCTCTTATTGATACTTTATTTGAAAGATATTAATACTCTTCGATGTAAAATAATTCTATTGAATTCCAAATTGAGGTATTGGGCTGGAAATTGTACTAAAAATCGAAAAGACCATTAGTTTTTTTTAAATATTTGACATGCCTATTATTATATATTGTTAAAAACTCTATTTTTATATCAAAGGAAGTAAATGGGGAATAATTGTGACGTACATTAAAAAAATATCCATGACTGGTTTCAAATCATTTGGGGACCGAACAGTAACAATAAAGCTTTCGAGTGGGTTTACTTGCATAGTAGGACCTAATGGAGCAGGGAAATCCAACATTATAGATGCCTTGTGCTTTTCTTTAGGTAGATTGAGTAAAAAGACAATGAGGGCTAAGAGTTTAGAAGACCTTATTTTTGCAGGCTCAAGGGGAAAAAATCCTTCCCAGAGGGCGTCTGTTACTCTATATTTTGATAATTCTGCAAATATCTTCCCTGGGGCACAGGTGATTTTGAAATCACTCGAATTATAAAGAAAGGCGGAGGTGGTGGTTATAAAATGAATGGAAAAAAAACTACCCGCCAACAAATACTTAATACTCTAGCATCTGCAAATATTGATCCTGATGGGAGCAATCAATTTGTTCTCCAAGGTAAAATCGTTGAACTTACTCATATGAATCCTGAGAACAGAAGAAAATTTATTGAAGAATTGATAGGTCTTCAGAAATATGATGAAATGAAAGATATTACTTTAAAAGAGTTAGAAAAAGCAGAGAGAGATTTAGGACAATTTGAAGCAATTTTTAAAGAAGTGTCTTCACAATTAAGGAAAGTTGAGAAAGAAAAGAATGATGCCCTTGCCTGGAAAGAATTAGATGAGAAGATAAATTATTATAATGCTCAATTAATTGCTTTAAAAATCTCTAAATTGCAAGGAGAAGAAACAACACTGGAGAGAAAAATCGAAGAAACCCAAAAAATAATTGAAGAATTAAATGAAAAAATCACTCGTCGAGAAGATCTTTTAAAGCAAGAATCACTCGTTATGGAAAACATACAAAACTCAATAAATGAGAAAGAAAAAGAAAGAGAGCAAATTGCAGAAAATATAACTCAATTTAAGACGCAATTATCATCTAATCAAGCAAAATTTAATTTAGGTAATAAATCAATTGAAAAATTATCTTCTGAAAAAATTAGTTTAGAGAATTTACAAATGAAATTAGAAGAAGGTCAGAATTTTGATTCCCTAATATATAAAGTTTCAGAAGATATAGTTAATATCGAATTTAAGATTCAAGACGCTAAAGACGAAATTGAGATTAGACAGCATAATCAGGTCGAAATTGAGGGAAAGATCAAGGCAAAAGAAGGTGAGAAATCAAATTTCAAAAATGAAATATCCACAATAAAACAGAGCATTTCATCAAACAATGCCCGTATTAAGGTGCTTACTCAAAATATAAAGAAAAATGAAGAAAAGAAAAATAAATTAGAAGCTGAATTGCAAAAATTAAAAGGGGGATCAGAAAGCATCCAAGAAGCAATTACAGAGACTAAAGGTTTAGAAAATGAGATTAGAAAAAAAATTGATAATTTAAACAGTAAAATTCAAGAAGAAAACCAAAATCAAAAAGATTTAGAGAATCAAATAAGTATGATTCAAAAAGAAAGGAACAATTTGAATACTAAATTGTCAGATATCCAATCCTCTCTTTCATCTTTAAATACTGAAATAAAAATGAATAAAGAGAGCATTGAAAATTTCGATGAAAAGAAACAATCACTAGAAAATAAGATTAAAGAATTGAGTAAAGGAAAAGATACAGAAGAAGTAGTAAAAGGTCTCTTTGGAGAAAAAGAACTATTAAGCAAGAAACTCAGTGAATTAAGAAATAAGTCCAAAAATGAAGACACTACCTATAAAAGTAATGAAAAAAATCTCGAATTACTTAATATGAAGAAGGAATCTTTTGATTCCGAAATTAACGATAACAGAAATAAAATTTCCAATATAAATACTGAATTAAAAATATTCAAAAAAGAATTAACCAGTATAGAACGTGAGAAGAAAAATCTTGAAATTAAAACAAGTGATTTAAATCAAAATATATTTAATCTGAATAAAGAAAATGAACCCAATTTTATTAAGAAAGAAAATACTCAAGGCAGATTAGATGATCTCTCAAAAGAAAAGGAAATCATTTTAAATAGAATTGAGAAATCAGATAAAGATTATGATAAGAACACGAAAGATATAACAGGAATTCTTTCAATCTTAAATATGCTAACTCAAAATATCAATATTTCAGTAGAATCAATTAAAGGTAATATACAACAATCCAATGCAGATGCTATCGAAACAGGGGCAGAAGATTTTCGAAAATTTGTTTTGGATATTATTGATATGATGAAAATACTTGAAACTGTAGAATCTGAAAGTGAAGATATTGATGATATGACAAGTAATTTAAATTCCATGCTTCAAACAATGAACTTGTTTACAGATAATGCCGATTCTACAATACATCAACTAATTAATAAAGTTCAAGAATCATCTGATGTTGCTGTACAAGACTCGACCTCTGAATTTGATAGTTTTGTACAAGATTTAATGGAAATACTGCAAAACATTCATATCTCATTAAGACAACTAACAATGTCAAAATCCCAAGATCTTTATAAGCAATTGGATGAAATCTCAATTAGTATTAAATCCCAAGAAGATGATTTTAATGAGATCGAGAAAAAACTAACTGAATTAGAGTCTCAGAAAAGATATGATTCTGAAAATATAGTGACTTATGAAAGAAGATTAAGCGAAATAGAAAATAGAAATACTGAACTCAACGAAAAGATTGATAAATTAGGTAAGGAAATCGAGGAGAGGACAGATGTTATTAATCAAAAAGTAAAAGAAATTGAAAAATTAGAGGGAGAAATCAAGACTTCTATAGATATTAAAAATCAATATTGGGAAAACATATCTAAATTACAAAAAGAAATAGAGTCAACTCAGGGAGAATTAGAAGTTTGCCAGGAAAAACTTCAGGAATTACATGGAATTCAGTCAACGTATGAAAATATTCAAGAGATAGACAATAACATTCGAGAATTAAATAAGATTATAGAAGAAAAGAAAGAATTAATTGTTAATACTCAGAAAAGCGTGGCTAAGGTAAAATTGGATCAGAAAGCTTTTGAAGAACAAATTGAAAATTTAAATCTTCTGAAAGAAAAGTTTTGGGAAACCACAGACAGTTTGAGAAAACAAATTGAAGACGAAAATAAGAATCTAGAAGATATAATGGATCGGTTAAGAGCTTTAGATAATATTATGAGAATAATCAATTCAATTGAAGAATTATCTAAGGATAACGAAGAAGCTCGAAAAAATGTTGAATCAAGTAATGAGGAAATTAATGGGTTTAAATTAGAAGTCCAAAATATTCAAAATAAAGTTGATGAGGTTCAAAAAATAATAGATACAATAAGTGAAGACAAGCAAAAAGAATTGAATCAGCAAAAAGTAGCTCAGAAAGACCTAAATAGTTCTAACAAAAATCTTCAAAGTATTCAGAGCAAATTGAATGAACTTAATAAAAATAAAGAGAGAGAACAAAAGATCATAAATATCGGGGAAGAAATTAATGAAACCGAGAAAGAAGTTGAATTATTGGTTGAACAACTCGAAAAAATAAAATCGGATATAAGTGAAGAAATTGAGGTAAAGGATAATAAACAAAATGAAATTGATAGTCTTATATCTGAAAAGGATGAGTCTTGGAAAAAACAAAAAGAATATCAGAAAGTGTATACAGATTTAAAATCTGACCTTTCAATGGAAAACTCTAAGGTAAATAATTTTGAATCTAAAAAAATTATTTGTACAGATCAGATCGAAACTCTTTACCAAAGATCAAAAGATTTTGGAAAATTACCTATAGTTACTGATGAATTATCAGAAGATAGCTTACAATCAGATATAGTAATTGCGGTAAAACAGAAAAAAACTTTGGAACCTGTGAATCTAAAAGCAATTGAAGAATATGATGTTGTTAAAGAACGGTTTGATGAGATAGATATGAGAAGACAAACAATTCAAAGAGAGAGAAAATCAATCATGGATGCCATTGAAAAAATCGAACTTGAAAAAACTCGTACTTTTATGAAAGCTTATCATGAAATCAATCGTGAATTCTCCCGTATCTTTCAAAAATTATCTCCAGGGGGATCCTCTAAGATGCTTTTAGATCGTCCTGATAAACCATTTGAGGGTGGTATAAGCATTGAAGCACGTCCTCGCGGCAAAAAAATATCGAGTTTAGAGATACTAAGTGGAGGAGAGAAAACTTTAGTAGCGTTATCCTTCATTTTTGCAGTACAAGAATTTTATCCGGCTCCTTTTTATGTTATGGATGAGATTGATGCTGCGTTAGATGGACCAAATGTCCATAGGGTCTCTACAGTTATTAAAGAATTCGCTAGCCAAGCACAATTTATGGTGATAAGCCATAGAGAAGAGAACATTGTAAATGCAGATAGAATTTATGGTGTTTCAATGCAACAAAGTGGAATTACAGATATTTTTAGTGTTGATTTAGAAAAGGAAGCAAAACAATTACTTGAGCTTGAAGATGGTTCAAGTTCAATAGAGAGTTTATAACAGAATTGAGGTGAATAAAAAATTTCGATAGATTATAATAAATGGACAATCAAACAATTAAAAGAATTCGGTAAAGAAAAAAATATAAAATTTCCACCTAAAGCTAAAAAAGCAGCCATTGTTAAAATTGTAACTGAATTCGTCTCAAAAAATAAAACACAACCTAAATCTGTTGATAACGAAATTGATAATTCTAGTACTCAAGAATTAGAAATTAAAGAAATGGAAGAGCTTGAGGAGAACTTTGAGGAGGAACTCATCGCTGGTTTTGATGAAGCTGATGATCCTGCTTTATTATATAAAGATAAAATTGATATGAAATTCTGGCAACAACCTGAATTCCGAGTGTTGTTAGATGTCGAGTTGGCTAAAGCTTCAAAAGCTGCCTTCTACGATTTATCTAGCTTAGTAGATAAATTTTTTGATAATATGCTCCATGAAAATTTTATAAACTACAAAATATCTGGAATTGCTCTTAAATCTGCTGCACAACTCCATCACTATAAAATAACAAGTGTAATTAAAGAAGAAGAAATGATACAACAAAAACAGGAAATACAAAAACTACGTTCTAGACATGCAAGAACTATACCCAAAGCATTACCGCAACCTATTCAGCCAAAAATGCAAATTGCGACTAAGAAAGAATTATTTGATGCAATGAGAGCTATGATTATCGAAACTATGCAAAATAAAGAGAAACTTAAAAGAAGAAGATTGAGAAGAGAAGAAGAAAAACAGAAAAAAATTCAAAGGACTTCTAAGGCAAAGTTACCAAAAGAACTTTTAAAGCATATAAGTGGAAAAGAACAAACTATTGGAGAACTACATGAAAGTTGGCTAAATCGAATCAAAGCCACAATTAAAATAAATGATAAGAATGAAACCACCTTCTTTGATTTAATGGAAATAATAAAAGCTGATGAAAAATCAAGTATTGGAAGAAGATTCGCTCTCGTAAGGATGTTCCTTGCCTTAACTTTTTTATCAACTGCAGGAGCTAGTGGTACTGGTAAATCTTCAACGGATATAGTATTATTTCAAGAAGCAGATTTTAAAGATATTCAAATTTCATTAAAATAGAATATAATTGTATTAATTTTCAGAATTGAAAATGAAAGATATGAATGAGAATTTAGATGATGAAAATCTTGATAATTCGGAAGGGGATTCTGATAAAATCACAAGTGAAAAAGCTACTGTTGAAGAAAATGAAAATGTTATCGAAAAACAAGATAATGAAATGATATCAGAAGAGAAATCAAATGAATTATTAATAAATGGGATAAAAGAAGATGAAAATGACCAAGAACCTAGAGAATCTGAAAAGACAGAGGAAGAAAGGTTATCTGATCAAATTAGAGATTTTCATAGAAATCAAATAGAAGGAGCGTTATATGCTGCAGGAAAACCCCTTAGTATTGAAATTTTATCGACTAAATTAGAAATTGGTAAAAAGGAAGTTGAAGAGTTGATAAACGAATTAGCTTTCGATTATTTAGATAGATCAACTGCTCTTGTAATCGCTCAGATTGGAGATCGATATCAAATGCAGATTAAATCGGAGTATACCGAAAAAGTTTCAAAGTTTGCTGAAGGAGGAGCAATTGCGGAAAGATATTTGCGAACTTTGACGATAATTGCGTTGAAACAGCCAATTCTGAAATCTTTAGTGATTAAATTAAGAGGAAGTGGGGCATATGAGCATGTTAAATATTTAATAGACAATGGACTTATAGAAGCTGTGAAAAAAGGACGTTCTCAAGAATTAACTACTGCTGAAAAATATGCTGAAATGTTTGGATTACCAAAAAATCGAGAAGAGATGAAGCGTATGATGGTTGCGCAATTAGGACTTGAAGAAGAACCAGATGAAGAAGATTTAGCAGGGGCTGATGGGGATATTATTAGTGAAGAACTAAATGAAGTTGAAGAGATTTCAGAAACTGATAATCGAAAAGACACATCATTAAAAGAATAGAATGCTTTTTGTAGGCTCTTCGTTATTACTTAAAGATTCTAATAATGATGTTGAGTTCTTCAATTCTTTGTTCAAAATCTGGTTTAACTTCATCCAGTGTTTCTGACAATTTCTCTTTTATTTCTAAAGTTCCAATTCTAATAGTATTTTTAATATCTTCTCTTAATTTTTCAAAATTTTTTAATTCATTTTCTTCTGTTAGAATAGTTACTCTTGATATTTCTTGATTTAATGGTATTTGAAGTTTTGATTTATTTGTTCTTAGAATTTTTATTATTTCAATTCCTAATTTACCAGTATTAGCTAAATCTTCAGGAATTCCTGGATATTGATTTGGCCATTTTTCTTGATGTATAGACTTCAAATTTGTGAATTTTTTAAAAATAATAGAATTTATTTCTTCAGTAATAAAGGGCATTGTAATAGCAGATATTGTTAAAATTTTATAAAATAAATTTAATGCATTTTTTAAAGCGGTTTTTCTAACTTGAGGGTCATTTGAATAGAATTTATGCTTAATTGCTTCAATATAATTATCACATAGATCATTCCAAAAAAAGGAACGCAAACCCATAGTCGCTCCATGCCAATTATATTCGTCAAAATATTTACTGATTATTTCGATATTTCTGTTAAATTCAGAATAATAAAAACAGTCTACTGCTGATAATTCCTCAGTTTTAATATTTAGATTAGGAATTTCGATCTTATTCAAATTTAAAAATAAAAATCTATACGCATTCCAAATTTTAGTTATATATCTTGATGTACCAACTAATTGATCACACCTTATCCTATATTTTTTATTAAACTTGTCTTCTGGAAGATTTGTCATTTCTTCCGAGATAATAGATTTATCTATAGGTTGTTTAGTTTGAAGATTTATCCACGAAAATTCAAAGGGATAATCGTCTCCTAAAGATCCCATAGCTGCCCATTGTCTAATTGCGTCTGTACCATATAACGGCATAATCTCATCCGGCGAAATTGAATTTCCAAGACTCTTTGACATATGGCGACCATCTGGACCAGCCACCATTCCATTGATCATTGTTTCATGAAATGGTGCTTTTCCAGTTAACTTTTTGCATCGAAATAAAGTATAGAATAGCCATGTTCGAATTATTTCATACCCTTGAGGTCTATGCACCTTTGCATCAGTATAAGTTTTTTTAAAAAAGACCTCATCTTCTTCCCATTTTGCTATTTGTAATGGTGATATACTAGAATCAATCCAACAATCACATACATCTTTCTCTCCCCTGATCTTTTTACTATTGCAATTTGGACATTCTTTTATTGGTGCCGAAGTTCTTACAGGATCTAATGGTAGATTTTCTTTTTTAGGAGGTATAATTTCTCCGCAATCAAGACAATACCAAAATGGAATTGGCGTTCCAAAAACTCTTTGACGAGATATTACCCAATTCCAATCCAAACCCTCAGCCCAATCCAATAACCTTTGTTTATGTTTTTCGGGATACCATTCCATCGACTCTCCAGATTGGATAATCTCATCTGTAAAGTCTTTAACATTAATAAACCATTGATCAACTGGTAAGTATTCAATTGGTTTCTTACAAGATGAACGTTCTGAATGAATTATTATACTGTGATCATAATCTTCTATTTTCTCAATCAAACCTATCTTTTCCAAATCTTTTACAACTTGCTCTCGAGTCTCCATAATAGTAAGACCCTTATACTTAGAATTATCATTCATATGACCATCTTCAGTAAAAATTGTAATTTCATCGAGAGAATATTGTAATTTCCATTTAATATCCATTTCATCCCCATATGTACAGACATAAACAACTCCGGTCCCAAAGTTCATGTCAACGAACTTATCCATGTACACTCGAACTTTTCTGTTTGTAAATGGAATTTCAACTTCTGCTGCCGAAAGATCAGAATATCTTGTATCATTTGGATTAATTAACACAGCAACACATGCTTCCATGTACTCTGGTCGAGTTGTAGCAATAGTCATATATTCATTTTCTCTACCGACTAGTGGTAATTTAATATACCATAACTTTCCTTTCTCATCTTGATATCCTACCTCTGCTTTCGCAATTGATGTCTCACAATTCATGCAGTAATGGGTTGGAAATTTTTCTCGATATAACAAGCCCTTCTCAAAAAAATGAAGAAGAGATAACTGAACTCTATACTTGTAATCCTCATTCATAGTACGGTAAGTATAATCCCAATCAGCAGAATATCCTAAATCATTATATTGTCTTCTCATATTTTTTATATTTTCATTGACCCATTCAACACATCTTTCCAAGAAAGCCTCTCGTTGATGTTGAGAGATTCCATATTTCTTTTGTACAGCGAGTTCTACAGGAAGACCATGACAATCAAAACCTTGCGGAAAATACACATTATCTCCTTTCATTCTATGATATCTCGCAACAAAATCGATCCAAGAAAAATTGAAAATGTTCCCCATATGAAGATCTCCACTTACAAAAGGGGGAGGTGTATCTATAGAAAAAATATCACCTACTTGATTAATATCAAAAGAGTAAATTTTCTCTTCACGCCAAAATTGGATCCATTTTTTTTGAACTTTATTAAAGTTAAACCGTTTTGGATATGATGGTTCATTCGACATTTCAAACTCTCACAAGATGGGCTATTAATATAAACATGTATAATATTTGATAAGTTAATAAGATTTATTCAAACCGATACTTTTTCTGTCTACTTTAAATTTTAATGAATTGGTAATTATTAATGGACCTGACGGGAATTGAACCCGTGGCCTCTTGATTGCGAACCAAGCGATCTTCCACTAATCTACAGGCCCTTTTATTTAACAATTACTAATATGTATTTAAATCAAAATATCTAAAAAAAATTTATGATTCTTCTTGAAATAGTTAGTTTTTAATTAGTCTTAACAGTAGAAAATAAAGACCAAACCAATTCATTAGATCTAATATTCCGTTCGTGCAATTATGCTATCCTGAGCACTTTTTGATAATTCATTAAAAAGAACTGGATACCCTGCGATCCTAACAACCAAACCTGGATTCTTTTCAGGATTTTTTTGAGCATCACATAAAGCATCCTTTCCAAAAACATTAAATTGAATGTGATATCCTCCATCTCTCTTAAAAAAAGATCTAATTAAAGGTAAAAATAGAGTTCGCTTCAATGTATTAGGATGAAAGTCTAACATAGCAGAATTTCCATTTGTCATTAATTTATTTTCAAGCTTCATGATTGAATTCAGTATCGCTGTTGGTCCATTTTTATCAAATCCGATTGTTGGACCAATCCCATTAGAAAGAGAATCTCTTGATTTCCTTCCATCTGCTGAGGCGGCTGTAAAAACTCCAAGTGCTAAGTGAAATGATGTTGAATAAATTCCCGGGTTATATTTTCCACCGCGATAATTATTATTTTTTATGAGTTCTTCACAAAACAGTTTGGCTACATCACGAGTAATTAGATCTACATAATCATTATCATTTCCAAATTTAGGCACTCTATTTACAAGGATTTGTCTCCATTCTTCACCTTTCTTTCCTCTATACTTACCTCTATAATTTTTTGAAAGCATTTGAACTAATTCTTCATAAGAAAGCAATTTTTCTTCGAAAACAATCAACTTTATTGCTGCTAAACTATCTGCTACTGTTGCTAAACCAATCATTTGGGTTGTAGTAAAGTCATAAACCGCACCACCATTTGTAATATCACGTCCAAGATTGATGCAATCATCAGTTATAGCAGATAAGAATGGTTGAGGTGTAAGTTCTGCAATTGCTCTTTCTAAAGCCTTCATTGTTCTTACTAAATTTCTAATGAAATACTTAAGTTGCTTTTTAAACTCCTCCCATAAATCTTCATACGATGTAATCAAACTTGAATTTTCAATCCCATATTTTCTTTTCGAGAACATATCTGTTCCATTATTAAGAGTTAATTCAAGACATTTCACGATATTTAATTGAGTTGCATTAGTGCATCCAAATGATTTATAGGGGTGAGCCGGTTCAACACAACCTATTGGCGCGTATTCACGGGCATCTTCTAATGAATACCCAAGACTGTTCAGCCCTTTTATCATTACTAAATCATTAAATAAGGCAATACTTGCTCCGGATTTAATTGCATCTCCAGTTTTTAAGATTAAATCATCTGGAGTTTTTTCATGAATTCGTACTGAAAATGCTGGTTGAACTGTTTTTAAATGCTTATAGGCTTCCAACAAAATAAAAGATAAATCATTTGTTACATCATTTCCCTCCTTGTCAATCCCTCCAATAGTTAAATTCTGAGCGATTGGTGGGCCTTCTGCTGCGATAATACCCTTATGTAGAATATAGTTCCATAGTGTAGTAAGTTTGAGATAAAAACATTCAATAAGGAATTTCACTTTTTTGTTCTTAATTCTGTTTTGTTTTTTATCATTACTATAAAAGGGATAAAGAATTTGATCTAAGCGTCCAATGCTAATAGCAAATCCCCCATCTTCCAGACCAGCAATTACATGTGTAAAATATACTAGTTGTAAAGCTTCTTCAAATGTTTTTGGAGGATTTTCAGAAATATTAGAACAAATTTCTGCTGTTCTAAGTAATTCATTTTTACGTTGAGGATCATTCTCATTTTTTGCCATTTCTTTTGCTAAATTTGAAAACCTTTTTACATAGGTTTTAGCTCCTCTTAAAACTATTATGACTGACTCAAAAAATAGGAGTTTATCTTTATTCCCCGAAAATTCTTTCTTAGCATCGTGCACTTGTTGAATTAAACCATTAAATCCCTTTTTCAAAATAATCTCATGACCCGGAAAAAAATGACCTACTCCATTAGTAAGATTTGTATCGACAATATATAAGAGCATCATCATAAGCTCTGTTAATTCAGGGCTTAAATAGGAATAAAACCTCGATTGTACCGTGTCTTCTTCATTAACCCAGTAAGGAATAATCTCATTTTTTAAAATTTCTTTATCTTTATTTGATAATAGAAATTTTTGCACATTTCTTGTATTGTAAAGATCTAGATCTTGAGTTATTGTATCAACACGAACCTCTGGGTATAACGGAGTCCCTACAAATTTAGTGCACCGATTTCCTACAATAATTTCGTCATCCCAGATTTTAATTGTCATATTTCTTAATAAATCATTTATCGCTTCAGCAAAACGGATAATGGGTTTTTTTCCCTTATTCTTTTTATAAGAATTTGTAATAATTCTTGCTCTTTCAATGCAAATTTCATGTGGTTGCGAAATTACCACATTTCTCATTCTTAAAATACGTTTTTCATAACCTAGGGGTGGAAGTTGCTCTAATTGCATTTTTATCACATAGAAAATTCGATTAAATAATAAGATTTAGATTAATTTAAAATATGATAATTACATTTAAAAAAAATTGGGATCGTTAGATATATTTCATTATTTCCATATTATTTTTAGGAGAAAATAATAACTTCTTTTTGTCTTCGTCTTTAAAACGCTTAATAGCTAAATCCAAGTATTCTACATTGAATTCAATTCCATAGAATTTACGATTTAGAATATTACATGCAATCCCTGTAGTACCAGAACCTGCAAAGGGATCTAATATAAAATCTCCTTCATTTGATGAAGCAGAAATTATTCTGTTCAAAAGCTCTAAAGGTTTTTGAGTAGGATGTTTACCAAATTTTTTTTCATTTTTTGGGATTAATGGAATAGACCAAACACTTCTCATTTGTTTGTCTGTATTTTTTAATTTATCCTTTGGATTATTCCATTTTTTCATTTTTTTATAATTAAAAGTATGCTGCGAAATTTTCGATTTTCGTGCCCATAAAACAACTTCATGGCTGTGAGTGAAATATTTACATGATAAATTTGGTGGAGCATTGGGTTTAAACCAAATTATGTCATTAACTATATGGAAGTCATTTTTTTCTAATAGATAGCCTACTTTATATATGTTATGTAATGTACCAGAAACCCAAATACTCCCATCCGCTTTTAACACCTTTTTACAAGCCTTTAACCAAGAGTCTATAAATGATGTATCTTCATTAAATCCCTTGGATTTATCCCATTCACCCTTGTTCACAGAAACCATTTTTCCTGATGCACATGTAACACCATCATTTGATAAGAAATATGGAGGGTCAACAAAAATTAAATCAAACGTGTTGTTTTCTATTTGATTTAGTGTATTTAGGGCATCCCCATGAAATAAGGTAAAATCTTCTTCCTGAAAATAAGGTTTAATCATATTTATATAAAAATATGTAAATTTTATACAATTTGATAGAACAGATTAAGAAATTATAATATCTGGTAATTATTAACTTTAAAGCTTAATATTATCTAGTAATTAATATATTAGATGAGTTTCAAAATTTTGTATTAACATTAGAGAATTGAATATGATAAATAAACAACAGTTTGAGGAGTTGTTTAATCAACACCTAATTAAAGATATTTTAGAAGAACAAATTGAAATCGTTCTTTCAGGGCAATATGGGAAAGCACTTGAATTACTAAGAGACGCTGAAGCAACAGGACTATTTCCCGCGTTAGTTGGCCCCCCTGGGGTTGGGAAAACAATTTTATGTAGATATTTCGCTAGTCTTAGAGCCAAAGAAAAAAAGAATAAACGTTTCTATTGGTTAACGATGGATGAAAGTATCAAACCATCACATTTTCTTGGATCTTTTGATCCCGCAATCACCTTGAAAAAAGGTTTTGTGTTAGAAGCATTTAACCCTGGACCGTTATTGAATGCGATGTTAGAGGGGGGAACCTTCCTCGCAAATGAGATTAATCGATCAACAGAGTACTCTCAAAATACTTTATTAGAACCTTTAGAAGAATCATCAATAGGAATACCTCATTTAGGGAGGATAAAAGCTGATAAAGATTTCTTTTTTATATGTGCAATGAATCCCGAAGAACTCTCTGGAACCCATAGATTATCTGAAGCCTTAAAAGATAGAATAAAAGTGTGGATAAAATTAACGTACCCTGATAAATCAACTGAGTTAGATATTATAAGGATTAATTTACCAGAACATTTTCTAATAGAAGAATCCGAATTAGAATTAATTTATTCAATCATCAAAGAAACCAGACAAAATAAAGTTGATATTGAAATTCCTGCCTCTATAAGGGCCGGAATTGCTATAGCAAAATTACTGGGAAGGAGGAGACTTATTGAAAAAGAGAAAAAAATAGGAGAAAAAGAATCTGTGTATGTACTTCTTTCGGAGATTTCCAGAAATGTTTTACTCGGAAGTATTAAACCTAAGCCTGGTGTAAAAGTAGATAATGTGATAGAAAGTATCATACATAAAACTTTAGGAGGATAATCCCTTGGGAGTCTTTCCTGAAAATCCATGCGAATTCGCCGTTGAGTTTATAAGAAGGATGAGAAACCATCCAGATACTATTCAGATTCCTTCTTCAAGACAGGTATTATCCATTCCTAAATTAATAGTCGCAAGATATTACCGCAAAGGTTTTATAACTCCAAACGATTTTATCGAAATAAGCACGGTTACTTCATTCCCTGATAATCAAAATATAGCAAAGGACATCGCTTTTGAAGTTTTGTTTCCGAATTATAAGAAAAATATCATGAATTCTTTTTTTAGTGATGGAGAAATTACTGAATTTGGAGATAAGAGTATAAGTACTGAAATCATACCCGAATTAGATCAATTACAAGAATTAATTGATGAAATTGAAATGTCTCAATCAATAGATACGAATTTTATTGAACAAATGGAACAATTTATAGAGAAACTAAACAGTAAAAGAGATGAAGATCAAATTAAAGCAGCAATGAACTTTTTTAAAGATGATTCTGAATTATATAAGGAAGAAATAAATTCCTTTAATAAGTTACTTGAGGAAGCAAAAAATAGACTAATTCAAAGAATTAATTCCCTAGATCCTGAAGATTTAAAAGCAAGTCATTCTTTAGGATTAGATGAATTAATTCAAGAAAAATCAAAACGATCTTGGGAAAAACTGGCAAGTAAAGCGCTTAGTAAAAAAGATATTTCTCAAGATTTGGAGGATTTAATTAAATCTGGGAAAATTGAAGATTTAATTCAATCTATCAAATATCTTGATAAAACCAAAGCAATTTCTAATGATTATCTAAAAAAGCTAAAGGATAACTTGCAAAATCATATTGATAATTTAGATCAATTGTTTAATGCCGCCAAAACATTAGGAGAAGCACCTAATTTTAATTTAGATGACATCCTAAATAATTCATTACAATCCTCTTCATTTGAACATAACTTTAATTTAGCAAACTCATTAGATCAATTCTTTGGAACTAATTTAAGGGCATCGTTGCTTGATAAGTTTAATCAACAAAATGCCAATTCTAAAATGAATCTTTCACTTGATTCATTAACAAAAACAGCATTTGCAAACAAATCTTGGAATTCCCTCTTCAATCAAGCACTCCAAAATGCTATAAAAGAAGCAATGGGTCAAAATAAAAAATTCGAGGCTTTCAAATCTCTCTCTCACCAATTAAAACAATTAGCAAATAGCTGTCAGAATTTACATTGTAGTCAAAAAATGGCTCAAAACCTTCCAGACCTTAGTACTTTAACTTTAGAATCAAGTGAATCATTTTCTCAGTTAAAAAATGTCACTGAATTTTTAAGGAAGATAGGCTTAAATCCCCAATCCGATGATATCAAAAAGGTTGGTGAGAAGCTTAAGATACCAGAGGAAGAAATTTATGAATTAATTGAACCAAATTATCAATTATTGAAAAAATTAGTTGAGAAAAATACGGCAGATTTTCAGCGATTAAGTAATTTAATGAACCAAATCAAAGACCAATTAAACCCTGAAAGAATAAATGAATTAATCGCTAGCGCATTAGCTTCTGATAATAGAGAAGCTTTAGCTGCTTTAGGAAACTTTAATTTGAGTGACGCATTAAAAGGAGCTCAACAAGTGGGGGGTAAAGAAGCACAAGACAAAATGATTTCTTGCTTATCAGCTGGGAGTGGGGAAAATTTACTTAAACAATGGTTTATGCATAGAGAAAATTTACCCCAGAATGCAAAACAAAAAGTAAAAGAATTAGCTAAGAAAGTTTTAATTGAATTAGGAATATACTACTCCCGTGCTCGTTTAGGTAGCTCTACAACGGGACCAATTCCAATAAATGTAGTAAGACCTTATTCCATAGGGGATGATTTTGAAAACATAGACCTTGAAGAAACAATTAATAATATATTAGAAAAAGGAAAAAAACTGGATCATATAAAATATGATGATTTTTTCGTTTTTGAGACTGCTAAAGGTCTTAGAACAGCGTGTTTTGAACTTGATATCTCAGGGAGTATGACTGGTGAAAAATTGGCCTATATGAGTATTTGTGTGACTATGCTTTGTTATGGAATGCGGAAAGATGAGCTAGGAATCGCTTTTTTTGAATCAAATACACATGTACTAAAAGATTTAAATCAAAAAATTGATTTAGAAAAATTAGCAGATGATCTGCTTTCTGTTTCTGCTCGAGGAGGTACAAAAATGCAAAGTGCTCTAGAATGGGCAAATAAGCAATTTAAGGAACATTCCTATTCACGTGAAAAATTAAATGTATTGTTTACTGACGCAGAAATTTATGATCTTCAAGAAGCTTTGCAAGAATTCAGAGTAATGCATTCGCTAGGAGTAGATTTTATTTTAGTTTGCCCTGAAACTTCCTACAACTTAAAAGAAGCAAATAAAATGGTAAAAGTTGCAGGAGGTCAGCTAATCACGATTAAAGATTGGGATGCATTTCCGAAATTAATCTCTGAAATTATTAAATCAAGATTTTAACAAATAAAAATGACAAAGAAATCTATATCAAATTTAATAATTGAAAAATTTGGTTTAAGCTTTCATCAAGAATCGCTTAAATTCCCTAGTAACAAAATAAATATTTTTTTCATACGAGATCATCCGTTAAAGATTAGGAGTGTCATTCTGGATAACGATCGTGAATATCACCTTATCATCGATGAGAAAAATAATGAAATTTATCACGATTGTCCATTATTTTTAATCCATTCAGAAAGAGAAAAAAAGATTTGTGTCCATCTCATCAAATTGTTGATGATTGTTAAAACCCAACATTCAAATTCTATTTTAGTGAATTTAGATAAATACACACTTTCTTCTGAAGATTTAGGTTCTAGAAAAAAAGGTAAAAACTTTCAAATATTGGCTAATAATTGCCTTCAAGTTAACAATAGTGTTGAAGCACTGAATTATTTGAATAAGGCAATAATAAACCAATATAATAATGAAGTTATAATTGAAAATTTCCTATCTTTAGCAATTAATAACAATTTATTCATTGAATTTTTTGAGTTCTTGGAATATGGTTATGAGAATGAATTAAAAGATTATTTTATCCAATTTAATGATCATATTGAAGAAGGATTCAAAAATTTCTTAAATGTTATTTATAAATATCCACTTTACAATATACTAAAAATAATTGAATCAATAGATAGAATTGTAGAATTTAAAGGAATTTCCCTTATCGTAACTTTCATTAACAAATTGAAGAAACTCATAAATAGTAAACATTTTAATGACAATTATTTCTCAATTTATCTTGTATTAAAAAATAAAAGTGATTTAATAGAATATGATAAAGAGTTTAAGGAAATTATTACTCAAAATAGACTAATTACACTTAGAGATAAATTGGTTTATTATTTTAAATCTGAAATTGATAATTTTTGTTTAATTGATAAATTAAAACTATTGAAAAAACACTTTAGTATAATAGGGATTCCCAAAGTAACTTACAACAGTGAATATAAAAATTACAAGCAAGAAATAAAACAACTGGAAAAAAAATTATATTTAAAAAAATTTGCATTTTTGAAATTGTTAATGGAAAAGTACAGCATAAATATAACTAAAGGAGATTTTAGAAAAAAAAGAAACGCCTATATTGTAAAACATGATGAAGAGAATTTAAAAAATCCTGTTTATAACTACATTATTACTCGCATTGGGTTCTTTGGGTTAAATGATCAAACTATTAAGTCTTCAGAAATTGGTAGGAATTATTTTTTTATGAAGGAATTATTCCTAGATGATCTAAGCACTTTTCAGGATGTAAATTACTATAAGTCACAATTCTGGGGTGATAGTGATTATAAAGTAAATCCAATTGATGGATTTTCTTTAGTAAGTAAAGATGTGGAATATAGTTATGAGGGTGAGCAGAAATATTCTGATGATGTAAATATTATCGAATGGGATTTAGCAAGTAAGCCAATCCAAGGCAGTATTGTTAGTGCTTATGGATCTCAGATAATTATTCCTGATCAAAATAATCCCTTATTTCATGATTTAAAACCATTTGATCTTTGCTATTGTAAAAAAACTCCAATTAAAATTGAAAGCAACATAATTAAATCTGTTAATGTTATTACAAAATGCTCATTCAAAGATGCCGTTACAAGTGTATCTTTAGGAATGACATTTAATGAGGGTTATTATCCACTTTCTCTTGTCAAAGCTGTATTAGTTAAAGAAATAAATCCATTTCAAGCATATCAAATAGTAGTGGAAAACCCAAACAAAATATTTATCCCAAATTATACTCAATTCATTCAATCTTTTAGAGAGTTTTTATTTAGTTTTGTTTTTAAAGAGAAGACATATATTTTTAAAGAATTAAAATCAGATTTTGTTTCAAAAAAAGATGAAATACTCTTATTATTAGATTTGGCAAATGAATTCAGTGGCTTAAATATACCATTTTCTGAAATCTTAAATGATGTATTGTATATAGATCTTAATTTAAATGAAATGAGATCTAAAATTTTAAGTGAAACCCATAAATATATAAAAAATATCTTAGATAAACGAGATCTCGGAAGCACTGAGATATTTAAGCTGAAAAAGTTAAAGAATACTTCTTTCGTTAAGTATGCGAATGAAATTATAGAAACAAGAAAAGAAGAATTTGAATCGATAAACGTTCCTGGGTTTTATGAAGATGGTGAAATTAGATATGATCTTTCTGAAATTAAAAAAACATATTATGGTAAAAAATTCTTGGATATTCTTCAATTTAGATCTTTAAATCTGAAAAGAGATGAATTTAAAAAGTTCCATAACTTTTCTTTAAAATTGAATCTGAGATTAAAATATATCGATGTTCGAGTTTAAAATAAACTACTATGATTGGAAATAAATGTGTTAGGAAAATTGAGCTTTAATTCAACTTATTTTGAAATATTAATTAAGAAATTTTGTCAGCTGAGATATGAATATGTTTTTATTTTGACTAATTTTATCTTAAATAGAAACTGAAAGTTAAATTTAGAATTAGTATATAATAACCTCTAAAAATGAAAAATTATAACCTACAACATCCTTCGAAGGATATCATGCAGAGTAAAGGGACTATTCTTAGCGGAAAAACTATTTGTATGTGCTTAACAGGATCGGTTGCTGTTGTTACTTCTCCAATTGTTGCACGAGAACTTATGAGGTTAGGTGCTGAAGTTATTTGTGTTATGTCTAAAGCTGCCACTGAATTAATTAATCCTGCTTTAATGGAATGGGCAACAGGAAATAAGGTTATAACCAAATTAACTGGGGCTGTTGAGCATATATATTTAGCTGGGGATCGACCAAGAGCAACGGGGAAAGCGGATTTAATTTTAATATGCCCGGCTACTGCAAATACGATTTCAAAAATTGCGTGCGGAATTGATGATACACCGGTAACAACTGTAGCCACTACCTCTTTTGGTTCATCTATACCAATTGTTATTGTACCAGCAATGCACGAAAGCATGTATAAACATCCAATATTGCAAGAAAATGAAAATAAACTAAAGGAATGTGGAATTGATATATTAGGACCAAGAATTTCAGAGGGTAAAGCTAAAATTGCTCGTATTGATGATATTATTGATAGAGTTATTGATATACTAATCTCAAAAAAAGATTTAGAAGGAAAAAGGGTATTAATTACTGCTGGGCCAACTAGAGAAGCAATAGATTCGGTTCGATTTGTGTCAAATAAATCGTCTGGAAAAATGGGAATAGAATTAGCTAAAGAAGCGGCAGCTAGAGGTGCGGAAGTATTATTAATAGCCGGAAAATGTAATGTTAAACTTCCAGAATATATAGAGACTGTTAATGTTATTTCAACAGATGATTTTATTACTGCGGTTAAGGATGAAATCTCATGTAAAAACTATGATCTTTTTATATCTGCTGCTGCCATTAGTGATTATAAACCAACCGAATGCATTGAGGGTAAAATATCTTCTGACAATATAGAAGAACTACATCTCAATATGAAATTGACACCCAAAATAATAAATGTTGCAAGGAAAAAAGATTATAACTTATTTATTGTTGCATTTAAGGCTGAGACAAGTATATCTAGAACAGAATTGATTAATAGAGCCTATAATAGGCTTGTTAAATCTGATGTGGATTTGATTGTGGCAAACGATATCGGTAGGGATGATATAGGATTTGCCAGTAAACACAACGAAGTTTATATTATCGATAAAAAGAAACGTATAACTCATGTGGAAAGGAATACTAAGAGATATATTGCATCCAAAATCCTTGATGTTGCTTTAGAATCATATAATGCAAAAGAAATCAAGCCATAGTTTAAACCAGAGAGTTACTTTCTACTTATTCAGTTTAAATTTATATCTATTTAATGTGTTTTTATTAAGGAAAATATTTAAATACTAATTTAATTACAGTAAGAAGTGAAGAAACAAGTAAATTTAATGCAAAAACAAAAGACTTATAATATTAGTTTTCAATCTGTGAAATTATCACCTTTCTAAAATTATGGAAACAAATGAATCTTAAAGATAAATGAGTAAAAAAGTTAAAGAGCGCGTTTAAAATTACAACCGAAGAAGAAGGAAAGATAAAACAAGGTACTATCGCAGAATTTATGCGAAAGCGAACTCAATTAGTTGGATTTGAATATGGTTACTGGAAACACGTTCAATATTGTGCAGAATTCACTGATAACGCACTTGATGCAGTCGAAAGCTTCCAATGGAAAGAGTTAAGAAAAGAAGATTCAAAATTTAAATTTTCTCTAGACCAAGACTTATTTTTAGAGAAGTTCTCGATTGTAGAAGAGGCTAAAGAGGAAAAAAAGACTCAACAGCTAAATAGTGAAGCAAAACAAACTTTAATGCAGGAACTAGGTATAGAAACTTCTAAAACAGATGAAATTACTGTGCTGAAACCAGAAGTAAAGGATGAAGAATCTGGAGAGATCATTAACAAATCAGAATTAGAAGTGGAAGAAGAAGTTAAAAGGATTATTGACGATATGCAAGAAATAATTAAGCCCGTTGAGAAAATAATTGATGTTGAACCGATAGTTATAGTTCGTATAAGAGAATATGAAGCACCTTCATTTTTAACATCTGAAATAAGTCAGAAAAATGTTATGAGTTTTATTTTTGAAATATTTGATAATGGAACTGGGATGTCAAAAATTGATTTAAGAAAATTTGGGAAGTATCTCGCTTCATCAAAATCAATGGAATTAAAACAAACAAGAGGTAGTCAAGGATTTGGATCTCCAAGCGCATTTAGTGATGCGCAAAATACAACTGGAAAGCCGATTGTAGCTGTTTCGAAGATTCCTGAAAACATTTATGCCACCGTTAGTGAATTTTTTACTACATCCAAAAATGAGAAGAAATATTTAATCCATCCTACCGATATCGATAGTCCATTTTTACACGGAACCTATATTAAATTGAATTATTTAAATGTTAAATATGTTAGGGGGTATGTTGAGAAGTACATTGAAGAAACAGCTTTTATGAACCCCCATATTACTATTTTTTATATCGATCCTTATGGAAAAGAAAAAATTTACCGTAGATTGGCTTCATATTTTCCAAAAGAGCCTAAATATGCAAAACCACATCCATCATCAGCTAATATTGGTGATCTTCAGGATTTAATTGCAAAATCTGAAAATAAAACCGTCTCAGCATTTTTAAAAGAAAATTTCGTACGAATTACATCAAAAACCGCTAACCAAATTATAGATTTGGCTGAAAAAAACCTTCAGGATAAATTTAACTTTCTGATTCTAAAGGATGGTTTTATAACTAAGATTCGAAAGAAAGAAGAAAAAGTTCATTATATAAACGTGGAAAAAAGAGTTTTTGGACGCTCTACTAAACCGAGAGATAAATTTATAATATATCAAGTAAAATCTGAAGATCTAATAGAAAAATATTGGAAATTAATCCAAAACTATCTAAATATCGAAAAGGATCAAGAAAAAATTAATAAAGAAATAAAAAAAGTGAATATTCAAATAGAAAAAGCTGATACCCAAAAAGATAAAAAGAATCTGGAAAAGGAAATTAAAGTATTATTAAAAAAAATTGATGGAATTAGAAAAAGTAAGGAAAAAACTAAACAAGATTTGAATAATATATTTAAAACGAATAGAACTGGATTAGTTGAATTAAAAAAAATCGCAAATCGAAGTGATTTTGAGGATTTAATTCGAGAAGTACAACTATCCAAAGTGAAGCCAAGTGATATAACAAAAGAGCAATTTAATTCACTTTTCTTTGCTTTTAAATCTATAAAATACATGGCACCCCCAACTGATACAGCAATTCCTGTTGGTGAATTGATTTTGGAAAATACCGTAATAAAAGAAATCGGGCTTAAAATATCTCATGATATTGACGATTTTGACACACCAATGGAAAATCTTTACCAAACTACCGATATAATACACAAAGATAAGAAAAAAGCTTTAAAATATGAAGGTTCCGATGTGACTGCTGAAATTATTAATAATATTATTGTAGATCCAGAAGAAATCATAAACTTAAATTCGGATATATTAAGAAACGTCTATATCATCGACAAGAAGATCGAAGGTCAACAGTTAAAGCAAACAATTGAGAATCTTTTATTGATTTCTGAAGATGATTCAGTTGATACATATGGTGAGATATTTGAATATTTTATTGATAATTATACAAAAGATGATGATTTTGTATCAGCAGAGACAAGAGCACCTACTAGTGGAAAGGGATTAGCATACGTTGTTGAAGCAGTTATGGCTTATTCAAGAAATATTGAAGTTCCAAAACGTTCAAGAGATGTATTATCTAGGTTTGTGAACAGAACCCCCAAGTTAAGAGATAGTGCTGATTGCGCAATCACAAAAGCAGTTCAATTAGTAAACTGGAAAAATTACAGTCTTGAAAGTTACGATAACGGATTACCTAAGGGTCCAATAAAATTACTAGTAAACGTTTCTGGGCCATTTGTACATTTAATGTTTAAATCTCAATCGAAAAATGCTTTAGCAGATGACGAAACTTTAATTAAAGAAATGAAATATTGCCTTGAAGCAATAGGAAGAAGACTTCGAGTTTATATCAAAAGGAGAGAAAGTGTTTATAGAAATGAAAAGAGATCTAGTTTAATAGAAAAGTATATCCCGTTATTCGCTGCAAGTGTATATAATCTCGCATCAAAAGGAGAGAGTAAATTTAAAGCGAAGCTAAATCTTAAAGAAATTGAAACATTAATGAAGGAAGCAATTGGGAAAAAAACTGTCCCCATTAAAAGAGACTTAGAGACCGAAAAGCCTATTTCAGCAATTAAAAAAGATTTGAAACCCGAAAAGCCTGAAATAAAAGAAGTTAAAGATATAGAAGAAGAAATTGTAGATGTAAAGATTATAAAGAAAGAGAAACCAGCTGAAAAAGAACAAATTTCTAAAAAATCATTATCTAATTTGACCATAATAAAACTTAAGGAATATTGCAGGAGAGAAAATATCGATATACATTCAAAAGCTAAAAAATCTGATATTATTGACAAAATTCTTGAATCTTTCAGCGTTAAAGAGGTTATAAAGAAACCGGAAATAAAACCTTCAATAAAAATTAAAAAACCAATACCAAAGGTTCGTATAACAAAAGAAGTAAAATCTCGAACCTTGGAAACTTTTGTGAAGGATATACCTAAAAAAGCTATATCCAAACCACCAGCTTCAAAACCAAAATCAACTCAGACTACTTTACCAGTTATAACTACTGATGGGATCCTTAAAGTTTTATCTAATGATTGGCAGACAATTAAACATCTGATTTTTAAACTTAAAATTAAAGATATGATGGACGCAAGATATCTTCAGTTGAAGCTCAAAGAATTAGAACGTAAAGGAAAAGTGCTAGTTGAACTTAAAATGGGAAGAAAGCATTGGAAACTGAAATAAGGTGAATTTTAAAATGGCAAAAAAGCAAATTAGTAAAGAATTTAATTTACAAGCAATGAGAAAACTATTTTTAGAATATATAGAAAGAGGAAAAGTAAAATCAGATATAATTCTTCCCCCTGATACTGTAAAAATTGACAATCTTAATAGGAAAGAAACCCTCCATCGATTATATAAATTAGTTGACGATGTTCTTGAAAAAATTTACAAGTCGGGAAGACCTTCAATCGAGTTACCTTCTAGATCAGGAACAAATATAATATGGGACGAAGAAAATGATTTGTTACTACTTGGTACACAAATAGTGGAAAAGCAATTTCATACTTTAACGAGTGTTGCTGATATTACAAGATTAATGCGTGTACTTGAAGTTGTAAATGAGTTACTTAATGAAGATATTCACGCAACAAAAAGGGAGGTTTTTTATACAGATGTTAATTTGTTTCTGGAACAAAAAAATAGTGATAAAAGTATTGAGGACGTTGCTAGTATGCTTTATACAACTAGAAATTCAACACATGTAGTAGCTGCCCCAAAGGGTACTTGTGTTGGAAGATTAAGAATTCGGGATAAAAGTGACATAATCGATTTGGAAGGATTAGGGAGTGGAGGTTGGACAATTTCACCAATGCTAGACAATATTGACATAATTGAGTCTGATGCAGAGTTTATCCTTGTTATTGAAAAAGATGCTGCAATGATGCGTTTAGCGGAAGCTAGATTCTGGAGGAAATATCCATGTATCCTCTTGACCGCTCAAGGTGTTGGAAATGTGGCGGTTCGAATGTTTCTGAAAAGATTGAGTAAAGAATTGACTTTGCCAGTTTTTGCACTTGTGGATGCGGATCCGTATGGAATGTACATCTATTCCGTTTATCTCCGTGGCTCGAAACGACTAAGTTATGAGTCTCCTTTTTTGGCTACGCCCAATATCAAATTATTGGGACTTTTGACCCGTGATCTCGACAAATATAAAATTCCACAAGAAGTTAGAATTCCAATGACGGCTCAAGATATTAAACGATCTAAAGAGCTACTCCAAGAAGGTTATGTATTAAAAAATAAAGAATGGGCAGACGATATTAGATTGTCATTAAAATTAAAAATAAAAGCCGAAATCCAATCACTATCTGCACATGGGTTTCAATTTCTAACGGATGAATATCTACCAGAAAAATTGACGACAGGAGATTGGATCGGATAAAAAATGAATGCAAAATAAGATAAAATCTAGAAAACTACAGGTGATTGGATATGAAAACTTTTAAAATGAAGAATGGTGGAGTTGTACAATTAGCTGACAAGAACAAAATGGAAGAATGGCCAATTGAATTACCTTTGTTGTTTATTGAATATATAAAAGATAAACTATTGGACAGTTATGGGAGTGCAAAAAAGGAAGTTGAGAAGTACCTTGATGAAATTTTGAAAGAAGTAGCAATTCCTAGATTAATTAGTGTTTTAGAGGGAGAAGACAACGAAGAAATCGTATTAGCTTTGACTCGCATTGAAGAAATTTCAAAGAAAAATGCTGAAATGGCTAAACCAATAAGCAAATATCTTGACGATCTCTTAAAGAGAAATAACAAACAGATAGTTAAACTAGCTAAAAAGATTTCAGGCAATTTTGCAAAAGCAGAAAGAAAAAAGGAATTAGCAAAAAAAAGGAATGTAATGCGCGATAAAGAAAAATTATTTTTAGAAGGAAAAATAAATGGAGAAGAATATGCCAAAGCTAGACTAGAGTATCTAACACTTAAAGAATGATGTTTTTATCATTTTAAAAATTCTAATTATAAAACCATTGATTTGTCGACAAACCTTAAGTCATATAAAAATACAACTTAAAAAATGCGTCTTTAAAAATTGAGACCTACTTTAAGAAATTCGAGACAAAAGAAGTTAAAAATCTTGTCAATCTAATGATTTAAAGTATCAAAAATTACTTAACTCTTATTCACTAATTAAGAAGAAATTCCTCCAATTTTTAATAAGGTTAAATAAAATTTCAAACAATAACTTCTCAGAATTCGTAAGTCTCCTCTCATCATCCAAGGAGAGATCTGTTTTTGCTAATTTCAAAAGTTTTAACAGCCTATTATCAACCATACTTAACGAATAAGAATTATACCTATCTAAATTGATTTGAGGTTTGTTTTTATTTTTAATATCATTTTTCATGAATTGCTTGAATTCCTTAATCTTATTTAAGAAAAAATTCTCTTCTGTCTGGATCAGCTTCTGATCATCTCTCTCACTTATTGCATATCGCTGCACGTCAACATTATCGCATTTTTCAGCTGGTATAATCTCCAATACTTCCTTTATAATAAAAGGAATTGCAGAAAATAACCGGAGTTTATATTTTTTTCCCTTCTCAAATGGTCCAAAAGATTCACCTAACAATGTAAATCCTTCAAAACTCTTTATACACTCAGCAGTAATTTTTTCATTTTTAAACATGAAATTTATTCTATTCAGGGATTTTGTTAACTGTCCTCCTACATTCTCCATTATTTTTCTTACCAGATTTATTAAACTATAAAAACTTTATATATATTATACAAACGAATTGTATTAGAAATAAACTTAATATTAATTTATTAATATTAAATAAAAGTTTGTGACGATTTTGATTATAGAAATTATCCTTCTAATAATTTTTCTAATATTTTTTGTAATTGGATTCTATATTATTTATCGACAAGTTGCTTTAGTAAAAAAAGGTGAATTCCGCAATAAAGATCGTCTTCAATGTGTTATATACGGCTTTATTTTTAGTTTAGCTGTAATGGTAGTTATCGATGTAGCATTTATATTTGCTGTAAAGACCTTTACAACACTTCCAGAAGTAAATCCATTGATTTTGCTTATACCTTTTATTTTTTGTTTAATATATATCTCATTCTACCCTCTAATAGATTTTCTCTTTATTGCTTTAAGCAAAGAATCCGATGAGGGATTAACCCCATTTCATAAATTCATTAGTAAAAACATAATAAATAGATTCAAAAAAACACCATTAAAAATATTAATCGCATTTACTTTTTATGTTTTTGTGTTCTTTCTGCCCCCTTTTCTGCTGTCTATAATTAGTGGACCTTTTATAATGATTTGGGTGACTTGGGCTCTATTTTACCCTTTAATGATTTTAACTTTCTATGGCTCAAAAGGATACATCGCAGGTATTTCAAATTGTTATTATCACATTCCCAATATCCAAAGATCTGTTTTTCTCAATTTTGAAAATAGAAAAAGAGGTATGAAACAGTTCACATCAGATCCCGGTCCATATATTATAATGGGATTGATGCTTTTCGTGTTCGTTTGGGCATGGATTTCCATGTTTCAAACTCTAGCATTCTTCTTCACAGGAAAAATAGCAATATCAACTATGTCTTCTGTATTTGTCTTTGTCACCTTATTGATGGGGATCTTAGGCTATTTTTCTCGTTTCTGGAATAGAAAAATTAAGTATAGAGGGATAGATATATATTTTGCAGCCTATTTAATGGCGGCCATTGGTATTAATGTCTTAATAAATTTTTTAATTGTTAAAGTTAATTCAGATATGTTGAAGAATACTTTCGATATTTGGCTTCTCACAAATCAAATTGTGTCAAACTATAGATTATTTGCATGGGCGGCTGCAATTGAAGAAGTTGTTCTGATAATCTTTACAACCTATTTCTTTTTAGCAAGAAAAAATAAATTTCTAAAAAATATTCGATATTCAAAAATTACAGAATGCGGTCAAACCTTTGATCCAATTCCGTTGTTTAATTATATTAAAAATCGTGATAATGATATAAGGAATCACGCAGAAGATACTTTGCTATTAATGTTTGAAAGAATTCCTCTTAAATTTGAAGTAGATCTTAATAATTGGAAGTATAAAAGTGCTGTAATGGATGGTTTGTGTGATCAAGATCCCAATTCAAGAAGGATTTGCTATAAAATTTTAGTTCAATTAGAAAAGGATGTCCCAGAAATAACCTTACCTTGGATTATTGAATCACTTGATTCACCAAATTATGATAGAAACATCCCAATCCTAAAATCCCTTTTAAAGGCTGATATTAATATTCTTGATGATCTACCAAATTATATGTATAATAATCTATTGAATGATACAGATTGGAGAATTAAATTATTAGGATTGAAATTGTTGACACGTTTATTTAAAATAAATAATGACCTAGTTTCAAAAATAAATATTAAAAAGCTAATAAATGACCCCAATAGTAAAATCCAGGTAGAAGTCCTCAAAATTTTTTCAGAAATCCCTCGAAAACTCCCTGAAGATATAATCATAGAGAAAATCTTTCATACTAATAAAGAAATAAGTGCTGCGGCTATAAAAAACTTGAAATCTCTGAATTATAATGAATTTAATAGTAAATTTATTTCAAAAGTCATTCATTTAATGGAAGATCCATCTAGTTCAGTTAGAGCTTCAATTTTTGAAATTTTGGGAGGGATAGGGAGTTTTAAAAAAAATAAAATTCCATTATTACCTTTCCTCGAGGGATTGATTGATCTCGATGAAAATGTTAGAACATCTGCATCTTTAGCGCTAGAAAAATATTACAAAGAGGAACCTAAATTGTTAGATTTAGATGATGTTATAAATAAAATTGACCCAAATAATGTTGAGGTATTAAATAGTATTTTATTCTTACTCGGAAGATTATGGGAAAAAGATCCTAAAAAAATCTTAACAACATTGCTGGTTTTTATAAAATTCGAAAATAACCAATTAAAAGAAAATATTTCGGATATTTTAATAGAAAAATATAAAGAAAATCCAGAATTAATAATTCAAAATTTAATAAGAATTCCTGATGATTCTGGATATATAACAAAAGGGATTGTTGCTAAAACACTTATCAATATTGGAAGAAAAGATTCAAAAAACATGATTCAGATATTAATAGATTTTCTTAAAAATGAGAATAATGATATAAAATTAAATGCAATTATTTCTTTAGACGGATTAGTAGAAGAATTTCAGAAAGACCTTAACATAAAACCTATTATTAAATTAATACAAAATAGTGAGGATACACAAATTAAAAAAGAAGCTTCGAAACTTACTTCAAGAATTGCAAAAACAGATCCTAGATTAGTTAAACCTTTAATACCTGAACTTATTGAATCATTAACTGAACAAGAAACATCTGTAAAAATCGTTCTATTTAAATCAATATTGGAAATTGCAAAATCTTCTCCTGATATAATACCGATTCAGACTATTTCTAATTTTCTTTCAGATCCTGATTCATTCATACGTGAAATAAGTACAAAAATTCTTGGTATTATAGGATTTAAAAAACCTATGGTTGTAACTGATAATTTAATTAATAAAGCCTTAATTGACGAAGATTGGATTGTTAGAGAAGCAGCAGTTTCAAGTCTGGGGGCAGTTATTGATCATCTAGAAGATAAGAAAAGAGTAATAGAAAAACTTACAGCTTTACTCGACGGGGAACAGGGATGGGTTCGTCGATCCACTTTAATAATTTTATCAAAAATTGAAGAAGTAGATGAAACTTATGTACCATTTGAAAAACTTCTAAATTGTTTAACAAATGAAGATCCCAAAGTAAGGGGAGCAGCTGTTGGGTTATTAAAGATTTATAGTAGTAACATTGAAGAAATCTTTGATAACATTGTAGAATTATTGGGTGATCCTGAGAAAGGAGTAAGAACAAGTATAATCAATAGTATCACAGCATTAATACAAAAAGTAGGACTAAGTGTACTTTTATCAAAGCTTTTAAAGAATTTAAGTGATTCAGGATCAATTGAAATCCAGCGTTCGATATCGCAGATTTTAGGAAGAACAGCAAAATATGAAAATGAAAAAATTAAAAAACGTGTTATATCGGTCTTAAAAATTAGATGTGAGATGAGTCAAGATCCTATTATTTGTGGTACCCTTCAACAATTAAGAGAAAGTTGAATAAATTAAACAATCTAACTAAAAAAAACCGATTACTAAATCTTTTCTCCCATTTAATTTTTAAATTGTAGATTTATTCACTGTTTAATAACCTATCCCTTAATATTCATCATTAAAATAGCATAAATAAATAATTTAAATATTCGATTTATAAAATAGGAGTGATTTAACACGACAACCCCCCTTTCTAACCCAACAATCCCGATAAACAGAATCCAACAGTTTGAAGATTTTTACCAACTATTTCAAGAAAAACCCGGTGTATATAAATATTTAGACCAAATTAATAATATTATCTCAAAGGGGGGAAATACGTTAATCGTTTTATATGAGGATTTATTGGCATTTGATGCACAGATTGCAAATAAACTAAAAACCGATCCGGAATCGGTGTTAGAAGATGCTATTGATGCTTTTAAAAACATTTTAAAATTCCAAGGAATTGTATTAAGTTATCAACATTACTTTGTTAGAGTTACAACGAATGATAAGAAATCCCCGTTATTTATAACTCTAAGAGGACTTAGAGCAAAAAATATTGATAATTTTATTTGGTCAAAAGGGATTCTGATTAGAACCTCAGCCATTAGACCAAAATTAATAAAAGCGACTTTTGAATGTGCGTTATGTGGGATCACATTTGAAGTAATTCAACTAACATCTAAAATTAAATGGCCTAATTTTTGCAGCAGTCAGCGATGTAAAGCTAAAACTCAATCAGATTTCAGGCTTATTTCAAAAAGTTCAGAATTTATTGATTGGCAGAGTATCATGATCCAAGAAATACCTGAAGATTTACCACCCGGAAGAATTCCCAGATCTGTTCAATCGATTTTAACGCATAATTTGGTTGATTCAGTTAAACCTGGAGATAGAATAAAGTTTATGGGTATTTTTAAATCGGTTTTAGCTCAATCAACCCAAAGTAATAACTCTACTTTATTTAAAACCTTTATTGATGTTAATTTTATCGATCCTGAAGATAAAAGTGACTTAGAGCACAAAATAT
>Ga0209976_10000198_pt1 | contig 44343 bp, 71 predicted proteins | sample SumtaG_FD_182806 | JGI IMG/M metagenome (GOLD analysis project Ga0209976, IMG submission 182806) | Deep subsurface microbial communities from Indian Ocean to uncover new lineages of life (NeLLi) - Sumatra_00157 metaG (SPAdes) (version 2) | ecosystem: Environmental > Aquatic > Marine > Oceanic >... | reverse complement strand
ATAATAGTTCTTCAATAGCAGAACTTATACATACGCTTCAGTAGAATATAGTGAAAATTCTGTTCTTAAGTTCCCAAGGAGATGGAATCTCCCTCGCACAGCGGATGGCTTCTGAGGGCCACTCCGTACACGTGTTCGTTCGAGGCCACGGCGGTTCTGGAGCAGACGTGCTTGGAACAGGCTTTGTGAACCGCGTTCAAACGTGGCGGCCTAATCTCATGGATTCCGACCTGGTAGTTTGTGATAGCCCGGGATTCGGGAATTATGCCAAAGTTCTACGTGGAAATGGACGTCCGGTGTTTGCTTGCAATCGTCTAGCAGATATGGCTTTATCTCCAAGTAGACAATCAAGAATACTCTCGCTCCTCTCAATGAAAGTTCCCGGGGAAGAAATTCCACAAGACGCCGTTCCTTGCATCGTCCAAGCATGGTATAATGGTCGTTCTTGGGTACGCCCCTTTCTTGTATCCATGAATGAAGATCACTTCATGAATGGCGATGTAGGTCCCATAGTTCCTTCGATGGGTTGTCTCACCTGGGCGGCAAAGAAAGATTATCCACTTTTTGAGAATGTACTGTTCCCACTTGAGAAATTCCTCAAGAAAATATCTTGGCGCGGACCGGTGAATGTCCGATGCCGAGTATGGTTGAAAGGTACTTCAGTAGATAGTCTATTGTTAGGCTTCCAATATGACAGCACTTTTGCTCTCATAGAGGGCCTGCAGGAGCCGTTGGGAGATGCTATATTCGAAACCGCTATTGGACTTAAAAAGTCTCTGCACATCACTACTTTTGATTACATGCTTTCAGCTAGGATTTCTGTGCCCCCCTGGCCTCATGCACAGCCTAATGGAGAAATCCGCGGTATGGGCATTGGTGAGCTTTCAGATCAAGCCCTCAAACATCTGCACTTCCAAGATGCTTATTGCGAAGGTAAGTTGTTTCGTATCGCTGGGCTCACGGGGGTAGTATGCAGCGCGACAGCAGTAGGAAGGAGCATCGACGAGGTACAAGCGAGAGTTCTCCGCACCGTGCGTGGGATTCCCCTGGAGGATAAACAATACCGGACGGATATTGGTAAGGCCTCGGGAGAGAGGCTCAAGAAACTGCAAGAATATGGATATTTGAGTTGAGAATTTTCTGGTGCCCAACGAAAATCTAAAGCGCCGAGTTCCTCCGATTCCACAACCTCAACTCGGTGGTGGGCGCAGTCGATTTGATATCTTCTTGGAGAATTTTGTATCCGATATAAAGGAAGATCCTTTAGGGAATGCAGAATTGCTTTCCTCTCCAATACCGGTGGTAGGAGATGTTCTAGGAACTGCCGCGGGAGTACAGAGATTCGCTAAGGACCCAAGTGTAGAAGAGGCGCTGTTTACTGCCTTGGGGATAGCTCCTTTTGTTTCTGGGGCAATGATAAAGGACTTAGTCGGTCCTAGATTGAAACAACTTGTTAAAGAATTAAACGCCTCCGGGGACGAAGCTCGAACCATTCTTGGCCAGGACACAAAGCTAGCAACTGTCCTAACCGGCGTGGATGATGCTCAGAGTTTACGTCGAGCAGCGGATAATCCAGCCACCCCTGAACTTACTAGAGCTCGAATTAAAAGAAAGTTGAAAGAAATTGAATTAGAAGATCCTTTCACAGGAGAACTTACGAATGCTGGGGATCTTACTAGTCAAGAACTTCTAGATCTTCGTACCCAACTTCGTGGGAAAGATCGAGCGCTCCAGATGAAACGTAAAATAGTAGAGAAAGAATTTGAGCGCCTTCAGGAACTTGGGCAGAATCTTCAAGGGAAACAAAACTAATGCCTGCTGGATATCTCAAAGGTAAGCCTGACCCCGAGTTCTGGTTGCGCCAAGTCCGCTTAGGCACTGCCTTTCGTAAGAAATTCACCCACGAAGAATCCTGGTCTACTTGGAGAGACTACTACCGTGGAAACTGGCACGCAGGGGTGATTCCCTCCAATCTATACTTTCGTATGGTCCGAACGATTGTCCCACGAATATACTTCCGTAATCCGTCCGTTTCGGTTCAAGCCTCCCAGCCTGGGGTCATGCCTATGGCTTTTGCTAAAGTCCTCGAATCTGTGGACAATAAGCTTATCAAGCAAATGCGGATGAAGCAGCAGATTAAGAAAATGGTCCAGGATACTTGGATGTGGGGATCTTCTTTTGGAAAGCTCGGTTTTGGGGCTGAGTTCGTTCCTACTCCTATCCTTGGCGAAGCTACAGATCGTCCTATATCCTCAGGTGGGGAGATCTTTGAGTATAATTCTCGAGTACTCCGTCAAATGCCCTGGTTTAGTCGGGTAAAAACAGGAAACTTCGTTCTTCCTGCGAATACGGAATCTCTCGACTGTGCTCGCTGGGCAGCAGAATGGATTCGCCGTCCTATGGATGATGTTCGCTCAGATCCTACCCTCAAAAATGTAAAGAATCTCCGTGCCGGCTCTGCACATAAAACCCACATCGACCCGCCTATGTCCTCTCCTATCGAAGACGGCGAAGACATGATAGACCTTTTGGAGATTCGAGACAAAAAGCTTGGGAAAGTCTTCGTTCTTGCTCCACACATCACTGAGAAAATTCTATTCTTCGATGATGACTTCTTTCAGCAGGATGGCGGATTCAACTGGCATATGCTGGTCTTTAATGAGGACGATGACGTTGCTTGGGGAGTTCCCGATGCACATATCCTCGATCCGCAGCAACGCGAACTAAACGAAGTTCGCACCCAGCAGATGAAACATCGTCGCCTTTCCTTAGTGAAATTCCTTGTAAAGATCGGTGGCATGGACGATGAGGAAGCAGAAAAACTTGTTTCCGAAGTCGTTGGACCAGTTATCCATACTAAGGGAGATCCTGATAGTGTGGTAAAAGTTCTTACTGCCGCAGGTATTCCTAATGGGTTAATCGAAGCTGAAGCGATTATTCTCCAAGACGTGCGGGAGCAGCAAGGCTTTGGGCGTAATCAATTCGGTGAGTTCTCTGAAGGCAAATCGAAGCGCACAACTGCAACCGAAGCAGCTATCGTACGGAATGCTTCTGAGATTCGTGTAGACGAACGCAGAGATATGACCGCTGATATGCTAACGGATGTTATAGATTCGATGCATACAGTTATCTTTCAACATTGGACTGGTGAGGAAGTGATTAACGTAGCAGGTCCACAAGGAGCTCCTTTATGGGTGCGTTTCAGGCCTGAGATTCTCAAGCAAGGGAGCTATGAAATTAAGATTGACCCAGATACTTCTATCCCACAAACAAAGGAATTGCGTGAAGCTAAGGCGTTGACGTTGTATCAGCAGTTGAAAACCAATCCTTTGATAGATCCTTTAAGGTTGACCCAGTATCTCTTGAATGAAATGGAAGGAGTGCAGTTCTCGTCCATGCTTCGAGGAGATTTGCAAGGACAAGGAACACAGCAGAGACCATTGGATGTAGGTCAATTGGGAAGTCTCCTTGGGCAAGCTCCTCAGGTGGCGGGGCTTCTCGCTGGGCCGCAAAGTGCGCCGGTGGCGGAACAATAATAGGAACCTCCTGATGCCTTTTTATGATCTCCGATGTGACGAGTGCAAGGAAGAGCATATCGATGTGTTCTTGAAAATTGCTGATCTCGAGAACATTCCCTGCAAAGATTGCTCCGCTCCCATGCGAGTGCTCATTCGGCCTCCAGGGTTGTCCATCTTCAAATCACAATGGTTCGAGCATATTGACAACGACCCACAGTATGTGACAAGCAAGAAGCAACTCCGCAAGATCTGTGCAAAGAATGATCTCACATGTTACTATAGTATAGATGGGGAACGCGGTCCTCATGTAACGGAAGTCTAAATAGACTACAGGAGAAAGTGATGCCAAATCCGAGATTAACTGTTGAATTCCTTCCGAATGGTTCCAGTACGGTGAAGTTCTCTTCTATCGATGGAATCACTCCGGGAAAGGTAGCTCGAGCAGCAATGCAAGCAAGAAAGGAACTCGTGCGCTTGTGCGCGTTGGCTGGAGTAGAAATGCGAAGGAAGCGTACAGAGGAAGCGGCGGAGCAAGCAAGACTTATTGAAGAAGCCCGAGAAGTGGCAGAGGCGAGAAGTCCTTCTGAAGAAGAAGTTCCTGAAGTTGAAGACGAAGAAGTTCCTGAAGTTGAAGACGAAGAAGTTTAATCTCTAATCTCTTCTAGCACACATGAGGTGTGAAATGAATAAACCTAAGACAGAAGATGAACTCAAGAAGGCGGCTGAAGAAGCTGTAGAAAAGTCCGGTAAGGATATGGTAGCTCTCCAATCTGCCGTGAAGACCCAAACAGAGGAGAATGCGAAGCTCCTAAAAGGAATGCAGGCTCTTGCTGGTGTAGTGAAGTCTCAGAAAGATGCCATCGAATCTATGCAAGGCTCTTTCCAGAAACTCTCTGATGAGCAAGGCACACAACGGAAGACTCCTGCCTCCGGTAATGACCAGGATGTAGAAGCTCTTTCGAGGAAGGAATTCTTACACGATGTAATTCTTCCTGAATTGGGAACCATGCTTGATACGAAACTCAAGACTGTTTCCGACCGACTAGAAAGCGTTTCCTCCGAATTCGAGACCAAAGCCGTGAGGGATGAAGTCTCTTCTATTCGAGGAAATCGCCCTGATTTTGACCACTGGAAGCAAGAGGTTGCCAAAGAACTCCGGGGCAATCCAAATCTTTCAGTAGAGGATGCTTATCTTCTTGCACGAACCCGAGATCCAGACAAGTCCAAGAAGGTAGATGAGGAAATAGCTACGAAGCAAAAGGAAGAGGCAGAACGAAGTGCTGCTGAGCAAGGAAGCAACTTTGGCGGAATGCGCCCCTCGGGGGGTGGTGAAGTCGAAGAACGTACTGATATGGAACCTGATGAGGCCGCCGACGCAGCGTGGGACGAAGTTGAGGATGCCCTGGGCGGGCGAGAGGAAATGCAAAAGGCTCTAGGGATAGACACTATATAGATAGATGGAATCTATCAATCACTTCTAAAGGTGAAATCCAATGGCAGCAGTACCTGCTAATTTAACTGAAACACTCGACAACCTATACTCCAGTACCTGGCGGCATCGGTTGCAGGTGATTCAGGACAATATCTTCGACTCGGTTCCGTTCTGGTTCTTCATGCGGGACAAGGGGCGGTTGCAAACCACCTCAGGTGGTCGAGATATCGCTGAGCCGATCCAGCACGCCAAGAGTGACCAGATCTTCTGGCTCACGAAAGGCGGTACGGTTTCGCTGAACGACTTCGAGTTCATCACTACCTCTAAGTGGTCGTGGAGATATCAAGTCGGTTCCATCGTGCGATTCTTCGTCGATGATCAGCAGAATCGAGGAAAGGCTCTAATCGTCAACTTCATGAACGCTAAACTGGCGAATCTGCAAAGTGCTCTTGCAGACGACCTCGAGCAGCGTCTCTTTGAAGGTGACAACTCAGCTACCAATAAGATCTCTGGCCTTCAGCATCTGGTGGCCGACGATCCAACAGCCGCTGTAACTGTCGGTGGCATCACGCAGAATGACAATACCTTCTGGAGAAACCAGTTCTCCGACGAAGCTAGCAATAGCTTTGCCACGTTAGGCGTGTCTGCAATGCGTACGATGTTCCATGACACGTCACAGAATCTGGGCAATTCCAAGCCGGATATTATTGTCTCTGGGCAAACTCCCTATGAGCGGTACGAGGATTTCGTTCTCGATTCGCACTATAGGACTCAGAACAATAAGCTGGCTGATGCTGGATTCGACAACCAGAGCTTCAAGGGCGTTCCAATGATTTGGTCGCCGCAGTGTGCGAACACTCGGATGTACTTCCTGAACACTCGTCATCTGACGTTCAGGTACGATCCGATTGCGTTCTTCGACATGACGGAATGGAAGCACATTCCTGAGCAAGTCAAGGACCGCGCTGCACAGATCATTACTGCCTGTGCTTTCACTACAAGTCGACGCCTCACTCAGGGCGTGCTTTTCGGTCTGGATACGGCGTAAGCCCCGGCCGGTGTCGTGGGGAGGGATTGGATGCCCTCCCTACTTTATTTGGTAACTTCATAGAGGAATGCGAAAATGCCAAGTGGTATGAAAAAGATCTTCGTAACGAAACTCACGGATGTAAAGACAACGGATGTTGAGGGCCTCGGTACTATTCGTTTCGAGGGAAATAAGGTCTACAAGTGGGTTCAGTATAACGAAGAAGCCGCTGCGGTGGATGGTGTGGCTGGAGAAGTAGCATACTATGATGCGATCGACGGTTACAAACTTCATCAGGTGACTTCCGATCTTACTGCATCTTCTTCGATCGGTGCCGGAGTGCTTCAGGCTATTATGTCAGAAGCTGAATACGGTTGGATTCAGATTAAGGGCTTCGCTACCTTGAGCATCGCGCTTACTGTAGCTACGGACGATTCTCCGTATACTCCAACAGGTAGTGGTGATGGTACTTTGGATATCAACGTCGCTACTGCAGCGAATGCTCATATCTGTGCCTGGACCGGAGACGCTTCGGATAAGGAAATCATCTGTGACTTTCCATTCTAAGGAAGTTTCTAAAGGATTTACCTCCAAGGGGCACGGATGCCCCCTTCTATTGACCAACCTTTGGTCAAAAGGATAAACCTCTAATGTCCTTTACGAATCAAATCCTTCAAGACGAAGTCCATGCGGCGCTCGCAACTCGTGATGATTTAACCGTTGTCGCTGGCTCTCGTATTGAACGTTGGCTAAATATCGCTCAGGTGAAAATCACTCGAGAGAGCCTCTGGGAAGAACTTGAAACTCCTGATGCAGAATTAACTCTCCCCGCAGACGCTACTAGCTTAGCTTATCCTGCGAATTTCCGTTACCAGTTGAGTATGGTTCTCAAAGATGGCGATAGTACAACTAGGTTGCATTGGCTAACTCCTACAGAATTCGACAAACGCTTTCCAAGAATTCATGATTCTACTGCGACGCTAACAAAGAGTTCTCCAAACTTCTTCAATAATTGGGGAAAATTCTGGGCTTTTTGGCCAGTTCCAGATATAGAATACAAGATCAATATCAAGCGCGGCTCTTGGCCCATACCACTAACTACGCTTGCCCAGACTACGGAGTTAGAAGAAAAGGATGATTTGCTAATAGTCCTTGCAACAGCAGATCTAATGGATTCTCTTGGAATGCTAGATAAGGCTGTAAAGAAGTATCAAGTCTTTGGTGCTCTTCTTGCTCGAGCAAAAGAGGAAGAGAAGATAAAACCTGGTAGAGATATAGTACCCGTATTTGAAGCAGGAGTATCAATAGGAGACTATTGGTTAGATCCCTTTGTGCGAGGAGTTCACTAAATGGCACATACACAAGTTTGGGATTCGGCTTACGAGAATATCCCTGCCGATAACGATCAAGCATCCGAAGGTGCTTTGCGGATACGAAATCTCAAACGAGATACTCGTGAGCGGGCTGAGGTAGATCACGATTGGGATGATACTACGGATGCAGGAAAGCATACGCAGATTACTTTTGTAGATCCTCTCGGAGCAGATCCTGCAGATGTTGCCGATGAGGGGATGCTCTATACTAAAGACGTATCCACAAAAGCTGAATTGTTTTGGAAAGATGAGGATGGGAATGTTCTACAACTTTCCGCTGCGGGCGCTGTTTTCGGTGTTCAGCCATTAGATGCTGAGTTGACTGCAATAGCAGCGCTCGTAAGTGCAGCAGATAAACTTGCTTATTTCACAGGTTCGGGTACTGCAGCGCTTACTGCATTCACTGTTGCTGGTCGTGCGCTCGTTGATGATGCTGATGCAGCTGCGCAACGTACTACTCTCGGGCTCGGCGCATTAGCAGTCCTAGCCACCGTTGACACTGCTGAAATAGCTGCTGCTGCCGTAGAGAGAGCAAAGATCACAACTGCCACCGCTAGTACAGCTGGGGCTTCAAACACTAATACGAAGGTTGATGTTACCCTGAATGCTTATTCGTTCTTCCCAATGCTACATACAGGCGTAAGACAAGCGCTGATTAGTGGGCATTCGGTAGATGGCGCTTCAGCCGACAACCCCCGCCTCGCAATTTCAAATATTGGTGGTGGCGGGAACACAACTTTTGACGTAGACCACAGGTATATAAACGCATAATGTTATACTGTCGTGCTTACTTTTCTGCTGGGGCTCTTTTGCATTTTCATGTGCAGGAGACTGACATTACTTTCGAGCCGGTTGAGGATCCAATAGTAGATGAGGCTGTAGATTTCACAATCGATAACGGCGCGAACCCTTTTGTACGCGCACGCGCACTCATGAACCGATTAACGATTGTTCCCGCAACTGCTCGAGTGACATGGCGGGGACCTGCTGAGGGTGCAGTTGCTAGCGTTCGCCGGTCACCACGCGCGAGTTAAAAAGGCATAGTAATATGTCTGCAAAAAGATTTCCTGTCTTTGATATTAACTTAACTAGCTTCTCGCCTGAACAAAGAGTACAGTTGCAATCTTTGCTCAGGCAACTTGTAGTTTTACGAGAGCAGGAACTTCTTCCTAAAATCTACACGAATGCTTCTCGTCCCGCAGCAGGAATTATGGGAAAGATTATCTTTAATTCCGATGATGGCCAGTTAAATATCGACGACGGTACGAATTGGACACTTCCTGATGGAACCACAACGTAAGGACTTCTAATGCCTGGACAAGATATCCAACTTCCTGATGGCGTTACTTCTCGGTTTGTTAACCGTTTAGACGCTGGTTTGGACGTTTCAGATGATCCAGATGATTTAGATGATTCCAAGGCAAGTGATCTTCTAAACGTATTCTTCCGTCAGGGGCAGATTCGTTCAGACACCGGGTATGATAAATTTCAAGGCGTGGTGGTTGGAGCGCCTAGACGAGTCTACCGGTTTGTACTTGCTAGCCAGACTGTAGAATATCTTCTAATAACAAATGCTACCTTTTATAGGCGGATAGCTTCTGCTTGGCAGTACATTTCTAATGGAACCGACACCACCACAGATGCTATTGAACCCGCAGCGGAAACGGTTATCTCTGTTGTAGATGTTACAGGTTTCTCTGCGACAGATCGGATTGGTATCGCCTTAGATGATGGTTCTCAGCACAGGACTACGATTGCTTCTATCGATGGCGGGCTCAATGACATTACTATAGACGATGGCATCCCCGCCGGGAGACAAGCAGATAGCGGTGCAGTGGTCTTAAAAGCTGCTGTATATGTCGGAATTGATGACCGACAAATTAGTATTGTTACTGACCCTTCTAACGATTGGGTAATCTTTACTAATGGCGTTGACGTAGTTCAAAAGTACGACCCTGCCGCAGGAGGAACTGTTACAGCCCTCGGAGGGCTATCTACAGTCAATGTAGATACTTGCAGAACCCTTGCTATTTTTAACAACACCTTGTTCTTGGGTTTTGTTGTAGAGAGTGCTACGAATAAACCTCAACGTGTACGAAACTCGGACGTAGGAGGCTTTGAGATTTGGAATGCGGGCATTGCGGGGTTTTCAGATTTCTTTGATGAAGAGGATGATATAAAGCGTTTAATAATCCTCGGACCTTTTTTGATTGCTTACCGTGCGAATTCGATTCGTCGAGGGGAGTGGACAGGCGACGATACAGACCTTGTTGACTGGAATACTATGGTAACAGAGAAAGGTATAGTTTCTCATGATGCTGTAATTCCTATAGGAACTCGTCACATCTGTATGGACGAATCTGACATCTATGAATATTTCGGAGGCTTCGATGCTGATAGTATCTCAGGAGAACTCTTTGATAAACTATTCGGAGTAGGTTCAGAGGTTTCTCCTGGATTCTTTCAGCGCGTATTTGGGATTCATCTACGAGGTTTGCGAGAGATTTTTATCTTCTGGCCTAATACAAATGATGAGTTTCCTACGAAAGTTGCGAGGCTAGATCTTAATAAGAATCGGTGGTCTATTCGAGATTTTAGTATAGAACTTTCTGGTTGGGGGATATTTGAGGAGACTATCTCCAAAGCCTGGAGTGAGCTCGAAGGTGATTGGACAGCACAGTCGTTTACTTGGGGAAGTAGTATCGTACAAGCATCTGCTCCGACCATGCTTCTTGGAGGAGACGTTGCATTACAAGTATTTGAATATGATTTCTTCTCTACCACAGACGACGGCGCGGCTATTCCTTGGAATTGGGTAAGCAAAAACTTCATGATTTCTGAATTAGAAATTCGCATGGATTCGTTTTCTATTTTTGCCAAAGGGGGTGTCCTAACCATTGAGTATAGTACAGACAAAGGCGGGAGCTGGAAGAACTATGCTACGATAACTCTCACTGGAGCGTTAACAAAGTATGAGGTATACAAGCAATTTGTTTCAAGGCAAGTTACGTGGAGACTCTCGGGATCTGGTAGCGGCTTTGCAATAGATTGGTTTGGCTTTACTTTCATAATTGAAGGCGAAAGTAGATAGGATATTAGTAGGAGAATTGCTATGCCCTTGGATTTTAACAATCTAACAACTACCAAACCGGCACCTTTGAGTCAACCGTCTTCTACTGTTGGTGGGAAGAATACTTTTCCTCTTGCTAACAACGCTGATCCTGTTGATTTCCTTGGTTTAGTTGATGATCAGGCACTTAATGATTTGATCTTTGGGACTGCTCCGAGTGCTGAGTTCAAAAGTCTTACTACATTAACTCCTGAGCAGCAGACGGGATTATCTAGTGTTCTAAATCTTCTTTTTAGTTCGGGAAACCCGGAAGGTTTTGGCGGAGAGCTTACTGCTGGACTAAGCAATCTTCAACAGACTTCTCTTGAAGGGTTAGAACAGAATGCTTTAGCACTAGCTTCTGGAAGTACGCCTACTCAACAACTTGCTATTCAAGCGTTGGAGGGTTTGCTTAATCCTAATCCTACGGATTTCCAAGATTTCTTTCAATCGTCTGTAGTAGATCCGGCCCTCGCTACTTTTAATGAGCAAATCCTTCCAAGTATTGGAGCAAAGAATGCAAAGAACTTTTTCTCCTCGGGTCGGCTCACGCAAGAGGAGCTTGCTACTGAGGATTTGTTAGATTCTTTGACTGCACAAGCATCTGAATTTGCATTTGCTACTCAAGAATCTGCCCAGAACCGCACCTTACAGGCTTTGGGGCTGGTAGACACCGTTACTGGGGCTCCTATCGACCAAGCTATTAAGTTGCTAGAAGCTGGACAGATTCCTCAGCAAATCGAACAAGCTGGGCTTACTGCAGAGTATACAGAATTCTTACGAGTACAGCAGGAAAAAGCTCTTCGTATCGAACAGATCCTAGGCGCTTTGAATGTACAGGGAGTGGAGAACATCGGCATCGGCCTTGGGGGGCAGGAAGGTTTACTTGGAGGGCTTATTGGCGGTGGTGGCGGTAGTGCAATAGGCGGAGCTATTGGAGGTATTTTCTCCTCACGAGAACTCAAGGAAGATATTGTTCCTCTAAGCGATGACGAAATTCTTCAAGCACTGGAAGATATAGATCTGCACACTTGGAGATACAAGGGAGATACAACTACTCATATGGGGCCAATGGCAGAAGATTTCCAGGAAACCTTCAAAGTCGGCGATGGCAAGACTATCCATTTAGCCGATGTAATGGGTATTACTTTAGCGTCGAATAAAGCATTAGCAAGAAAAATCGATGCTCTGATGGAAGCGGCGTAGGCGGGCTAGTCAGCACGGCGCAGTAGTAGGAGAAACCTCTCATGGCTTCAATTATTAATCTCCCTAGAGATGAACGCTTCGGTAATATCGGTGCCGGGATAGGCGCTGGACTTCAGGCATTCTTTGATGAAAGAAAAAAGAAAGAAAGAGCAAGACTTTTTAAGGAAGCTCTTGAGGAGCTTACAACTCAACCTGAAATTGCTCCTCGAGGACTTGGGGAGGACGAGGATATTGCAGAGGAAGAGCCTACTCCAGAACAAGTTGCTAGCGGATTGGAGCAGGTTCCAACAGGAAAACGACTTCCCCGTGAAGGAGATGACCTTCCCCCAATTTCAGAGATTTTAAGTGCCTTTGGAGAGTTTCTTGAACCAGGAGATATAGCAGGTATTATTCTCAGCACTAAACTTCAGAAGTTAAATAAAACTCCTCCGTTGACTCCAGCGCAAGTTCGAGAAACTGCAAAGGCTAGACGTGCGGGTACACTAGAAGCGGATAGTGAGGGAATTCAAAAATTAGAAGCTGCAAGAGCGGCAGCCGAAGCAAAGGGAAATTCTCGCCGTGCTAGTATGCTTGAAAGGCAGATTGAAAAGCTTAGTGGCAAGTCTCTAAAGACTATCGGAAAGGAGGCAGAAGTAAAGAAAGCTGGTTCATTAAAAGCTAGGCGGGAAAGCATCCAAGGAATTTTGGATTCGTTGGGGAGAGAATCCTCAGCGGATATAGCTTCGGTAGATAATCTTTTCTCTGGTACGGATAAGGCTAGTAAGGATGCGGTTTTAGCGACAAATCTCTTTATTCAAGCAAGAGCTCTTACTAGTGCTGGAGAATCGAGCCTAGCAAATAGTTTGATTACTCAAGCTAACTTTCTAGTAGATAATAGTCCGGAGATTCTTCGCTCAAAGGATTTGAATAAGCCCATCTCTACGGCTCTCGCAGCGGAACTTGGAGTTCCTGCAGGAACAACTCTCGGAGAAGTAAAGAATTTAACTCCGCGATCTCCAGAAGATGTTACTAGGGCCACTTCCGAAGCTGGTGAGATAGGAAGGAAGATAGTTAAGGCTCGTGCAGATCTTGGCTTTATTGATGAAGCTAGAGTTACGCTAAACGGGTTGCGGGAGAAACTTAAAACTGACCCGGGCTTAGTTGGCGTACGCGGTAGCCTACGTGCAACGGGTAAGACCGTCGTTGGTGTATTATCTGATTTAGGTCTTGAGGGTATTGTAGACTCTGCTAAGGAAATAGTTGGGATGGCTTCTGGTGATGAGGCTAATGAAGTTGGGGGCCTTCTATCCGATCCTACTCTCTCCGTTCTAGATATTATCGAAAATAGCGTTGGGCTTATCTTGGCTAGATTGCAGACTCCTGAAGGACGTGTTCCTGTTGAGGTTATTAAACGAGCTCTTGCTATAGTTAAACTTCGTGGGCTTAGATCGTCTGAACAGGTTATAGATAGGCTTGGCCTTATAGATAATTTGCTTAGTGAACGAGAAGCAAATATCCGAAATCAGTTTGGTATGCTTGCTGAAGAAGATCAAGCGGCACAAGATGATATCCTTTTAGGTGATAATGGAGAGCCTCTTCGTGAATTTGCAATAAGGAATGGCCGCCTTGTGGAGATTACTAATGAGTAAAATTCTAGTAAAAGGTCTTGGTGTCGTTGAGATTGCGGGGGAAGTTCCAACGGAGGAAGAAGAATTTCTAATAGCGGAACAACTGCAAGAAGCTTCTCGTATTGGCACCGCAGATAGGCCAGGTGAAGCTAGAGCTATTACAAAAGAAGAATTTGGAAAGGCTTCAAGAAGAGAATCTATAGAAGATCTGCCAGCAATTTTAGAATTCCTTGCAGAAATGGCTCCTGCTACTTCTCTAAGTGCGGCGGGAGGTTCTTTAGGACTTCCTGCTGGTCCTGTAGGAGTTGGTGTTGGTGCGGGAATTGGAGGACTTTTAGGAGAAATTCTTGGACAGGAATCTGGGATTTCTCCTGAAAATGAATTGGCAAAGCCTTTTGCGGCGCTTAGTCCTATTGGAGGTACAGCCGTTGGGGGAGGTTTGAAGCTTGGTAGGCGTCTTCTTGGCGGTAGTTTGACTACGATACCTCCAGCAAGGGCGGCTTTGGGAAGATTAGCTGAGCGTGAAGCGGTAGAGGATTTTGAGAGTTTGGGTTCAAAGGTTATCGCAAAACAAACGGGTTTGATGAGTAGGCCCTCTTCGGTGCTTTATCAGTCAGCTCGGCGAACAGGGGCTGTTGTCCCTGGGAAGGAATTAAAAAATACCAGTGCTGCATTAGCACAACTCGATGATGAATTAAAGATAATTGCAGATTTTCCTGAAGGAAAACAAGCGATTGATCTAATTGATAGGACAATAGCTGCGCTTGGGGGGCAGGAACCCATTTCGTTTGATACTTTTATCAAAACAAGACAACTAGTAGGGGCTGCTCTTGATCGAGCGGAGCGCGCCTCCGGTGTTCGCTTAGGCTCTGCGAAAAGATTATTCAAAGCGATGAGCGATGATATAGATACTATCGCTAAGGGTACTACGAAAGCTCGACGTCCGGCCAAGATAGCACAAACAGCTGCGAAACGAGCAAAGTTGGAATTCTCTGTAAAAGACATGGATGCTGCCGTTGCTAGGTTTACTAAAGATGTTCCTGGGGATGAAACCGCCGCACAACTTAATGTAGTAGGTTTGCAGAAGTGGTTTCGAGATGTGACAAATCCAAAGAGTGTGAAGTTTGATAAGAACTTTTCCGAATCACTACGAAAAGAAGTTCCCGCTGTACGGAAACACCTAAGCGATTTAGCGAAACTTGCAGAAGATACAAATCCTGCGGGGCGTGGGTCGATAGTTGTTCGTGGTATTGGTGCTAAGACTGGACGAACTATTATTGGAGGTATGATAGGCTTTGGTGTTGCCGGCCCCCTTGGCGGGGGCGTTGGAGCTTTGGCAGGTGCATCCTTGCCTGAAATGGTAACAGCTTTACTTATGTCTCCGCAGGGAGCGCGAATGTTAAAGCGTGCTGTGCGCTTGGGGAAAGGAGATATTCCAGCGCAACGATGGGCCTTCCTTGGACAACTTGTAAACCAAGTAGCAGGAGCAGAAGTAAATGATTCTGCTGGGGGGATTAAAACGCTTGGAAACTTGCAAAGACGAGCTGTGGAAGATATAGGACAGAGCTTCTAAAAGCCGGCAAGAACATATCGAAGAAGTCGTCCACAAGCCCATAGGAGTATTGCAGGGATAAGTATAACGAGAAAGAATAATACCCACCCTCCTGGATGTTCTTGGGCTACTAATCCTCCAATAATAAGATATATAATAGCAAGCGTTGAGGCTATCCAAGAAAGAATCTTGCCTAACCTAGCTAGAATTCCTACATCTTCATAGGTATTATAGATCTTTTCCATTAGTTGATATCCTAGTATCTACCTACAATATACTGTTCCGTCGCTGTAGGTAATACAATATTCTGCAGTGCCATCAGGACGGAAGATTAGAACTTCTTCCTGCCCGTAGGCAAACACCTTAGAAACTCCAAATAAGATGATTCCGAATATAAGAATAATAATAGCACTAGCAAACCAGTTCTCTAACCTTAACATTTTACTCTCCTTTTGACCAACCTTTGGTCAGTAGGGCTGTCCAGCCCAAATACTACTCCCCTACATACGTATAGTAGACATCGTTCTCTCGAGGGTTTATCTCTAATTTCACCACCTTCATCTGATGCAACAAATCCTCGATGATTTTCATTGTTCCTGAATCGATATCTCTGTAGAAAGTTTTCAGCAAAGTACTTCGTTTTACCTTCCTTCCTTTCCGTTCCTTCAAATAGACTAGTACCTGCTCAGTAGCCTGGGCGTATTGGCTCTTTCCCATTCCTCCGAAAGCTTTGCCCATTCGTAGTTCAGCCTTTTGCATATATTCTAGCGCCCGTTCAAAATCTCGCAACTGGACTATTCTCTCGGAAGTTCTGCTCGCAGTGAGGACCATTGACAACTTCTTCGCATGTGTCGCTCGACGTTCAACATAACCTGCAAATCGTGGGTCTGTGATAGGGGATTCACCGTTTCGAATTCGTTTATCCTGGTCAGAGTACCAAGATATATACCGGGCGGCAGCGTCTGCTGCGAATGTAAAAGCTCCAGACATGTTATAGATTCGCTGGAGGTCTCTAACGAGAGCAGCGCGAAGGGCTTTTTCTGCTTTTGATAAGGTATGCGAAGGGACAGTTTTTGCCTTATCCTCTTCCACAATAAAAATAATCCTTGATGTAAATCCACCACCGATGGCCTCCTGTGGGAGCATGATTGGAATCCAATCAGGAGCAGTCCCTCCTAGTAGATTGAAACATACCCCTTGGATCTTGTCTACTCCAGCATTTTTCGTTTCATAGGTCCACTCATCACGGCTATCATACCAATTAGTTAATGTGGCTAGAAATTCTATATTGTTCTTTTTCAAGAATACAGACAATTCTTCTGAAAAACACGTAACCGAGCAATGGAACATTATATTCTTTGTATCAGTATCTGTAAAGGTAGATACCGCAGTAGCCATTCGGCGAATCAACTGTGCTCGTGTCACATCTTCAGGAATTACTGTAACTCCTGTGACCTCTTTTAGAATTTCCAACCCTAAAGTCATAGCTGTACCTTTCTTGCATCGCCCAGAAGGTCCTACAAGAACGATATAAAGATTGGCGTAAAGCGTTTCGTGTCCCCATAGCAACCTTACTTTTCGTTGTAAAGCTCCTGAGATACATGATATTGCGGTCCATACATGGTAGCTAATGGGTGGTTCCGAGTTCTCCGCGAATTTCAGATACGCTTTTATCCAGTCCTCCAGCTCGCGATCCGAGCTCGTTGTCATAGATTACTTTCTCCAAATTTCGTCGCATAGTTTCTTTATTCTCACTAAGGGGAACCTTGAACATATCTCCCCAGTTGTTTCCGATTTTTAAGTCAGTTTCGATTTGGAAAGACCGCCCTTCATATTCCATAGTTGGTTTTAAGTTCTGGGCGACGACGATACAAGCTTCGGCCATATCATCTAAGTCGGCGATAGGATATTGAGTGAGTACAGAATCGTGTACTTGAATTAGTTGTTCGAGTTTCTTTAGACAGGAATATTCTCGAAGCTTTTGTTTCTTATAGATTCCAAGGATTCCTCCTGAGTAGCCGAAGCCATTGAGGATGTCTCCGACGGTGGCTTGAGGAAGGTAAGAGTAAGCTTGTTTGAAAAGATCGTGCCCCCACTTCCCAAGAAATCGGTACTTCCTTCCAAATGGATTGATGAGAGTTCTATCCTTACTGAGCTTATGCTTAATTCCTTCGTAAGCTTGGCGTATGCCCGGGTATATCGAGTGATATCCTTCGATAACTCGTTTAGCGTCCCGCTCCAGCATATCGTTGATGAGTGCAAATGTTCTGAATCTTTCATCATAGTCAAGTCCATGGTTGGATTTCTTTCCGCACTGTCTCAAAGACATATTGCGAATGAAATAAGGAAGGGCCAATACTTCTGGAAGATGATGCTTCCGAAGTTCCTCAATCTCAAAAGGATTTGTCATATGTCCGATAAGTTCGTCATCTGCTTGAATAAGTTGGGGTTCGCAGTTGAATATCATCGAAGCTGTGTGGACGTGAATATCTTTTCCACTCTCCACCGCTTGAATCATATTCGCATCGTTGAATAAGTAGGCAGCCGCTACCCATTCGGCTTGTCTCTTGTCGAATTCCATGAATAGGAATCCTGGATCGGCGAGGAGAAATTTCTTGAACTGCGCAGGAAGATTCTGCATGTTCATTCCAGTTCCCCAGGCAGTCTTACCTGTGGAGAGTCGAGAGAATCTAGTACCCCGCGGTTTGATAGAACATCGCATTCTGGAATCTTTGTCAAACTCAATTTCCAAGTAGGTGGATTTGAGTTTTCCTAGGCCACGAATTTCTTGTACTAGTCTGGCTTCGGGAATAGGCTTCCGAGCAACAGTACCCTTAGCTAGGCGTTGCAATGCGATGTCATCACATGTAGGAGCTTTGGTTTTAGGATTAAGGTAGGGGGTGATTCCTTTCTCGAGGTAGAAGTACTGAATGCACTGCTTCGGTGAGTCCACGTTCAGCTCATGCCCGCACATAGCATCGAGCTTCTCCTGCGCAGCATCCCGTTGAGATGTGACTTCTACTAGTACGTCCTTGAGGTCATCCTGGTTTACGAGAATCCCTCGAGTCATCATATACATCAAGGGCTTGTGAAGTTCGACGTAGAAATTGTATAGATCTCGATAGCCGGTAGAGTTAAGTTCTTCCCAGAGAATATCTGAGATTTGCTTCGTTCCGGCTGAGTCCATACAGTTGTATTCAGCAAGACGGGTGAGGTCAGGCGCAGGCATTGTGGGGATGCTCCTATGCTCTAATTATCGTGAGCTTCTCTGCTGCTCTAGTAATTGCAGTATACAACCAGCGTTTCCTCTGTCCTCTATCCCATCGCAAAAATCCGTCGTCCAACAATAGCACGTCGTCCCATTGGCTCCCTTGAGATTTATGCACGGTAAGGACGTATCCATAGTCGAACTCATCATACAATGCTCGCTGGTTGTATGGAAGTTCTTGAACTGCCTTGTAATTCGAGAAACATTCTTTTAGAATACGAATGCTTTTTAGTTCCGTCCCTAACTCTGTACGAATATTCAATTTGATCTCTTCGCCATTTTCCTTGGCATCGCTAAGAGTTTGCACAATCAATCCGTTGAATAGCCCGAACCTTCTATTGTTTCGCAAACACACAAGGCGTTCGTTCGTAATAGGAAATGGTCCTGGACAGTCGTAATGTTCTCGAACAATCTTGTTTCCACGATTGCGTACTTTGTTTGTCCCTGTAATAGCTTGTTCGCAGTTTAGGAGAATATCTTCCTTGTCTCCATCACCAAGCATAGGATAGACTAGCAAGCCTTCCTCGTCTGTACGTTTGAGAGTCTTTCCCTGCCGCACTTCTGTAGCTACTCGTAGTATGGGCGAATCCAAAGCTTGCCGGTGTACTTCCTCCAGCATGATATCAGGAGTTTTGCCGGTAAAGAAGGCGGTGCCCTTAATCGGTGGAAGTTGCCCCGGGTCTCCGAGTACAAGAATAGGAGTCTCGAATGATAACAGGTCTGCTCCCATCTCCTTGCCAACCATCGAACACTCGTCGAGGACTAGAAGCTTAGCGTAGGACAGCTCACAATCTGGGTTCAACGCGAATGTGGTTTTCCCTTCCTTATCGACCTGAGGAATGTAGCATAGTGAGTGAACGGTTTGGGCAGCAACTCCTTGCTTACGCATCTGCATTGCAGCTTTGCCAGTATAGGCAGCGTAGCAAACTTTCCCAGATATGTAGTCTCGAAATATTCCCACAAGAGTAGTTTTGCCGGTACCGGCATATCCTGCGAGATAGAAGAAAGGCTTATTAAGCTTGTGGGCATTTCTCTTCTCCTCGTGGCATTGCTTGTACCAGGAACGAATAGATTGTAGCGCGGCGTCTTGTGTGGGTGTGAGCGAAAGTGGGTGTTCCATAGAGCCTCCTAAGGAGCGGAGTAATTGAGGGTAAACGTGTAATCTTCCGTCAACACTAATAACGGTATATCAGGAGAGTAATAGTTTTTCTCTTGAATATAGTCTTGAATTTGATTTTTGGTATGCTTCTCTGGCCCGTCTGGTGGTCCGTCATCCCTAAACCAATCCACCTGTCTCCAAGAAACAATCTTGCCTCCAAAGCAGAATTGTCCGTCTTCGGGAGGAATCTCAAATACTCTAATTAACATTACGCCTCCTCCTTACTCGTATTAAACTTAACTATATCTTTCCAGTAGGGCATGTTCGTATAGACTCCTCCAAGAAAACCTAATCCTTTGGAAAAGTCGGGATACATCAAACTCGACATTATCATCGTGTCTTTTATATACCCGTCGTATACAATCCCCATGTTAAGGGCAAGCAGTTCTAAATCGTGAATCAGATTCTGCCCAATCAATCCTACCTTGGGGTTCTCAATAATCTTTGCGATGTAACTCCATAAGATGACTTCCTCATCTTCTGTCCATTTCTTATTAAAGAAATCAATAGCCACAGCGGAATCGATTTGGTCGGTGAAAGAAATGCAGGTAATTTCATAGTTCATACTCTCTGTGTCAACAGAAACTTCAGGAATTTCATTAAAGTACTTGAGCCACTCTATTGCAGATCCCAAAGTTTCAGGAACAATCGCCTCAACGGGGTCCCAAACCACCTCAGCTGTTTCCGAATGTAGCCGCGCTTTGTGAAGATCATGCGAGATATAATACCGGTGGATGTAATTCGCAGGAGCGTAGAGAGTTTCTGCCGGGTGTATGGTTGGTAGAGCTTTGCGGGACGTTCCTTCCGGTATTGCGGGGCCGGAAGCTTCATAAATATATCCTCGGTAGGTCATTATCTTATGAGCGGGCGGACCGATAATAGCTGCGGTCGCAGACTTGCCCATAGGAACTAGAATATTTGCACCGATTCCTTGAAGTTCCTCACGCAGGAGATCTACCCAAGGCTGTCCCTTTTCGGTGAACCTTCCAGTGCGTTCGTTGAAATACGAGGAAATGTCGTTTTTCTTCTTGTAAGTATCTGGAGGTTTTTCTTTGATTACGTTTGTAAGATACAACTGGCCTTTGATTAGTCCAGCGTCGTGGCAAATCTCCTCAAGCACCCTTCCAGCTTGACCAACGAAAGGCTTTCCTGTGCGAGCTTCCTCACGGCCAGGAGCTTCCCCGATGATAGCAATCTTAGCATCTATAGGCCCAGCAGGACCTACTTCAAACCTTGCGGTTGTGGGTATACTGAGAAAGGGCATGACTCTGTGGGTTTACTAGGAAAATAGGTACGTGATAATCTATAGCTACTTCAATCTCGTAAGCTATTCCCTTAGATTCTTCCCAACCTCCTATAGTTAAAATCCACATTTCAGAACTTCGAGTAAGCATTGCTCGATTGAAATCACTCCAGAACTCGAATGTTGTAGATCCGGCGCCGAGCAAATGAACTGGATGAGTATACACGATAGGAGAATAGATGTTTTTCTTCTTAAGCAAGGCTCGAGTGAGAAAAGCTTTCACCTCAGCATAGCGTTCATATCTAACAACGGAATCATAATGAGAATATGGTGATGCTAGAAATATTAGCTTCCCTGTTGCGGTGATTACTTCCTTAGGATCGTCGGAAGGCATTATGGTGGCCCCGGAGGAATGGGCGGTCCCGGAGGAACGTCTTCTAGAATCTTCTTGAAAGCCTTTCCTGCTGAGCGGCTTTCTATCATTTCAATATCCCGCATAGGAATATCTACATCTGCAACCCAGTTGGGAATATCTCCCTCGAAATATCGAAGAACGATACTATTCTGCTTATTGTCAGGGTCGTGATAGATTAGAATCACTTCATCTGGAATCGTGAATTTTCGGCGTGGCATTGTATTGTTCCTCAGTCATACATAAAACGAAATGGCCGGTCATAGGAGATATGCGAGCATCATAGACATGGGCGAGTTGCTGGCAAGTTTGAACACGAAGAATCTTTTCTACTAATGGAGTAGAAGCACAAGCCCAAAGGGAACATACTACTATGAGATACATTGATAATTACTTCCAATACCCCTTAGAAGTTAGTACCTTCTCTGGATCTATCATTACACAGCCTTGTCTGCGGTGGCAAGAAAGGGTCTTTTCAGTAAAAGGTTTATATGGAGGCGCTAAATCCAATGGAATAGGCATTCGTTTGACAACCTCAGCATCTTCCAAGCACCAGCATTCCTTTATTCCTAAATCGTTGTTTCCGTTGTAAAAATTATCTCTACAACCGATGCAGAGTAGAAGTTTCTGTGCTTTAGTCATTAGATTTCTCCTGTTATTTCTCCGCTTCTGCTATTTGCTTTTCCATGTCATCTTCTACCGCAATTAGAAAGCGGTCCTTGTTCTTGCTGTTCAAATCCCAACCTAAACCCATCATGTTCTCTAAATATGCTGTCCTCAGGACTGCACCTGAGCCTAGGAAGGGAGAACACATTACCGAACCAGGAAATGCAAAGGTATGTAATATTTCCTGATACAGCGCGAGAGGCTTCTGAGTGGGATGATACTTCTTGGAAGGCAATTCAGGTTTATAGGAAAATACGTTGGTGCGTCCTTCCTTAGCAAGCAGTGGCAGTCCCTTGCGGCATACAAAGAAGAATTCTGTAGCCCTTGCTAGATACCGCTCCGGAGATCCGGTTTGCCCGGAACCTTCAGATTCTTCTTCCCCCTTTACCCATATTGCTGGGATGTGGTCCACATGCCAGGAGGCGGCGGTCAGTGCGGAGATTACTTGCGTCGTCCAGGTAGGACCATACCAGAAAATCATCCAGCAGTTCTCATTTGCGATGGAATAAAGCAGGGGAGTTAGCTTAGCTAAGAAACTTTCGTATTCGTTCTCGGGAACTTCCTCGTATTTATCAAGCGTTGAAGCTGCGGCACGGTTAGTACGCTTCTTTACTTCTTGTAAAGAAATCCCAAATGGAGGATCGCACTCGATGAATCTAATAGGGGATTCCTGCTCGGTGTAGATTTTCGCTAGGTCTTTTAACTCATCTAGTGCATTGCCGATACGAAAGTTCCCCTCCGCCGCAGCGATTCGTGTTGCACGGAAACGGGTTTGCGTAAGCTTGCGTTTCTCATGCTCGCTATCGGCGAAGGAGAGTGATTCTTGAAATTCTTCTTCGGAAGTAAGAGTATGCGTAGCAAGGACTTCAGCTTGCTCCTTACGAAGTTGCTTCACTAGGATAGCTTCTTCAATTTTCTTGAGCATATTGAAAGCTTCTTTCTCACTCTTGCATAGGGCAATGTCTGGGATAAGGTTCATCCCTTCTGCAAGGGCAAGTGTTCGCTGGACGCTCCCATGACTCCTTGATAATAATTCCGCAGTCTTTCTCCCGCTCCACCCTTGCCCAACACCGGCAGATCTTACACCAAACTTGATAGTGTAGAGGCTGTCTATCTCCTTGGTCAGCTTCGTTCGTTCCTGCCATGTTAAATCCTCTCGTTGGACATTTTCGAGAAGTTCTATTTCTCTAGAATCGATCTCATCTACAAAGTCTCGAATCAACGCAGGAATAACTTCTAAACCCGCTACCTTCGCCGCAGCGAGGCGTCTACCCCCAGCTTGTAGGCGTAGATTCTTATCTAAAGTAATAGGCTGGATAACGCCCTTTTCCTTGATAGACTCAACCAGATCTTCGATTTCATACTTCTCTCGGAAGCGATCTCCGATAATAATGTCAGTTATAGAAACGAATAGCAATTCCGCAGGAGGCGGAGCAGGCTCTTCCTTTTCTTGTGCTTCTTGCTCTTGCTTTAGAAGCCTAGCTAGATGCTTTTCTTCATCCTTTCTTTGCTTTCGAGACTTTCTCTTCTCGCTTTTTTCTGGAGAGTTTTCCATCTTTATAGCCTTGCTCCCAAGCGTCTGCATTTGGTAGAGTTCCTTTTATTGGTGAATAAGGATTCTTGGTAGAATTTCCTAGGGGGCTTCCCGAAGAAATTGCGGCCACAAACCCTTCATGATATGGTTGATAGAATAATGTCCTATCTTTTAAGGATGCGAAAAGTTCCTTGCTTAGCTCTTGTGGGATGCTATAGCTATTTCTATTCGTCGTCGGAACCGTATCGTTCGATGAGAGCGGCTCGGTCTTCTTCCGATAGAGTTGCGAGAAGCTTCCTGACTGCAGAAGTACTTTTCTTCCGCGCCTGGCGCTTTCTCTTTTCCAAAGCGGGCTTATGTACATACTTGTTCCGTCTGATGTCTCGAATTTTCTCTAATTGCTCTTCGGGGTTCATGGAGGAGAAAGAGCGTACTAATTCTTCGAGTGTAGCCATTAGTTGAAGCCTTCAATGAACTGTTCGGCTTTTCGAATAGATGAACACGAGAATATCCCGAGCATTCCCAATTTTTCGCCAATTCCACTAGTTTCTTCATGCTTGTTCAAGTCACTCAGCATCGAAATTACTGCTTCTTCAGGATTACCTCGCTTTAAGTATTCTCGAGCACGAACCTTGCACCATTCCAAATGTTCTTCTCTGTTCATCAATCTTCTTCCTCCGAATATCGTGAATGGGAAGGTAACAACCGCTCGTCGTACTGCACCACTGCGGTGTCTCGTAACAGCGCTTCGAGGACAATTAAACTCTTCGGGCTTTTCAATTCGCGGACGAGCATTCTGAGGAGACCACGAACTACCTCGGATTTAGTTCCTCGAGGAAGGAGTGAGTTCACTTCATCATTGAGCGATTTAGGAACTTCGACGTTAAGTCTAATGTCCTCTCCAGAATACTCGATTGGCATGAGCAGGGGCTCCTATTCTCCTAAAAGGTGAGCACGTCCCTGTGCTCGATGCGACGGGCGCCGCAATGCTAACTGTTAAGAACCGGACGGGACTCGAACCCGCTTCATTAGATTGAAAGTCTAATCGCTCACCAGTTTGCGTTCCGGTTCGATTTTATTTCGCTTTGGCCTTCCCGCCATGCTCTTCTGGAAGTCGTGGGAGCACGAGTTTGTTGAACTGCTCGCCGGAGTCTTCATTCTCATCGATGATGACATCTGCTTCGAATGAGGCGCCGTAGAGATCTTCCTCGTTGAATCCTGTGGCCTCGAAAGGAACTCCGGTCATTATAAGGTAGCGTTTCATCTGCAAGACGAGCAATCGTGCCGTTTCAGGCTCGTCATCTTCCATCGGATGACTCATCCAGTGCATGATAGCATTCGCGTCCTCGTAGCGTTCATCTTCTACGTTATGCCGAATGCGGGTGATAGTCCGGCCGTTTTTTTCGGACTCGTAGGTATGAACATCCTCCACTACGAGGTTGGTTTTCGTCTCTGGGAGTAGTTCGGGTTCTTTGGCATCTCCCAGGCCTTCGATTTGCATGAAAGTCATTAGTGTATTCTCCTAGGGGGCACGCCCCTACATGGGTGGGGAAGAAAACTATTCTGGGACGTTTGTTTTCTTCACAGTTTTCTCTACTGTAAAAGCAGAGATAAGTTCAGCAACGTAATGAGTATTACCCGTTGTTTTGACACTATCTTGTGCCATAGCCTGAGCAGCGTCGAGAGAAGCGTATTTAGCACGTTCTACTTCTTCGCCCTCCAGTACGATGTATTTTCTACCTGCGGAGTCAACCATTAGATTCTCCCGAATGATATAAGCTTTTCTGAATCAACGAATATAGTCCCTGCCCTTCAAGAGGCTTGCTAAAGTCGATGTTAATGTTCTCTTTATAGTCTAGCCCTCGAAGAGTAGTACGAATCAACGGCGTGAGGCGGTCAGGCTTAGTTTGGACTATGTAGTCTACCGTGCCTCTAGTATCCGCCGCGGCCTCGAAGAATAGAATCTCTGAGAACAGCAGAGGGAGCTTTGCTTTGAGCTTCCCTGTGAGAATAGGGGTTTGGAACACTCGAGAAGTGATATCGTCCTTAGTAATTTCCACATGCCCGGTGAAGAAAAGATTCTTCCCAAGCGCACATGCAGCTCGGACGATACTTGTAAAGGTTACCATCTGTGGACCGTAATCGTCCTGATTAGGCCATTGTCCGGGCCGTCCGTTGATGGTGAGTACTCTATCCATAATGATATCGAGGAAAGTTGTAGCAGAATCGAATAGGATAGAATCGTAGTGGTCGAAGAATCCATTTTCCAAAGAGGTTTCGAAATGCTCTTCCCAAAATCGATAGGTTTCCGAGCCTTTAGAGGAGACGATAGGTTTATCTCCTTTAGCCTCCCTGCTAGAAGAGCCTTTCTTCTTTGCTAAGGACTTCACCGCGAAGGTCTGTACATCAGGAAGGAATTCTTCATAATCTATATTGTGCCCGCGCAAGGTTCGGATAGCATTGGGATCGAATAGGTATGCGAATTTCTTCCCGGGCATTGTTAGGAAGTTGGTAGTCTTTCCTGCACCGGTATAGCCTAAAGCGAACACCAGCCAGGTATGTGGGGTTTCAATCTTCGCTGCGTTTGGCATGTGGGTGAATCTCCTTACGAGCTGGCATTCTATGAACTGCTAACATAGCTCGACGAATTCCTTCGTTGATTAGTGTTCTAGCTACATCCCCGCGGTCTCGACCATAAAGTCCAGTTTCTGCGAGATTGTCTAAGAGCTGAATTGTTTTTGTTGAGAGAGAAAACCTTAGTGCTTCCGTTGGGTACCAAGTCCTACCAGACATGAGAATTCTCCTTATCCGCGGGCTATAGACACAACTACAACCGTTTCTGTTGGACAATCATCTCTTTTGAAATAGAGCTTGTTACCTCCCTCCTGCCTATTTACGCGAATTAGAGTGAGCTCGATAGGAGTTTCTCCATCTAAACCTAGTCCGAAGACGTGTCCAAGAGAGCTGCTCCAATGAGTGTATTGGTCATCAAGAAGAATTGTTTGTAAAGAACGCATTTCTTATTCCTCCGGTTTGATTCCAATCTTTTCTAGCTGCAATACATCGAAGGGGCTCCATTTCTCCTCAATGTATCCCAAAGGAGGTTCAACCAATAATTCAGGATTAGGATTAAACCTGCAAATGTCTCGATAAGCGCAGACTTGCATATACTTCCCTGCGCAAGACTCTGTGTTCTTGGGAAAAGCGCGGAGGAATTTGCTCTTTTCTCCTTCTTTTAGAAATAGATTTGATTCGACTTCTGTCTTTAGATTGGTATCATTCTCCTCGATTTGCTGGATATAGTATAATGTCTCATTCAACCAGGCGTCGAGTTGCTCGAGGAGGCGGTCACAAGGAATGAACTTGAACTTATCGTGGACGGTCTTATGAACTAAAGCGCCATCCACAAGGATGCCTCGTGCATTCTCATAGTTCATATTCAACTGATGGTTATATCCATCAACTTGGGAATTCGGTGAGAAGGATTCTGTCCATTCAGAACGGAAGCCCCCATCTTTCTTGTACCATGCGGTAGTTTTGTGCTCGATTCCCCAGACACCGGCGCGGAGTCCCAGGAGGGGACGAGATAATCCTATAACCTTGTCAGTCCTTCCGATAGCAAGTGGGGCGGAGGGGCTGGTGTCCGTGGTGAGGGGGACCGCAAATGGAGCTTCGATGGCGAGGATCTCTACATTGCGGATGAAATCTCCTCGGTGCTTAATATACTGGAGAATCATTTCTGCTGCGATGCCGGGAGTACGAGGAGAATAGCGCGCGGTATCATCAAGAGTCCAATCAGCGAATCCAGGAAATCCGTTCTCGGTCCATTTCTTATCGAAAGCTATCAAGGCAAGTTGGGCTACTTCGTCGTCGGGCTTCCCCGCGTTGAGATGTAACCACACCTGGTCCATAGCCTCATGCCAAGCGGAGCCGAATACAAGAGGAATAGCCGTACCTTCGCGGCGCCAGTGTCTGCGATGGCGAAAATAGAACAGACGCAAGCAAGTTTTAGCTGCGGCGAGACGAGTATTGTCGTAGAGTTTAGGCATGAGGGGAATCTCCGAGTTCTCCCATGTGTGTTTCAGCAGCAACGCGGTTTTTAGCTTCCAACCCATACCGCAGAAGTGCGTGTTTAACGTAGACAAAAGCTGTAGGAACTGCAAACTCGGTAGCAAAAAATGCGGGAACATCTACTAAAATACGTACAAGATCTTCAAGCTCGGCGCATTGCCCACTGAAGTGTTGATGTAGTTTTAGCGCCCGTTCCGCAGGAGAAACGTTGTACGTATACAAGCTTATAGCAATGGCTACTTCTAAAGGTGAATATTCGTTAGAAGGCAGCAAATCCTCCGAGCGCCGCTCCAACTTAGCGAGGCGTTTCTGCTCTACTGTTTGCTCTAGTTGGGTGTTTGGATCTTCAGTTTTCATGGTTTGCTGCTGCATGGATGCAACGGGCGATGGCGAGAGCTTCTGATTCAGGCTCGAAATCCACATCAAACAGGTGTTTTCCATCTCGGTCGAGTACCACCCAACCAACCGATATTGAGTCTCCGTAACAACGAAACCGATAGCCCTCAGTCCGTAACTTCGCCATCGCTGCGTGTAGGGCGTTGAAGTCGAGATGCGGTTTAATTTCATCTGGGAACCACAATTCTTTCTCTCCGGGGAGGGTCCATAAATCCCCCTCGCCCCCAGCACGCCAGCATGCGTCAACAACCTCCAGTACCTTCGCTACCGCAGCATCAAGTCGTTCCTGTTCGTCACTCATCGCTGCTGTTCTCCAATGCGCCGCGAGCTATGCCGCCACTTTCGACGATGCCAGCCCAGTCATCTGGCCCACAGAGCCAATTTTGCGGCTCGCCGCTAACAGTGTCCCATTCTTCCCAGGGGGTGCCGTCGCCAGAAAGATGATTTTGCTCTGCATAGAATTGTAAAGCCTCGACCAGCTTCTCGTTGCGAGCGCGGAGTTGGTTATATTTGCGCTGCAACTCCTCAACAATACGCACGTCTACAAAATCATTGCAGCCCACCTACTCGCACTCCGGAATGTTCATCTTCGCGTTTCGATATTTTCTTCAGGAAAAAAGAGAGAGGAGAAACACCTTTGATGGTATGCTTCCCCTCTCCCAGTGGGAGGAGGATAGAAGGGCCAAAGCCGCAACCTCCATGTTGGGCTTCTGCCTCGCCTTTGGCCCTAATTCTCTTTTTACGCTGCTGCCAGTTCCGCTGCGGCCTCCTTCAGCAAAGCTGCACGCTCGTCGGGAGAAATCTTCTCCAGCAATGCGGCGAGCTTGTCCTTCGGAGACTTCCGTGCCCTTGCAGCCATTCCCGGCTTCCATCCAGCGACCAGTTCGCGGAGTTCTACATCCGATTTGGCATCGGCGGTTTTCTTCCCTTCCTTGTCGAAGGTATCGACCATGTGCCGGCGGAGTAGAGCCTGCAAGTTGATACGAATGTTCGCTTGCGCCTGCGAATAGACAATGGCTTCCCCGAACTTGGAAGTCATATCCTGCAGGTTGGCGCCGTAGTTGAAGGATACCGTGAGTTCGCGGCCTGAATCGGGAGTCTTTGCGGTTACGTCCTCGATTCCGGTGGGGTTAGAAGCAACTTCGGGTGCTTCCTCTTTCTTTGCCATGAGAAATTCTCCTTGTGGCGTGGTGAAATGATAGAGTTTTCGGACGGATATTCTATTGACCAAAGGTTGGTCAAAAGCCTGTCTCCATCCACCAGGGCATTGTGACATACAAACGGGTAGTTGTCAAGCCCAATTATCCTTCTGGGTAAAGTCCCATGAATAGGAGAAGGGCAATTGCTAGGAAGAATATTCCAAAGGCGATTAGCTCCATCGTAGCAGGGAGGAATACAAGAAATATCCAGCTTACTATTTTGAAGAACCATTCAAGTAAGAAGAACATTAGGAAACCTCCTTAGGAGGAGCTGATCGATCTAGCAATAGTTCAATGTAGGGCTTAAACTTCTCGTATGTGCTCGATACAAGGTTCAAACAAGCTTCATCGCCCCAATGACTAGCAGGGTAGATAGCATAGACTACCTCAACAGCTTTTTTTAGTATAGGGTCGTTAGAAGAAGCTACCTTTTCAATAAGAACATCCTTTGGACTAGCTTCTTGAAGTTGGTCGAAAGGGATGCTGTCTACTCCGCGCCAGGGAGGATTCTCCAAATCTATCGGTTCGGGTTCAGGAGGAGGTACTTCCTGCGGCGCAGGGATAGAGTTGGGAGTCTCATAGTCTGTTGCTTGAGAAAGCAAGGTGGCTACAGGGACTCCTGGCTCAATATTTGAGTTTAGGACTTGCTGGAGGGATTCTCGAAGATTTCCTTTTTGAGGAGTAGCTCCATTAGGAGTTTTAATAAATCTTTCATCCAAATACTCCGTGGGATTCTCAATTCCTTCCGCGGGGACACATCCTTCCTGGTAGAGAAATGTAGTTAAGGTTTGCATCGAAAGTTCAACTACATCGGAGGGAGAGCGTCCTTGCATCTCCACTCCATTCTCTTCTAGGAAGAATACACACGCGGCGAGGATAGAATCTTCAAGAGTGCATGTGATTCTTCGCGTGGGCATGATAGCTATTTCTCCGCGATTGATACTTCGATGAGTGGCGTGAATACTCCTCCTGGAAAAGCGGCTTTACGGATGTATAAAGTTCCGAGTATGGCACCGTCAGCAATGGTTTTCACCGAGCCGTCATACGCGAGTTCTTGATATCGTACGGCTCCTTTGGTTTCCTTTTCAAGTTTCATTTCGAGTTTTAGCATGAGAACTATTCTCCTTCCTTTTGTAAATTAAACATCTCCAGTACGGTTTGCCTTTCTTCCTCATCCAGTTCCGCTAGCATCCTACGTACTTTAGCAAATTGCTTATCCTCTTTGTACTTCCTCGGCGGAGGAGCAATTCCTTCTGCTATTGCAGCGGCTTCTTCTTCAGTGAACCTGGAAAGGAATTTCTTTGCATCGAAAGATTCGTGGAAATAGTTTAACTCGCCCGTCTCAGAATTGGGAACTCCTTCTCGGTTCCAGCATAGTCCGGAGTGGATACGTTTAGAATATTCCTCTCGAAAGTGTTGAAGTATATGGGGAGTCATTGGAAGGTCCTCCTATTCTAACCACCCGGCTTTGAATAGTTCTATCAAATCCCCCTCGTCGTGTTTCTGTGATTCTCGAATCCAGGCACGAAGGACAGCAACAGCTTTCTTTTTATTCAATTCATTTGCAGTGTATCGTCTACGAAGTTTATCCATTACAGGACGAGTTTCTGATAGTGTTAACATGGGGGAATTTCCTCCTTTTGTTGCTGCTCGCGTTCCTTTTCCTGTGTAGCTTTTCTTCCTTTCCTCAATGCCTCGAATACGTCGAAGCATAGGTGAAGTTCCCACTGGACCTTGCATAGTTCCAGCAGGTTGGATTCCTGTCCTTTTTTGCACAGGTTGTCTGGAACTTGATGTATAGTTCCATGTGGGTCAACTAAGCGGGAGATAGCTTCCTGCGGATTGGAGTATACTCCAAGGGATATCCCATAAGGGATGTGTTCTCGTAAAATAGTTTTCATTCTAGTATCTAGCCTCCGTATCTGGTTTCCATGTTTAGAAGCATATTTTCAATCTCGTGGCCTTTGCCTGAAGTAGCAACTCGAATTCTACTTTTCTCATACAACTGGAGTGCGCGAGATTCTTTCTTACACTTGTTAATTGAAGGAAAGGACTGAACCATGATTTCCTTCTTAACTAGATTAGTCCCGAAGGAATACAGCATATTTCTATGTCGAACGTAGTTAGTCATGTTGGGGATTCTCCTCTTTCCTCTCCTTGTACTTCTTCATATCGTGTAAGCATGTAGCGAACGTCGTGAAGAACGCTGGCTGAGAATTCTTCAGAAGCGAAATCTTTTGGACACCCATCTAATCCTATATCAGCACAAACTAGAAGCAAGTATGCTGATTCATCTTCAAAAGCAAAGTCAGGACCATTGTCGTCTATTCCTATTGTGATAGTAATTTTAGGCATGGGATGTTCTCCTTTCCGAATTCAATATAGAATATAGCACTATCATTATGGCATAATTTGCACTCCTTTGCAAGCGATATTCCATTCCTATGTGAGCACATTCCTGCACTTGCGGCAGGAGTAGGAATTTCCCCGCTTAATCCTATTATGTATCGTAGTACTAACTTGTACGCCTTCTTGGCAAGCGCACTTATATAGATGGCGCTTTTGCCTAGTCCTAGGGGTTCTAGCTATCTTGTAGTTATGACATCTATTAGCAGGCGCTTTGAGGATATACATAACATCTTGCCAAGCGCGCCCATGAGGTTGTTCCTTCGGGCCACAGATTTGACGTACAATACTATGGGCTACTTCATGCGGAACTGTAGTTGCGAGAAAATCTTCATAGTTTTCTAAGAACAACTGAAGACTAAATCTTATATCGTCTCCGTCCCTAGTAGCATCCCCCGCGATAGCTCCAGACGAAAATAGGGAAACCTTAGGAACTTTCAATGTGTATTTATCTAAGCTTCCCTGGGCTAGTTCTATCAATTCTACTACGCGAGTATGTAGGATAGTTTCCAAACCTTTAATAGTAATTTCAGGAGATTTTGTAAAAGACTTTTCCAAAGCAATTTCCTCCCAGAGTGGTATTTGCATAGAATTAGTGCCCTATTCCCTCAAGTGGAATTACTGCTTCGTCATCGTCAGCAATAAGAAGTAAGATATTTCCTACTTGATTAGTTTTCCATATCTCCGTAAGTGTAACAGCACGCGCCTCTTTTCCTGATGTGGTATCAAAAGTATCATAGCCAATCATTACTTGGTCGTTTGGCTCTAGTTTTTCCTGCTCGATAAAATCGAGAAGTTCGTATAAGAACATTGAAGAATACTCCTAATTTGCTTATTCCAATATAGAATTTAGCATTATTATTTTACCACGATGGGCACTTCTATGCAAGCGATATTTTCATAGGAACATAGCCTAGCCACCTTTTGACCGAACCTTGGTCAATAGGGATTGCACTGCCCTAGCTACCCCCGCCGCGTCTTCCTCACGTATGTTATACCCTTCCCGCCGCTCGGTTATCATTTGATGCGCGCCCTGAATATCACCCCCAGCAAGCTTAGCTACTATTTCTCTCCCACGTGTTTTGTTCCTATAATCTACCCTCCACTTGTGTTTGTTCCAAAGAACCTCCAACTCCTCTTCCGTGCTTGTACCTACTTCCCGTGCAATCTTCTCCGCCAATCCCCAGTTTGCGTAATCATCGAATACATCGTCGGGATCTATCCCTCGTGCTATCACATCTCGCTTCCATGTAGGTAATGTGATTTTCAATCTAGGTGGCGCTCGCCGTTGTTTATTCACATACATGACGCAGGCGCGAAAAAAGGCATTTATCTTCTTTCTAGAATTTTGACGTACTGTCCTAGGCATGGTATTTCTCCTTAATGGTATTTCTTCTATTCCTCCGGCCCGTCGCTATAGTTCGTCCATTCCTCCATATATTATACACGATCTTCCGCCCAAATGCAAGGAAGGAATTGCTATAATTCTCCATTCCTATATTCCACATTCCATGTTGCTACATCGTGGGAGTACCATATATTTGTTGTACTATAGACCTATTGTAGGAGAGTCCCCCCCAAGTTTTTTCTGGTCTTCTATATAAAAAAAAAAAAAAAAAAAAAAAAAAAAAAAAAAAGAAAGAGAAGAAAGAATTAACACTTATCAACTCTCAACTACAAATATAGGCTAATTACCTATAAATATATGATATAGATACAATTAATATGTGGTACTCCCTAGATGGAGGTATGTGGAAAATGGAATGTAGTAATGTGGAAACTATATTATATGGGGAGGGGAGGACTATGGGCAAAAAAAGACCCCCTTTCGGGGGTCGAATTGTGGGGGTTCGGTTATTTTGCGTTGTATGCGGCCATTGCAATGTCCCTTTGCTCGGGGGTCATTTGGGCGAGAACATTCGCGACATCCGTGGGGGTAGGTGGCTTTTTCACTCGGGGCTTACGCTTTTTCGAAAGCATATCCGTCACCTTTATGGTCCGAGTGAGAAGTTTTTTTCGCTCGGTGGGAGTGGCTTTCCGATAATCGCCTTGTTCGTCAATGACCAATGATCTGACCGCCGGGCCGAACAATTGTTCCCGAGTACATCCGGTGAAATCGAACGTCCTTTTAAATTCGCTGGCCGCGGTAGCGGTTTCGTCGATTTTCACGCTACGGATTGCGACTGCAATTTCACCGGTGATTGTCGTGGTCTTTTTGATAGCCATGATAATTCCTCACAGTAAAAATCCATACGCGGGGGTATCCCGCGATGGTATCAAATCGAATTGTTAAAGAGCGGTCCTGGCATCGCGGGGATATACCCGCGGGCTGGCAAATACAGGACTAGACACCATACGAACATACCCCAGCCTGATGTTCAACGTACATTTTCTAATGCGAGGCATTACGAATACTAATCCGAATTCATGCAATTGCCGTGCCGAACATGGGATACTGTTCTTCTGTACAGTGCTGTCCTTCCATCCAGTAGCCTGGTAGTGCACTGCACCATGCCCGGACTGGGCAATGTAGATGATTCCCATTCGCATTAGGCACGGGCCGCCTCCCCCCAAGGGCGATGGCCTGTGGGATGTTGGGCTCTCCTTTCTATCCTCTCTCTATATCTCTCCTACTCAATCCCAATAGAAACATTGACCACACATAGAAGCATTGACCAACATTTGGTCAAAAGGATATTCCCGGCGGGAAGGACATTCCTCCCGGAGGACATTCTAATGATGCTAGTTGATTGGATACGTATCTACCTTGCTTTCATCATTTGAGACGCGATATAATTTCATGTACTATGGAGAAGTCGTCTATATTGAAGCTATGGAATTGTCCCCAAGCGAGGGCGATTGCTTCTCGAGCAAGTGCAGTGCTGAAAGGAGCAAGCACCGCGCAAGAATCGAATCAGAAGGACTCGGCCGTCAGCACTTCCGAGGTTGCCGACCGGAGCCTTCGATCCCGTGAACGGCGGGTTTCCGTTCAATCGGAGGATTCTTCTCGGAATGTGGGCTGAGGGGAATCCTCCACCTTCTCGAGTATATCAATACTTCCTATCCTATGCTTTGTCTCATTGACCTTCACCAACTCGAATTCATAGATCGCACACTTCGTGCTATATTGTATGAAGTGCAAGAACACTATGGTATGCCTTTTGTGATTACGAGTCTATATCGGATTGATTCTCCTGGGGTGCATGGGACGTTGCCTTTGCGCGGAATCGACGTGCGGTGCAGGGAAAAAGAACTTGCGGTGCCTATAGTTGAGTTCGTAAACTCTCGATGGCAGTACGATCCTGACAGGCCAAAGCGTCTTTGCTGTATGGCTCACGATACAGGGCAGGGCTTTCATCTGCATTTTCAAGTCCATCCGAATACGAAAAATATCCTTTCTCCCCGCACCGAGGCAGGAGAGCCCCTCTAATGGATCTAGAATATTCTCCTGAGGAATATCTCGAAGAGAAGCGTAACGGTTCGCGCTTGCCGAATGGTGCAATGCCGTTGAAACGTCTCACAGCTAAGCACAAGCAAATCATCTTGATGCACCTTTCCGGCCTAAGCAATAACGAAATAGCACTGGCTTCCGGTCGAACTCCGGTATCCATTTCTAGAATTCTCCACGATCCTCTCGCCGAGCCCGAAATTTCTCGCCTACTCAAGGACACAGAGAAGGAATTTGAGGCGCTGTATCCCAAATCCGTTGAACGTCTCCGTGAAGCAATGGATGCTGAAACCTTAGCAAAAACTCCCGCCTATACTACTCGCTTGAAGGCTGTGGATATCTACTTCCGCGCAAGTGGAAAGTATCAGGATGCGGATACTGGTAAGGAAACCGCCGAGGATGTGATTCAACGCATTCTGCAGAACCCACTTGTCCAGGTGAATATAAACACGAATGTAGGCGAATTGGGAGAGGCAGGAATAGGAAGTTCTCCTACAATTTCTACCCCTTCCCTTTCCAATTCGCCTAGCATTCTCGAAGGAGAACTCTCCGATGGCGATAATCGTCCCGACTAGCGAAACTCTCGGCGCAGGCGTCACGGTATATACCTGGGCTGCTATGGCTAATGGGGATACTGGTACTCCCCTTGTAATGCCTGCATCTGCGGACAAAACAGTTCAAGCCGACGGTAATTTCGGTGTAGGTGGTAGTGTTGCAATGCAAGGGAGCAACAACAATGTTGCCTTCGGCGCTCTTAATGATGCTGACGGTTCGGTCATAGCATTGACTGCCGATACTATCCTTTCTATGGTTAGAGAAAATCCTAAATTTATTCGTCCTGCTGTAACGGCCGGTGATGGTGCTACGGCTCTTGCTGTCGTATTAGTCGTAAAGAGGACTACGTAATGGAAACTTCACAAGCTCTAAATGAACTGCAGAAAGTCCTCCGAACGTATCGTTCTGCCGAGTACTTGGAGGAAGTTCTCAAAACTGCGCTTGCTGCAGAACAACACCAATCTGAACTTAACCTCGCTTGCAAGGAACTAGAACAAAAACATAAGGTTCTTGCTGAGGAAGTCTCTGCGGTTTCTACTTCGTTGGTAGAAGAGAAACAGCAATACGCGAAGTCTTCTGCTACGCTCAAATTAGAATACGAAGTCCTTTCTGCAAAATACCAACAGCAAGAAGATGCTGCTCACAAAGCTGTGGAGAACGCCCGAAAGGAATATTCCACTAAGGTGGAAGAGTTCGAAGACGATTTCAATCGCAAACGCTTGGAATGTGATGACCTCCTTGCGAGTCTCCATCAAAGAATCTCGAATGCACAAACGCTACTCGAAGATACCCGATCGAAGTTCCGAGACGTAGTAGCGTAGTTTCTACTTAACTCGTTAATGGCTGCCACCATTACAAGAGGACTAGACTTATGTTTACTTCTGTAGATAAAATGGTAACTGCCTTTCTCACAACTGGTGTTGCGTACCTCGTAGGCAGCGGTGCCCTTACCGAAGAACAGGGCCTCTCTCTTGTGGCTGTTCTTACAACTCTCGCAGCGGCTGGAATAAGTGCATTGCTGACGTATCTTGTTCCTAATAAGTCATGAGAGGGCTCTTCCTCTTTGTAATTCTTCTCTTCCTCGTCGGCTGTAGCGATAAGATCGGCATTAAAGGAGAACTCTCCGACGCGACAAAAGCACAACTTACGCCTGCGCACGAGCGATATATTCTCCTCGCAGATATCCAAACCTGGACTGCGGTTGCAAGTGCATACTCGATACGAGACTTCTGTTCTGCAACGGTCGTCGTACGTTGTGCTGAACGAAAAGTTGTTATTGCCCTTGACGAGGTTCTCTCTCGTCTTGCTCCGACTGTAGAGATCCTTCGTGTTACAAACAACGCGAACGAACTTACTACCTATCTTTCCCTTGGGACGACGTTGCTATTGCAACTTCAGGCTGAGCTTGCTCGAGCCCTTGCAAAAGGAGCAGTATCATGATTGCTATGACAGTTGCTGGAACGTTGCAACTTGTAAGTCTCCTTACGAAAGTTGTCTCTGGTATTGCTACCGCAGTTGAACTTAATCAAACAAGTCGATTGCCTGCCTTGCGTGCGCACGCTGCACGGATAGAAGCGATGATTGCTGCTGGGACGGAGCCAGCGCAAGGAGACATCGATCTCCTAGCTGGGCAGATTCAAGGTGATATTGATACCGTTCGTAAGCGTGCGCAAGAAGCCTTAGCCGGCAACTAATAGGCAACTAGTATGCCGGGCCTGCAGCAAACATTGAATGGAAAACTTCCTAATCTTTCCATTCTCATGATTTTTGCAGTTCCTACCATTCTTGCTATAGGTTCTATATTCGTATCTACTTATCGCATCGACGCGAATGCTAGAGAGATAGAAGATAACGGAACCGCTTTATCTACCATTCCACAGATATTCGTACCGCGTACTGAAATTGATGCAAAGTTGCAGACGATTCAAGTTCAGATCGGAGCAATGCAAAATACTCAACGGGAGATTCGAGATACTCAAAAGGAAATTCGAATACAAAGCGCAAGGGAGACTTCAGAAATCCTTCAAGAATTGCGCCGTCTGGAAGGACCTAATCCGTGAAATATGATAACGATAAGAAAGCGCACTTCTGGCAATTGCTTACAACGCGTTCAATGTCAATATTGTAAGAAGTGCCAAGTCCTTCGGGTGAATGCTAGAGGAAGGATTTATGTCCTTCTTCCCGGGGGGAGATTCTCTAAAGGAACATTAGGACGAACAACGAAGGGTGAGAGGTTTAAGGAAGGAAAAGACCTTCTCAAAGCTAATACGAAGCAACTAGAAAAAACTAAGCCTCAATATCCTCCGAATCATCCCATCTCAGAAGATTAATACGATCGAGAGAGAAAATATGAAATATTTTGTAAATTCTCTAATTATGTTCTCCATATTTTCTATTTCTGCTTGCATGTCTGTTACGTTTGCTGTCCAAGTGGATGACATTCTCGACGACTGGAGTAAGAAAGGCACGGGCGGCAATATCTCTATCGTCGCTGATCCGGAAGACGAAACGCGACAAGCCTATCGTATGCGCCTTATGACGAGTATGCCCGGTCCAAGATTTCGGTCGGAAGTGAATTCTCGTTTAGAGGATATCGTAGCTACTTCTTACAGCATGAAATTCCGGATCATGTTGATGTCGCACGATCCTACGACGCAAGGGATTTCGCTGACGCAATTCAGTCCAATGTGTTGGGTGCATATTCGGTTGAGGGAAAGAGACGGCTATTACGTTATAAGTGTTTCCGATGTTGATGTCGGCGCTGAAGATGCTTGCGTGCCGCCATCGCGACTCTCTTCGGAAACGGTTATCGATGAGCATACTTTCGGCCCTATCAACTATGACGAGTGGGTGCAGTTCAAACTTCAGGGTATTGCAGACGGCGTTAATTCGTGGGTACGGCTGAAACAATTCGTTCTCGGTGAGTGGATCGTCATCTACGCCTGGACCGGCACGCTGAATCGTGAAACACCGGCTGAGTGGCACTTTGGGATGTATACGGGCGCCAATCCACCGGCGGAGAATTACGAGGCGCATTTTCAGATTCTCGGTTACGACGGGATGGAAAGTTTCTAAAACATGATGCTTTAAGGAAAGTAATGAAATGGCAACCTATGCTTCATTAACCGCAGAGCAGAAAGACATTCTCGGCGCTTTGACGACTCAACTTCGCGCTTTTGCTGGCGAGTTTGCAAAAACGAACACGAAGGCAACTGTATTGGTGGATGACTGGAATGCTCAGGTCTCGGCGATTGTCGCGTCTCTTGATGTAGGCGAGATAATCCCAAATCTCTCAGGGCTTGCCGGGGCCGCCAACGTGACGAAAGAAGAACTGACAACGCTCGTCGCAACACAACTTGTCAATTTGCTTGCGACGTACAACACAGACAGCGCACGCGAATTGTATGTCAAGCTGGCCGGTCCAGGCAATATCATCTAGACACTCATGGGCGCGTTCAGTCACATCTATGTCGATCCGGCTATCGCGGCGGATAGTGGCGAAGGGAATCAGCCGCTCAATATAACTTTCGTTAATGCGAGTTATGACCATACCGGAAATGGTGAGGGCGAACGTCATCTTTCGTTAACTGCTGCATTCGCCAGCTACACATTCACTGCGGGCGATCTCTTTTTCCTACAAAACGCTGTCGGTGGTGTTGCTGATGGACTCTATGAGGTTGCTAGTAGAGTAGATGATGATGCCATTCTGCTTGCAGCAGATGCGGGCTTGACCGCAGACTCAACGTCAGATGTAGATTCTGGATCGCCTTTCGGTGACGTTGAGTATGCTGTAGAGCAGACGACCTTTGACACAACCAATGGCACGCAGGTCAACATCAAAGCCGGTACGGATGAAGTGCTGGCGGCGGAGCTGTCTGTTGCAATGGCAAACACTGGCACGACTGCTGCGTGGGCACCGACTGAAGCCGCGCCTTGTGTCTTTCGTGGATATACCACGAAGATAGATGATGGCGGTATCGGTGGACTTTCTGGCGGCGGTTCGGTTTCAGTCTATAACGACGCCACATTCGATTACGTTTCGTTTATCGACTTACATTGTCACAACACAGGCTCCAACAGAATCTTTGGATTTGATAATCATTGCGCAGTTATTAATTGCGAACTAGACAATACGACGAGCCTAGGAATCGATGCTGATAGCAATTTTATCCTTAATAATAGCTATATACATAATTGTGGAAGCGTAGGCGTCCAATGTAATAGTGGATCAATTCGCCATAATTTCTTTGAGAATGGAGTGAATGATTTCATTGCAGCTATTGTGGGTGTATCCACAGTACCCATGTTTATTGCGAATAACATTATTAAGATCGACGGTGCCAGTGATGGAATCTCTTTGCTGGATGGTGCCTGTTGCGTTAACAACTCTGTCTGGTCGAACGCCGGAACAGGACAAGGAATTCAAGTCACCGGAGAGCGAACTGGCATTACAGTCGCAAACAATATTGTAGAGGGGTTTAGCGGTACAGGAGGAGAAGGGTTTAATTTCGGTGTAACAGGGGGGAGATTAACTTGGTTTGACGGCAACGCCGCATTTAACAACGCAACAAACTATGACAACCCCCAAGACAAGACAATCTTCGGTTTGAGCGACAACGAAGTTCTTTCAGCGAGTGCTTTCACCGACGCTGCCAACGGTGATTTTAATCCAGTTGCAGGCGGGAATGTCAAAGAAGGCTCACTCCCGAGTGAATTCGGCATGGGGCAATAATGGCAAATACCTATAAACGCTGGAAGGGCGCTGTCGAGCCGGCCGAGACGAGTCCTTCAGGTAATGCCTTTGAGCGATGGAAGGGCGCTGTAGAGCCTGTAGGGGCAGCTCCTGCTGGTGGCCGTGTCATGTCAAGTCTAGCAAGACATGGCGGACTGGTTGGTAAAGGTGGAATAGCTGGTGTCTCTGGAGGATTAGCGGGATGAGTTCAGGAATTGATTATCCATTAGAAGAGACAGTTCACTTACTCTTTACTACTCGTGCGTTCGCTACAGGCATCCCCGGTACGTTGTCTGCGGCGACTGTTGCTGTTTACGAGGATGGCACTGCGACTCCAATCATGACCGCGGTTGCTGTAACGGAAGACCTCAACAGCATTGTCGGACTTAACATGGTACCTATTGTTGCGACGACTGGTAATGGATTCAATGCAGGAGCTAGCTACCACGTAGTAATCGAAGCAGGCACCGTAGATAGCGTTTCAGTCGTAGGGGAGGTTGTCGGTAGTTTCTCTATTGGACGTTCCACAGCCGCAGTCGATTTGGCTAACGCCACTGACGGTCTGGGAGCGTTGAAAACTCTTATTGACACAGTTAACACAGATTTGTCCAATGGTACGGACGGTCTCGGCGCACTCAAGACTTTAATCGACACAGTTAATACTGATCTATCCAATGCCACAGACGGATTAGGAGCACTCAAAACGCTGATTGATGCGGTAAAGGCTGAGACCGCGCTTATCGTAGCAGATACGAACGAGTTGCAAGTAGATGACGTTCCGGGCTTGATTGCCGCGTTGAATGACATTGCAACTTCTGATGTTCTCACGCAAGTGAACGCGGCGCTAGATACTGCCATTTCAGAACTCGGCGTCGCAGCACCAACGGCAACTCCGACCTTGCGCACAGGGTTGATGCTGCTCTACATGGCGCTTCGGAATAAGACGATTGTACAAACCTCAGGGACGGACGCTCTCGAAATCCATAATGATGCCGGAACAAAAATTGCTGCCAAGCTCCTAACAGACGACGGATCGGATTACACTGAAGCAGAGATGGCTTAATGGCTATTGATAATAAAGAGAAACGTGCTGCCGTCCTTGGTGTTGCTAGACCTTGGATGCGCGATAAGTTTCCTAGGGCGGCCTCAGATGAAGAATGGCGTATCTCCAGTGGTAACGCATACGGAGGTAATGCCCTCGCTCCTGCCGTTACTGGTCGGATTATGAGTAGTCTTGTCAATGCTGGCGGTCTTGTTGGACTTGGAGGCTTGGCTGGTACTGGTGGAGGACTCGCCGGATGAGTGGCGACTATCAATTGGAAGATACTTTATACTTCCCGTTTACCACCAGGCAATTCTCCGATGGTGTTCCAACGGTATTAAGCGGTGGTGTAGTTGAGATATACGAAGATGATTCAGTAACACAAATTACTGTTGCTGAGACGTTATCGACTCCAGACAGCATCGCTGGGTTTAATATGCTTAAGGTTGTTGCAACGGCAGCAAACGGCTTCGGTGCAGGGCAAAGCTACTCAGCTATTCTCACTGCTGGAACTGTTGGCGGCGTTTCGGTCATTGGCGAAATGGTAGCGCATTTTACTCTAGACAAAAGCGCCGCTGCGAAGGATCTAGCAAATGCTACGGACGGACTTGGCGCGTTAAGAACACTTGCTCTTGATATTCCGACTGTTGCCGAATTCAACGCTCGGACTCTTGTCGCCGCTTCCTACTTCGATCCTGTGGCGGATGCTGTTGCTAATGTTACAACCGTAGCGACGACGACAACGAACACCGATATGCGTGGTACCGATAGTGCGCTAACGGACAAAGCAGGATTCTCCCTCTCTACGCCAGGAATCCTTGCTATCTGGCATCAAGCGTTAGCAGCAATCGTTACTGCGAGTTCTATTGGTAAGCTCATAAAAGACGAGATAACCGCCGTACGAATGGCGACGCTAACTGATTGGATTAATGGCGGGCGGTTGGACAACATCCTTGATGCAAGAATGGCCGAGGCTAGTATTGCCACAACTGGTGGCGCGGTTGATACTGTAACGACCAATACTGATATGCGAGGGACGGATTCTGCCGCGCTCGCCTCTGTCTGCACAGAACCTCGGCTTGCTGAACTCGATGCTGCGAATCTCCCAACTGATGTAGCTGCGAATGCTACTCCTGCGGAAGTTCTCACTCAAGTGAATGCTGCGCTAGATACTGCTATCGCTGAACTCGCTCAGGCGGCGCCGTCAGCAACCCCCACATTAAGAACTGGCCTTATGCTTCTCTATATGGCTCTGCGAAATCGTCTGGACGTAAACACTTCTGGGGCACCAGACGTCTTAAATATCTACAACAATGCTGGGACTGTCATTGCAAAGAAACAACTCACAGATGACGGAAGTGATTACAGCGAAGTTGAAATGGAGACCGGTCCGTAATGGCACTTGACAATGCTATAAAGCGCGCTTCTGTTTCAGGTGCTGGCCGCCCGTATTTGCGAACAATAGTTCCTCTTGCTGGTAAGCCTGAACGCTGGAGACATATGGTGGGAAATACCTACGCCGCATTTAATTTCGGAGAAGTTGTAATAGTATCAGCAAAATGGTATCCTTTCCAATGCAACCTCCGCAGAAGGCATACCTAATTCATCCTATTGACCAACATTTGGTCAAACGATTCTTCCCCCATGCCTACTAAAGAACGCCTTATAGTTGAATCCATGTTCTCTATTCCGGACAAAGCCGGTTTGGATGTTCCTTTCGCATTGAATGAAGTCCAAGCTACATTGGATGCAAACCTCACCGGGCGGGATATTATTCCTAAGATGCGTCAGCCAGGAGTATCGAGCTATTTCCTTGGTCGATATACCGCTGCTTGCTTGGCTCAACGCAACGTGCGCGCTGTAGTAATTTCTCATGAATCCAACGCTACCGAACGTCTCCTTATGCGGGTGCGGTATTTTCTCGAGAACATCCGCGGACCTTCCGCGGTTATAAAGAACATGTCTCGGAACGAGATTACCTTCCCAAAGACCAATAGCATGTTCTACATCGGAACAGCTGGTGCAAAGACCTTTGGGCGTGGTGATACTATAACACACCTGCACTGTTCAGAAGTTGCCTTCTGGCCAAACGCTCGAGATCTCATGGCCGGACTTCTTCAAGCAGTTCCTCGTCAAGGAGAGATTGCTCTCGAGTCTACTGGGAACGGCAAAGGAAATTACTATCACCAGCGCACGATGAATTCGATTAAAGGCCGTTCCAAGTATCGAGTGCATTTCTTCGGTTGGCTGTTCACCGACGAATATCGCTATGACCTAACGAACAAGGAAGAAGCACAATTCCTAGCCCATTTGGATATAGACCTTGAAGAAGATCAACTTATTAAAATCGAAGGTATCGATGCAGGACGCCTTGCTTGGCGCCGGGACAAGCTGGAGGAACTAGAGTTCGATTTGCGCTTATTCAAACAAGAATACCCACTAACTCTCGATGACTGCTTCCAGGGAACTGGTGCTGGTATATTCTATAAAGTTCGATATCTCCCCACAGATGCTTGGACTAGAATAGACAACTCTCTCTGGATGCTGGCGGACGAACCCAAGATAGGCCACCGCTATGCAATAGGCGCGGATGTTTCTGGTGGTCTCGGCGGAGACGCAGACTATTCCGTTGCGTGTGTTATGGATATAGATTCCTGCGAACAAGTTGCTGAGTGGGCTTCTAACAAAGTAGAACCTGATAAGTTCGGTAGTGAGGTCCTTCCGACGCTCGGGAAGCAGTTCAACAATGCCTACATTGGAGTGGAATCTAACAATCATGGTATTCTTACTCTGGCCAAGCTCAATGAGAGTTATCCCTCATACCTCATACATAGATCCTCCACAACGGCAAAGAAAGGTGAAGAGTTTAATCGTCTTGCTCAGCTCGGTTTCCGTACTACTTCTCGGAGCAAACCTTATCTTATTGGTAACCTTCGTATGGCACTTGCTAGTTATTTTACCATCCATTCGATGTTATTGAGAGACGAACTGGACTCGTTTGTTGAGAAAGAAGGTGGTAAGCTCGAAGCTCAGGATGGTTGCCACGATGACAGAGTTATCGCTTCTGCAATGGCCGAGCACGTGCGAGGACCTGCGGCGATGATCTTAGGCGAAAAGAAAGGATCGCCTGGCCTCACCCAGCAACATGATCCTTTCTCCTTGGAAGGAATCCTCACTCCCCTTCGAGAGCGCCAAAGTTCATTTCCAATTTCCTCGCACGCTGCTTCGGCCTCCATTGAACCAGATTTCGAGGACTTGTATGATAGTTCTTCAATAGCAGAACTTATACATACGCTTCAGTAGAATATAGTGAAAATTCTGTTCTTAAGTTCCCAAGGAGATGGAATCTCCCTCGCACAGCGGATGGCTTCTGAGGGCCACTCCGTAC